>ERZ778495.7-NODE-7-length-308000-cov-14.021923_pt1 | contig 308000 bp, 304 predicted proteins | sample MGYA00433100_ERZ778495 | MGnify/ENA primary metagenome ERZ778495 (study PRJEB29527, sample SAMN07138962) | mouse gut metagenome | material: feces | host: mouse | place: China:Nanjing | collected 2016-01-25 ...
ATGAAAAATATTGACAAACTTAAAACATAAGTATAATATAAACTTATAATATAAATAGAAACAAATAAAATATATAACAGGTGCCATAAATGGCACAAAAGGAGGATTATATGAAGGTGATTTCTTTTCTCAGCGACAAAGGCGGAGTAGGTAAGACAAGCAGTGTAACGACCATAGGCCATATGATGGCTGCTATACATAATAAAAAAGTTCTGCTTATTGATAATGATCCCCAGGGTAATACAAGTGCTGTTTTTACAACGACAGATTTTTATAAATTGTTTACAAACATCATGACCGGAGAAACTGGGAAAAAACAGTTGGATGTAGAAGACATGTATCGTGACAGCTCTGTGGACATCCGGGACTGCATCCGGCATACTGCATATGATAATCTGGATATCATTCCAGCCACATTGACGCTCAGCGAATCGGAAGAGCTGCTGAAAGCGGATGTACGAACTCCCCAGCAGTTTAGGCTTAAAATGCATCTTGAAAAAATAAAAAATGATTATGACTACTGCCTGATTGATTGCTCCCCCAATCTCAATATCCTGAATATCAATGCCTTAGCCGCATCCCATGAGGTCTATATCCCTACCCGCTCTGATGGCGGCTCTTTACTTGGAATAGCGATAACTGTCAATTTAGTACAGACTGTACAAGCATATAATCCGCAACTTAAGATTGGAGGTATTTTCTTTACTCAATTCCAAAAGCATAAAAATGTATGTAAAACAGCCTACGAGCTGGTGAATAGAACCCCAATTCTATCAGAATATTTGTTGCCGATTACCATAGGGGTTAGTAAATTGCTTGAAGAAAATTCTTATCAGCAAAAACCATTGCTGGAATTAGATAGAGGCAGCCGTCAGTCATCTGTAACGGAGGGTTATGAACGCCTGACCGGATACATGATGGCACCAAACAAGAAGGCATATCTTGAGAACAGGGAATAGGGGGTGCGCATATGGGATTCAATTTGAATATGATCAAAGGAGTGGCCGGAAACGGTCTACTCAATGAGGAGTCAAAGAAACTTGCCCAGAAAACCATGTCTATCAAATATATACCGATGGATGAGATCGACCCCAACCGGGAGAATTTTTACAGTATTGCTGGTATTGATGGGCTGGCAAATCTGATTAAGCTCTCTGGTCTTCAGCAGCCATTGGTGGTCATGCAGAAAGAGGATGGCCGCTATTTGCTGTTGACAGGAGAGAGACGGCTTACAGCAATTAAAAAATTGCATGAAAATGGTGACTGGGGAGATGTAGTGCCCTGTATCATACAAAATCTGGATGACATGGATCTGCCGTTGTCCGATGATAAAAAGCTGAAAATGAATATGATGGTAACAAATCAGATGAGGGATAAGACGGATGCCGATATAGCGACAGAAATAAGGGAGTGGAAAGAAATCTACTCAGAACTGCGAAAAAAGGGCATAGAATGTATCTCTTTGGGAAAAAATGACAAAGGAGAAGAAATCAAGCAAGAGATCAAGGGAAAAAAGACCAGGGAATTAATATCTGAGCAGCTTGGCATAAGTAATGGCCAGATTGCTAAGTATGAAAAAGTCGAAAAAAATGGAAGCTCTGAATTAAAAGAGAAATTTGAGAAAAATGAAATTTCAGTTGCAGTCGCAGAAAAAGTAGCAAGCCTTCCGGCTAGAGAACAGAAGGACTTCCTGGGGCATGTGCCCAAAGGGGAGAATGTTACCAGTCCCATGGTAGCAGAATATATAGGAGAAACAAAGACCCTACGGAAGGAGGGCTTTGAGCTGAATCTGAAAAATGAGAAGGAAAGAAAAAAATTTCTGAAAGGTTATCAGGAATGGCCTGTGTGGTTTCAGGTACCACAAGCCTCAGAAGTTTATTATCGTTATGACCTACCAGATGGATATAGTATTGTTGTCTGTGAATACCACTATTATTTGGAGTGGATGGAAAAAGAAGTGACTGGGGATCCAGAACAAGTGGGAATACGGATATATTTGCTTACGCCAGGATACAAATATCTCTATAATTGCAGATCAAATGAAACTGCCGTGTTGAAGCATCTGCAGCAATCAAAAATGTAATGGCTATTATAATGACTATTATGCAAATGGTATTGTTATAAAGAAATATATTTGATATGATACGATTATATAGGGAGGAAAGCAAGATGAACTTAATCGATAAGATAAAACATAATAAAGATAAATTTATGGAGATACAGGAACAATTAGAACCCATGTATTTAGAAAATTACGAAGAAGCGTTTCGTATTTCGTATACACACAATTCGACTGCTATAGAGGGTAATTCACTTACCCTCATAGATACTAAGCTGGTGCTTAGTGATAAAGTATCCGTAGGCGGCAAAGATCTACGTGAGATTTATGAGGTAATAAATCATGACAAAGCATATCGTTACATAAAGCAATGCATCAAGGATAAAAAGGCTCTGTCAGAGACAATCGTGAAACAGATACACAAGATTTTAGTAGAGAATATATTTACGGGTGGAAATTATCGTATTGGAGATGTATTTATAGGAGGAAGCCAGCATGAGCCGCCGTCTCCTCAAGATATGATATTTCAAATGAAAGATTTCTATAGAGATCTGGAATATAAATGTGTGCTAGAAACTACAGAGCTTGCGGCCTGGACACATGCTGAATTTGTCAGAATCCACCCGTTTATAGATGGAAACGGGCGTACCGCACGACTCCTTATGAATTATCAGCTGATGGATGGCGGGCTACTGCCAATCAATATTCTAAATGAGAACAGGCAGGAGTATTATAAATGTTTGGAAGAACATCATTTACATGGAAATCTGGAGCCTTTTCATGAAATAGTGATGAAGCTGGAGGAGATGGAGTTAAAAAAATACCTTCATCTGGCGGCGCGGCAAGGACTGGTAACAGAAAATGAAATTTTATGAATCATTCAAGCAGTAGATAAAAGCCAACAGAAGGAAACTATAAAGACTACCAAAAAAGTCTAAAATTGTTATAAAAAAGAAGGGTGATGAAAAGTGAAAGAAAATGGCGGTTGGGGAAAATCTGTTGGATGTGCATAAAATTGAATAAATACATCAAATATTGGATTTTGTTCGTGAAAATCCTACAGTACAACTTGATAAAAAATCAGTAATAGATAATGGGGAGTGTAGAGTATGTTAATGAATAATGACGGATTTTTAAATAAAATAGAATATGAACTGCCAGATATGACAGAAACAGTAAAAAATGAAATGATAATAAGTCCTTTTTATGAGGACTTTACCCGAAGGTTTTGTTGGAATTCAAATAGCATAGAAGGGAATACACTTTCGCTTGATGAGACAATCAGTTTATTAGATTATGATGAAGTGAGAAGCGGGCATACCTATACGGAATATTCAGAGGCCAAGCAATTATTCCAGGCAATCAAAAAAATGCTGAAATTTAATAGGCAGAACATAGATGAGACATGGATCCAGGATGCGAATGGATTAATACTGGGAAGAGAAGGGGGGTACAGAAAGACAAATCTGTATGTGGGCACGCTAGTAGAAGCTGTTTATTATCCGCCAAAGCATGAAGAAGTCCCAGGACTTATGACGAAATATGTAGAGAAGCTCAATCAATACTTTAGTCAGGCGAAAGAAGTGGTGGAAAACATAGCCAGGGAGCATTTAGAATTTGAACGTATTCATCCCTTCCCCGATGGAAATGGCCGTTGTGGACGGCTAATCATGAATCAACGCCTGATAAATAATGGATGGCTTCCGATTACTATTGAGGATCAATCAAAATATAGACAGGCATTTCGTAGATATGACAGGTCACAGGATACCTCTTTACTTGTTTATGTGATATGTAAGGGTGAACTTGCATCCATTAAGCGTGTAAAAGAATTAGAACGAAAGCTGGAGAGAACTGAGACTAAGTGTCATTAATGGCACCTTGTCTCATGTAGTCATAATATCCTACTTGGAAGTAGGCAGTAGTGAACAGATCTATGCTGCGTTTTTTAGTGAAAAGTTTTTCTGTGTGCCGGGTATGACGTAATATCAGTGGTTGAATAGAGTTTTGAGCCATGTTATGATGGAAACGAAGTCACTATCCGTGACAGCTCAAAAGGAGAGAGGAAACAGATACTTTTATACGGAGAAATAGAGCTTTTGGATTCCGATAAGTTTGGAAAGGAATGTTTATGGAAAAAAATGAAATTAATATTACACCAGGTGAAGATATAGTGATTAATCCTCTCGAAAATAAGAATATTGAAACAGATATGGTTATAAAAAAATTGCGTGAATTAATTGATATGACTAAAGAAATTGACAGTAGTAAACAGCCAAAAGACTTATTAAATGTATTACTCAAAAAAAATGAACTGGAAATGGACGAAAAAGAAAAAGAGTATATACTGGAACAGCTCTAAAAAGGTATAAAACAATAACAGAATCCAAAAACTTTATTTCTTCGGTGTGATGGTGCAGACAGAATCTTGTACCTACATTATAAATTGTGATGAAACAAGGAGGTCATGGTATGAGCGATAAAAATAAGGAATCCGAAGAGGAACTAGTAGAAAGATTTGACCGTGAAATGAGAGCTGCACTTTTAGAAGCTTCAAATAAAATGCGAGCCGAAAAGGGATATCAGCTTATTACCGAAGAAGATGTTGCTGATATAGACACACTTTCTAAATTAAAAAGTTTGTAGTGGGATAAAGCTGTAGATATAACAAGTCACGGGATAGCGCTTTACTTGTTTATGTGATATGCAAGGGTGAACTTGCATCCATTAAGCGCGTAAAAGAGTTAGAATGAAAGCTGGAGAGAACTGAGACGAGGTGTCATTAATGGCACCTTGTCTCATACTTTCTATAAGTACTGTTAAATTTGGTTTAGGGGTTGTTACAATTTGGTCATCCAGTTCGGACAGGTCACCCGCTGCCCGTCGCAGTATTGTGTCAGAATGGGCTGCCGGACCCCGGGTCTTGAGAGATAGTTAGAGAACAGTTCATCCACTACCAAAGAGATGCTGTCAAATATATTTCTGCCGTTCATCCACTTGTGGTCAAAGGCAGTGGAGGAGGTGATGGTAAAGTCATAGCCTTTGTTCCGGTACCATTCTGTATAGACACGGTTCAGGGTAAAGGACATGATCGCCAGCACATTAGCCCGGATGGTCTCTATGGGCCATGTGGCATAGATTTCACTGGATGCCACATTTTTGATGTAATCCCGGTAACGCACATAAAAGTTCTCGGCTGTGGGGTCTGTGGGGGCACCGTCATGTACCACTACAAACTCCGGTACTACCACGCGGCTCAGAACGATCTCCCCGGATTCATCCATGGGTTTGATCTCATCCTCCGGTATCTTCTCCGGGTATATGCCAAAGAGGGTATGGGCTGGAATAACAATGTTCTGGAAGGTGTTCTGCGGCGTCTGGGCCTGGAGCCTTGCAGTCTGCAGCGCAGTCACCTCCGGCAGGATTTCCGCACCGGCGATATCAAGAGGCTCAAAGTCCGGGGCTTCAATGTGGAAGGTGTATTCTGCGTAGGGCTGGTACTCGGAAGGCTCCATGCTGTATTCCAGGGGAGGGGCAGGAAGTGTGATCTCCGGTGTCTGCCCGTTGGCGTCTGTCTTCAGCTCCTCGATGACAGAGGTGGGGTCTCCTGTATAGGTAATGTCTATGGTGGCATTTTCAATGGGCGTGTTTCTGATGGAGGAGAGCACAGAAATCCGCAGGCGGCCTTCATCCGGGTGGTCCGCCTGCATGGCTTTTATGGGATCATAATTCATAGGTAAAACCTCATGGCAGTTCGTTGGTTTAGGATATGCAGGAAAAAGAAAAATGTGACAGAATCATTGACAGAAGCATTCCTTTGTGCTAAGATTCCACATAACATATATGGCTTTATAGACGGGAGGACAGAGTATCATGAAAAAGATGCAGGGTATTTGTTATGGTATCGCATTCATTTTTTGTGTACTGTGTCTCTTTTTCCTTTTTTCACAGAGGCAGGAAAACGCAGGCGCGGGAAACGGATTTTCACACCTGCCCGGTCAGGCCGCTATCACACAGGCAGGCCATGCGGAACAGCTTGTGAATTTCCAGAAGGAAGAAACACCCTCACGTCTCTGTGCCAGTAAAAGCAAGGAAGAAGGGAATGATTTTCTCGGGCCTCTTCCTTTTTTTGCTGTTCTTTTTTCCTGTGCCCTTGTTTTTCTGTTTTCAGGAGAGACAAAGGCTGCACTCTATGCCTTTTCCAGGCGCAGTTTCTTACTGAACGACCACCCCATTAAATTAATTTCCATTGTCCAGTATAAGGACGGAAAAAAGAGATTTCCCCCTTTCATCTGATTCTATAAATCATGAAACAGAAAGCAGGGAAATCATGAAAAATAAAAAAACACATATCTGGATAGCGCTGGGAACCATTGCTGTCTTTCTTTTCATTGCCTTTTTTGGCTGTGGAAGTGATATTAAGGGAATCCGTCATATGAGGTTCGGCATAGATATCAAGGGCGGCGTGGAGGCTGTGTTCGAGCCTGTGGGAATCACCCAAAAGCCTACTGCCAAAGAGCTGGAATCCGCCAGAAATATTATGGGGGAGCGGCTGGATTCCAGAAATATACTTGACCGGGAGGTAACCATAGAGAAACAGGAGGGCAGGATCCTTGTCAGGTTCCCCTGGAAATCCGATGAAAAAGATTTTAACCCGGAAGAGGCCATAGCGGAGCTGGGAGAGACGGCAAAGCTGACATTTCAGGATGAAGACCACAAGGTGCTGGTGGAGGGACAGGATGTTGCCAGCAGTTCTGTGGTGCAGAACAGGGATACAAGGGCGTATGAGGTAGAACTTCATTTTGATAAGAGCGGCACAGCGGAATTTGCAGGCGCCACAGAAGAGAATCTGGGAAAACATATCGGTATCTATATGGATGACACGCTGATCTCCAACCCTGTAGTCCAGCAGAAGATAGAGGGAGGGGAGGCAGTCATCAACGGTATGGCGTCCAGAGAGGAGGCCCAGGCGCTCTCCGACAAAATAAATGCCGGTTCCCTTCCTTTTTCCATGAAGACCAGCAACTACAATACCATCAGTCCATCTCTGGGAAGCCAGGCGTTAAAATCCATGGTGGCTGCCGCAGTGACGGCCATGGTCCTGGTATGCCTGTTCATGAGCCTTTACTACAAGCTGCCCGGGGTGCTGAGCTGCATTACACTGCTGTTCCAGATGGCGCTGCAGGTACTGGCTATCTCCATTCCCCAGTATACCATTACACTGCCCGGCATTGCAGGGCTGATCCTCTCCGCAGGTATGGCTGTGGACGCCAATATCATCATAAGTGAGCGTATCAGTGAGGAACTGATGCATGGCTTATCGGTAAAAGCTGCAGTCAAGGCAGGATACCAGAGAGCCTTTTCCTCTGTGCTGGACGGAAACATCACCACAGCAGCCGTGGCAGTCATCCTCATGCTGTTCGGATCGGGAACTATGCTGAGTTTTGGATATACGCTGTTTACCGGTGTGGTGATCAACCTTTTTGCAGGTGTGTGGATGTCCAGGACCATGCTCACCTCTGTGGTACAGTATGAGTTTTTTAAACGCCCGTCCATGTTTCGCAGGAAAAGAGAAAAGAAAATCCTGGATTTTTCCGGAAAACGGAGATGGATCTTTCTCTTTACAGCCTGTGTGCTCCTGTCCGGTGCCATACTGAGTGCGGCAAACGGCATGAAGCTGGATACACAGTTTACCGGAGGCGTGATCCTGAAATATACATGCACAGGAGATGCAGATACAGAAAAACTCAAGGAGAGTGTGGAAGCTGTGCTTAAACGGCCCGCCAATATCCAGATAACAGAAGACCCGGTAAGCGGGCAGCAGAAGCTGGCAGTGACCCTGGCAGGCAACAAGGGACTTTCACCACAGGAGCAGCAGGAGGTGGCAAAGGCACTGGATGAAGAGGGGGGACAGGAATATACGCTGTCTGAGACTTACGCGGTGGAGCCTTATATCGGTGCCAAAGCTCTGAAAAATTCCGTGCTTGCCATTGTACTTTCCGCCCTGTTTATCGTCATATATATAAGGATACGGTTTTCCTCCATGTCCGGGCTTGCGGCAGGGATTTCCGCTGTGGCGGCACTGCTGCATGATATTCTGATCGTGGTGTTTGTATTCGGTGTCTGCAGGATCCCGGTCAATGATGCCTTTGTGGCGGTGACGCTGACCATTATCGGATATTCCATTAACGATACCATTGTCCTCTACGACAGGATCAGGGAGAACCAGAAGAAAAAAGGAAAAGGAGAGACACTGGCAAAATTGGTAGACAGGAGCATCACGGAGACGCTGGGGCGTTCTGTCAATACAGCCCTAACAGTGGTGGCCTGTGTATTTATCATTTTTCTGTTCTCCGTTTTTTACCACATAGAATCTATTCAGGTATTTTCCCTCCCGCTTCTGGCAGGGATGATCAGCGGATGTTACTCTTCCGTGTGTATTGCAGGCCCTCTTTGGGTGTGCTGGGAAGAGCATAAACAGAGTAAGAGGAAATAGAGGGAAAGGGTGTTTTGAGATGAAAGAAGCACTAAGAGAGACAGAGATACCCTTCAGTGCAGGCGCAGTCCTGATCTCTGTAGGCGTGGTTTACGGGGATATCGGAACCTCGCCCATGTATGTGATGAAATCTATTATAGCAGGAAACGGCGGAATTGCTCAAACGGGAGAGAATGTCATATATGGTGCGCTCTCCCTGGTCATATGGACCATTATCCTGCTGACAACAGTCAAATATGTGCTGATTGCCATGCGGGCGGACAATCACAATGAGGGCGGTATTTTTGCTCTGTTCAGCCTGGTGAAAAAATGCGGGAAATGGCTTGTGTTCCCGGCCATGATCGGAGGGGCTGCCTTGCTGGCAGACGGGATCCTGACACCTGCAGTGACCGTCACCACAGCCATTGAAGGTCTCAGAAGCATTCCGGGGGTCTATACAGTGCTGGGAAATGATCAGGATAAGATCGTGGTCATCACCCTTGTGATCATCAGCGGATTATTTCTGGTGCAGAAGGCGGGGACCAGTTCGATAGGAAAGGCATTTGGTCCGGTTATGACGCTGTGGTTTCTCTTTCTGGCAGCAGCCGGATGCTTTCACATTTTGGGAAATCCGGGGATCATACAGGCATTGAACCCATTGTGGGCCATCAGGATCCTCATAAGTCCTGACAACCGCATGGGTTTTATGATCCTGGGAAGTGTGTTCCTGGCAACCACAGGGGCGGAAGCCCTGTATTCGGATATGGGGCATGTGGGCAGACAGAATATTTACGCAAGCTGGCCTTTTGTGAAAATATGCCTGATCCTCAATTATCTGGGGCAGGGGGCCTGGCTGCTCTCCAACCGCAGCAGCAAAAGCCTGGCGGATATGCCGGATATGAACCCGTTTTTCGAGATGCTGCCTGAGGAAATACGGCCTGCAGGGGTGGTGCTGGGAACGATAGCAGCTATCATAGCCTCACAGGCGTTGGTGACAGGGTCTTTTACCCTTGTCTCAGAGGCCAGCAGGCTGGATTTAATGCCGCATATGCAGATTGTGTATCCATCCATGATCAAGGGGCAGATTTTTATTCCGCTGGTCAATCTGGTGCTGTGGATCTCCTGTTCTCTGCTGGTGCTTTATTTCAGGACCAGTGCCCATATGGAGGCTGCATATGGTCTGGCCATAACGCTTACCATGTTGATGACTACGCTGCTTTTGTTTATCTATCTGAATAAGATCAGGAGAAAATATTGGCTTTCCTGGCTGTTTCTGGTGTTTTTCGGAGGACTGGAGGGGACCTTTTTCCTGTCCAGCCTGAGTAAATTCCAAAGGGGCGGTTATGTGGCGCTGTTTATCGCTGCTGTCCTCTTTGGGATCATGGTGGTGTGGTACCGTGGAACCGCTATAGAAAATTCTCAGGCAGTGTACCTGAAGGTGCGGGATTTTGTAGGTCAGATGGGAAGGCTGAAGGAGGATACCAGTATCCCGGTCCAGACAGATAATCTTGTGTATATCACAAAAGAAACACGTGTGGAGGAGTTAGACCGTGATATTCTGTATTCCGTTCTGGATCGTCCCAAACGGGCAAGAGCCTATTGGTTCATCAATATCCAGGTCACGGACCAGCCCTATACCAGGGAATATACTGTGGAGAATTTTGGCACGGATTATATATTCAAGATCCAGCTCCGCCTGGGATTCAAGGTGGACCAGAGGATCAATGTGTATCTGCGGCAGATTGTGGAGGAACTTATTGACAGCGATGAACTTCCGTCCCAGGAGCCGAAATATTCCATCTACGGGTCCGGGGAGGTGGGAAGCTTCCAGTTCTGCCTGATCCGGAAACTGCTCATACCGGAAAGCGATATCACCCCTGCCGGGCGGGCCGCGGTCTCGCTGAAATATGCCATACGCCGGGTGGCCGGCTCCTCTGCCAGATGGTACGGCCTGGAGAATTCCGCTCTGATACTGGAGTATGTTCCGCTCTTCATTAAGATGAAAAATCTCCGTCCTCTCAGGCGGGTTTGAACGGTAAAATGCCGTGGGAAGTGTGCAAACTACAAAATTGTGCAGAAATGATGAAAATAGTCATAAATAAGGTATAGATAAGCACTTGATTTTTCTACAAAATAGTAGAAAAGGAGTGAATGACATGAGCGAAGATATAAATGCACAATTAATGGAACTGGGGCTTAACATAGCCTATTACAGAAAGTTAAAGGGGATCACACAGGCACAGCTTGCGCAGATGGTAGGCATAAGCAGAACGCATATCAGCAACATTGAAGCACCAAAGATGCCCACACAAATTTCTGTGGAAACACTGCTGAAAGTGGCAGAAGCACTGGAGGTTAAGACATGGAAACTGTTTGCTTTCCGCAGTGATATAAATCTGCAGTAAAAGGTGCAGAAAAAATGATTATTTTCTTGTTGAAAAATACCATTAGAAGCGCTAAAATAGGAAGCAGATAAGAGACAGAAAGGACAAAGAATATATGAAACGTTCAGAAATCAACGCAGCGCTGAAAGAGATGGAGGAGATGGTCAGTAAGTGCTGTTTTAAACTTCCGCCGTTCTGCCATTTTACACCGGAAGACTGGAAGGAAAAGGGGTCCGAGTACGACGAGATCCGCGACAACATGCTGGGATGGGATATTACGGATTACGGTCTGGGCAGATTTGACGAGGTGGGATTCTCCCTCATAACCCTGAGAAACGGCAACCTGAAGATGGACAAGTATACAAAGACCTATGCAGAGAAGCTGCTGTACATAAAAGAGGGACAGATGGCTCCCATGCACTTCCACTGGAACAAGATGGAGGATATTATAAACAGAGGAGGGGGCAATGTCCTGATCCGTGTATATAACTCCACCGAGGACGGCCAGTTTGCGGACACAGATGTGACGGTAAACTGTGACGGCAGGGAATTTACAGTGCCTGCAGGTACTCAGGTGAAGCTGCAGCCGGGTGAGAGCATAACGGTTTATCCGTATATGTATCATGATTTTGAGCTGGAGCCAGGCACAGGCCCTGTGCTTTTAGGTGAAGTTTCCATGTGTAATGACGATGAAAATGATAACCGTTTTTATGAGCCTATCGGAAGATTTCCGGAGATAGAGGAGGACCAGGCACCGTATCGTCTGCTCTGTACAGAATATCCGAAGGCAGAATAAAGCTCGAGGAGAATTGAGACAAAGAGCTGTCAGGCCAGAGAGAGGGATTCTTTCTGGCTGGACAGCTTTTGTTCGTGATAACCCCTGATATACAGACTGCCGGCACCCGGGGAAGTGCCGGTGAGAGAAAAATGGAGGATTTTTACATATGGCAAAATATATGATGGCACTGGATGCAGGAACCACAAGCAACCGCTGTATTCTTTTTAATGAGAAGGGTGAGATGGTCAGTGTGGCCCAGAAGGAATTCACCCAGTATTTTCCGAAGCCGGGCTGGGTGGAGCACGATGCCAATGAGATCTGGTCCACGCAGCTTGGTGTGGCTGTGGAGGCGATGCAGAAGGTTGGCGTGGAGGCTAAGGACATTGCAGGCATTGGCATCACAAACCAGAGAGAGACAGCCATTGTCTGGGATAAAAATACAGGTGAGCCGGTCTATCATGCCATTGTTTGGCAGTGCAGGCGTACTTCCGAGTATTGCGACTCCCTGAAGGATAAGGGGCTTACTGAGGTGTTCAGAGCCAAGACAGGACTGATCATTGACGCTTACTTTTCCGGTACCAAGGTAAAATGGATCCTGGACCATGTGGAGGGAGCAAGGGAGAGGGCGGAAAAAGGGGAACTGCTTTTTGGAACGGTGGAGACCTGGTTGATCTGGAAGATGACAAAGGGCGCGGTACATGTAACAGACTACTCCAATGCCTCCAGAACCCTTCTCTATAATATAAACAAGCTGGAGTGGGATGAGGAGATTCTGAAAGAACTGGAGATTCCCAGGTGTATGCTGCCTGAGGTGAAGCCTTCAAGCTGTGTCTACGGCATGGCGGATGCCAGCTTTTTCGGCGGAGAGATTCCCATTGCCGGCGCGGCCGGGGACCAGCAGTCCGCCCTGTTCGGACAGACCTGTTTTTCGGAGGGAGAGGCAAAGAATACATATGGGACAGGATGTTTTCTCCTTATGAATACAGGGGAGAAGCCGGTATTTTCAAAAAATGGCCTGGTGACCACCATTGCATGGGGGCTGGACGGCAAAGTGAATTATGCGCTGGAAGGCTCTGTGTTCGTAGCCGGAGCTGCTATCCAGTGGCTTCGGGATGAACTCCGCATTATTGACAGTGCGGAGGATTCCGAATATATGGCAAAAAAGGTGAAGGATACCCATGGCTGTTATGTAGTGCCTGCATTTACCGGTTTGGGAGCGCCCTACTGGGACCAGTATGCAAGAGGTATCATTGTGGGTCTTACCAGGGGAGTGAACAAATATCATATTATCCGTGCAACGCTGGAGTCTCTGGCTTACCAGGTGCATGATGTGGTGCGGGCCATGGAAGCGGATTCCGGCATTCCCCTTGCGTCTTTGAAGGTGGACGGCGGGGCCAGCGCCAACAATTTCCTTATGCAGACCCAGGCCGATATGGTGCAGGTTCCGGTAAAGAGGCCCCAGTGTGTGGAAACTACTGCCATGGGCGCTGCATATCTGGCTGGACTGGCGGTTGGATACTGGAAGGATAAAAATGAGATCGTGAAAAACTGGGAGATTGAGAGAACCTTTCATCCGGTTATCTCCATGGAAGAGCGGAATAAGAAAATGAAGGGCTGGGAGAGAGCCGTGAAATGTTCTTACGGATGGGCAAAAGAAGATTGAAAAAACAGGCAGAAGTCCCCGGTGACGGGGATTTTTGCTGTGATATAAGAAAATCGTAACGGTGAGAGGAATCCAGCGCTCTGGCGTACTGATATCATGAAAGTTAGAGAAAGTGAAGGGAAATGCAGGATGAAAAGAGAGATCATGAAGAAAACGGGCAGTATACAGCAGATTGCCTATGTGAGAAAGGTGACTTTTGAGGAAGGGGCAGCAGCAGGCCTCAGGGCTTATGAGGTGAAAGCCGGGGAACTGGCCTTTACGGTAGCGATTGATAAATGTCTGGATATTGTGGAGATGACCTATAAAGGGGTAAACCTGAATTTTCTCAGCAAACCGGGTCTTATGAACCGGCAGAGGTTTGACAGCAGCGGGTTTGAGGCACAGAAGAGTATAATGGGCGGTATGTTTTTTACCTGCGGCACCAGTAATGTGGGAAAACCGGACCTGACGCCGGATGCACCGCTTCCCATGCACGGCTATCTGCGCTCAACACCGGCAGAGCATGTGTGTGCGGATGCCTTTTGGGATGGGGATGTTTACCGCATCGTGATCTCCGGGGAAATGCGCCAGGCGGCCCTGTTTGGGGAGAATATTGTGCTGAGAAGGAGGATTTCAGCGGAACTTGGAAGCAGTGAGGTCAAGATACATGATGAATATGTGAATGAGGGATTCGGGGATGAGCCGTTTATGCTTCTGTACCATTGCAATGTGGGATATCCTCTGCTGGATGAGGGAAGTGTGATTGAAGTACCGGCATTGGAAACCATGCTGAAAGGGGAGACGGAAAAGACAGAACTTCCATGGAACTGTGTGGGAGCGCCGGTGGATCTGCTTCCGGAACAGGTATTTTACCATAAAATCCGGTTTGATGAGAATGGCAGGGCATGTGTAAAGGTGAAGAATCCCAAATTGGAAATGGGAATCTGCGTGGAATTTCCGGAGAAGGAACTGCCGGATTTTACACAGTGGAAGTCCATGGCTTCGGGGGACTACGTTGTGGGGCTGGAACCTTGTAACTGCCATGTGGACGGCCAGAAATGGGAAGAGGAGAATGGTACGCTTCGCAGGATCGGAGCGGGGGAGAGGAGATGTGTGGATTTGGTGCTTCGTGTGGAAGGCTGATGATATAGGGGATGCGCAGACGTGGAGAAAGATGAAGAGAAAGAAGGGACTATTATAATGCGGGAAGATGCCGGGAATGGATGTTATGATGGAGGGCGCAGCAGGGAGGACATGTTCGGGGAATGCCATGCGCATATCTTCATGGACGGGGTAAACTATAGAGAGGCTGTGCAGAGGCATCTGCACGGCGTGGATGATCGTGTGATCCGGCGTCATTTTGAAATGTACCAGGAGAAAGGGATCACATTTGTAAGGGACGGAGGAGATGACCTGGGAGTCTCGGAGAGGGCCAGGGAGATTGCCGGGGAGTATGGGATTGATTACCGGACGCCGATTTTTGCAATTCACAGAAAGGGCTGTTATGGCAGGATCGTGGGTAAGGCGTACGAGAATATGAAAGAGTATGCAGAGCTTGTAAGAGAAGTTAAGGCCCATAAAGGGGATTTTATTAAGATCATGACAACGGGCATCATGGATTTTGATACAGATGGGGGAATCACAGGGGAAGCGCTGCCGTATGCGGAAGTAAAGGAGATGGTGCATATTGCCCATGAAGAGGGGTTTGCGGTCATGTGCCATACGAACGGTGCCGGTCCTGTGGCTGATTTGGTAAGAGCAGGTGCGGACAGCGTTGAGCATGGGAATTATGTATCAGAGGAGACACTTTTGATGATGGCCGAATCGGATATTGTCTGGGTACCTACGATTACCGTGGTGGCAAATATGTTTGGGTGCGGCAGATTTTCAGATGAACTGCTGCATGAGATTTACGAGTTGGGAAAGAAAAACATCAGGAGGGCATTAGAGCTTAAAGTGCATATGGCTTTGGGCAGTGATGCGGGAGCTTATCTGGTCCCTCATGGTCAGGGCCTGCTGGATGAATGGAGATGCTTTCAGGAATGCGCGGAGGATGAAAATGTCTTAAAAGCACGTATTTTTGAGGGAGAGGAAAAAATTAGAAATAAATTCAGATTTTTTTAGGAAAAGGTATTGACGAATACAAAATTTGGTGATATACTTTCACTTGTCGTTTGGAAGTGATGACAAAGAACGACAGAGAAAAGCGGGAGTGCTGGAACTGGCAGACAGGCTAGACTAAGGATCTAGTGGTCGCAAGATCGTGTGGGTTCAAGTCCCATCTCCCGCATTTTACAGGCCCTGTATCTGAGAAGATACAGGGCTTTTTTCTGTACTGAAATAAAATGCTGTTAATGTGGAAGGCACCGGTACTCCGAAGGGGTATACCCCGTATGTTTCTTGAAGGTAATGCAGAAGCTGTTCTCACTTTGGAACCCGCAGGCATACCCTACGTCTTTTACTGTCCGGTCTGTAGTCTTCAGGTAATAGACTGCCTGCTGAAGGCGTATGGAGGTCAGATAGCTGTGGGGCGTCATGCCGGTTTCCTTTTTGAAGCATCGGATAAAGTAAGATAAGTTCAGGGAAACGTGGCAGGCAAGCTCCTCCATAGTCAGGTTGAAGGAAAATTTTTGCTGCATATAGGAAATGGCACGTTCGCTCACCGTATTGCCAGCGGAGGCTAACAGTGTGTAATCAGGCATATCCAGAAGGAAAGAGAGCATGTCCGTAATGTATTTAGAGAGCCAGATTTCATTATAAGGCACATGCATAGCAAAAATATCCTGCATGTGCTGCAGAGGCCTCAGGACCTGCATGGCCTGGCTTTTGGGCAGAGAGAAGACATACCCGTTCTGTTTTATGACCCATTGATAATAGCTTTTTGCGGAGACGCCGTCAAAATGGATCCACTGGATCTCCCAGGTGGAATTTGTCCCATAGATATGGGGCTGATAACAGTCAATACAGCAGAAATCACCTTCTTTCAGGTGGAATTGTTTTCCGGAGTATGTGAGATAACCGGAACCAGCCCTGACATAGAGCAGAAGAAAGCTGTCGTAGCTTGAACGCTCCACATGGTAAGTGGAATCACAGAAAAAATGCCCCAGACAGATAGGATATAAAAATTCCCGGCGGATCAAAGCGGTGGGTGTACAGAAATAAATCCTGGATTCGGGTAGAGGTGTTGAACTTGATGTTTCCATAAGGCTTGCCTCCTGAGGTTTTCTTTTACTATAAGGATATAGAATTTACCTGTGAGAGTCAATGGATAGCCATAAAAAATAGTCAATTTTTTTATATATAATGTCAATTCGCTGTAATGAAAAACCCTTCTGCATCGGTTATGATATAGAAAATGAATCAACACTCAGAAGTCAATATAGAGAGTAAAGGAGAATATTTATGGAATACGGGATCAGCAATGAGGATAAGCGGATATTACGTGAAGTGGCAGAAAAACATAAAGAATTTGCATCACAGGAGAGAAATACGGTCCTGAAAGAAAAATGGTACAGGCACAATGCCCTTCAGGGGGAGATACCCATGGTGGTGCTGGAGTCATGGGGATTTAACAATGAGGTGATCATCCCAAGACTGAAATGTACCGGGGATTTTGCAAGAAAAGTGGAGTTTGATTTATATCAGGACTTTGTGGGTCAGGAACTGTTTGAGGATGACAGAGTGACACCGGATTGTTTTGAAATGAATTATGATACGGAGTTCAAGCTGTACGGGCTGGATATGAAGAAAGAGTTTGCCACGGGAAAAGAAGAGGAGGACTGCGCGGGGATCAGTGTGCGTTTTCTGCCTGTAATTGAAGATTTGGAAGATGATCTTGAAAAAATAGGGGCAAGTGTGTTTTCCGTAGACTTGGACAGCAGCAGGAAGAAGCTGGAGGCTGTGACAGAGGCAATCGGTGATATCCTGCCGGTGAGAAGGAAAATGGACTGTCTCTACAGCGTACCTACCCAGATGCTCATCCACCTGATGGGTATGGAAAACATGATGCTGAATATTGCCCAGTACCCGGAGCTTTTCAAAAAAATCATGGACCGGGCGGCTGATGATACCCTGGCATATTATGATCTGCTGGAGGAAAAGGGGGTAATCCTTCCCACCACGGAATATGAAAGTGTGGGCCAGGGAACCTTTGCTTTCAACAGGGAACTGCCCGGACCCGAAATCCTGAAGGAAAGGAAGCTGACCCGCAGGGATGTGTGGGGATACATGGACTCCCAGGAAACACTGAGCATCTCTCCGAAGATGTTTGAAGAAATTATTTTCCCCTGCTATGAGAAAATCGGTTCCCAGTTCGGCCTGTTATCCTATGGATGCTGCGAGCCGGTTGACAAGGTGTGGGACAGCTGCATCAGCAAGTTTAAAAACCTGAGGAAGGTTTCAATCTCTCCCTGGTGTGACGAAGAGTTCATGGGAGAACGGCTGAGAGGCAGTAATGTGATCTACCATAGAAAACCGGCTGCCACTTTCCTGGGTATCAGCGGCAAAGAGCTGGATGAGGAGGCATTTAGGGCTTATATCAGGAAAAGCCTCCACGCGGCAAGAGGATGTAAGATGGAAATCACCCAGAGGGATATCTATACCATTGACAGAAATATAGAGAAAGCCCGCCGTTACATACAGATCATCAGGGAAGAGATTGAGGATCACTGGAAATAAGAAACGCATCAATGGAATATATGGAGGAGCGTCTGTGCAGCTAAAATGTATGGGCGCTTTTCTTTTTGCCCTCTATCGTGTATAATATCTTAGACGGTTTTAGTATACAAAAGAAAAACCGCCAGGAGGAAAAAAATATGCTTACGATCGGATGTCATTTATCCTCAGCCAAAGGTTATGAGGCAATGGGGAAAGAAGCGGTTAAAATACAGGCCAATACCTTTCAGTTTTTTACCAGGAACCCCAGAGGAGGGAAAGCAAAGGAGATCAGTCCGGAGGATGTGGAGAAGTTTTTAAAACTTGGGGAGGAGCAGGGGTTCCCCTGTATTCTGGCCCATGCGCCCTATACGTTAAACGGCTGTTCCCCGGATGCGGGTATCAGGGAATTTGCCACAAATACCATGGCGGATGATCTGAGACGGATGGAGTATACACCGGGAAACTGTTATAACTTTCATCCGGGCAGCCATGTGAAGCAGGGGGTGGAAACAGGGATCGCCTACATTGCGGATATGCTGAATAAAATCCTGACAGAGGAACAGAAAACCACAGTGCTTCTGGAGACCATGGCCGGAAAAGGCAGTGAGGTAGGCAGGACTTTTGAAGAACTGCGGGAAATCCTTGACCGGACAGAGCTTTCCCATAAAATGGGTGTCTGCCTGGACACCTGCCATGTATATGACGGTGGCTATGACATTGTGAATGACCTGGATGGGGTCCTGACAGAATTTGACCGGGTGATCGGTCTTGACAGACTGAAAGCCATACATTTAAATGACAGCATGTTCGGGCTTGGCAGCCACAAGGACAGACATGCAAAAATAGGGGAGGGCCAGATAGGGTTTGAGGCCATGAAGCGCATTATCAACCATCCGAAACTCAGGAAACTGCCATTTTATCTGGAAACTCCCAATGACTTAGAGGGATACGCCAAAGAGATCGCTATGCTGAAAGAAGCCTATATGGAGTAGAATTACGGGAAGTATGCATAAATTTCCCGGCAGAGGAAAAAGATTGACTGCTCTGCCGGGAAATTTTTGCTGTTTATGAGGGAATGTGCGGGGAAAGAAAAAAAATGCGAAATTTTTGCCGGAGAAAAAGGAAATACCTGTTTTATGCGTAATAATGTATATGAGAAAGTTTTTTTATACTGGCTTTGCTTTTGAAGAGAGAAGGTGAGCTGCCGAATGAATATCCGTGAAGAGATGGAACAAAGGGAGATGGAACTTTTAAGCCCCTACGCTGCCCACAGCAGGGACAGCAGGGGCAGGGACCGTTATGAGGAGGAGTGCGATATCCGGACGGTCTATCAGAGGGACCGGGACAGGATCCTGCACTGCAAGTCCTTTCGGAGGCTGAAGGATAAGACACAGGTCTTTCTGGCGCCCCAGGGGGACCATTACAGGAACCGTCTGACCCACACCCTGGAGGTGTCCCAGACTGCCAGGACCATTGCCAAGGCTTTAAGGCTCAATGATGATCTGGTGGAGGCTATTGCGCTGGGACACGATTTGGGGCATACCCCCTTTGGCCATGCCGGGGAGAGAGCTCTTGACAGAGTGTGCCCCCTGGGATTTGCCCATTACCGGCAGAGCATCCGGGTAGTGGAATGTCTGGAGAAGAACGGGGCGGGACTGAATCTTACCTGGGAGGTGCGGGACGGGATCCTGAATCACAGGACCAGCGGTTCCCCCCATACCCTGGAGGGACAGATCGTACGGCTCTGTGATAAGATTTCCTATATCCATCACGATATGGATGACGCCCAGAGAGCGGGGGTCATCACGGAAGATGACATTCCCATCACCCTGCGGCTTTTGCTGGGCGAGAACACAAAAGAACGGCTCAACACCTTCATTCATGATATTGTGGACAACAGCAGAGGGAAAGATGCCATACACATGTCCCCTGAGATTGAGGAGGGACTGCGTGACCTTCGGGACATTATGTTCCGGAATGTCTATCTGAATCCCGTTGCGAAAGAGGAAGAGGAAAAGGCAGAGAACCTTGTGGAAGCCCTGTACGGCTATTACAGCACCAAACCGGACAAAATGTCTGAGGAGTACGAACGGCTGCTTAAGGACGGCGAGGAGATGACCCGGGTTGTCTGTGACTATATTTCCGGTATGACGGATCAGTATTCCATGGAAAAATTCAGGGATATTTTTGTTCCGAAAGGATGGAGTGTTTACTAGATGTTTTATTCCGATGACATAATTGAAGAAGTCCGCATGAAAAATGACATTGTGGATGTCATTTCCGGTTATGTGCGGCTTCAGAAAAAGGGCAGCTCCTACTTTGGCCTGTGCCCTTTCCACAATGAAAAATCACCGTCCTTCTCCGTAAGCCCCGGCAAGCAGATGTATTACTGCTTCGGGTGCGGAGCGGGAGGGAATGTGTTTACCTTTATCATGGAGTATGAGAATTTTACCTTTATAGAAGCTGTGAAATACCTGGCTGAGCGGGCCGGGGTGAAACTTCCGGAAGGGGAATACTCCAAAGAACAGAGAGCTGCCGCGGACTTAAAGACAGTTCTTCTGGAGGTAAACAAAAAAGCTGCCGCCTACTATTATTATCTCCTGAAGCAGGAAGGTGGCAGGCAGGCTTACGGGTATCTGAAGAACAGGGAATTGTCAGACGATACCATCAAGGGTTTTGGCCTGGGCTATTCCAGCAAATATGCAGACAGCCTGTACCGGTATCTGAAGGGAAAAGGATATTCGGATACCATTTTGAAAGAATCCGGGCTTTTTTCCGCGGATGAGAGATATGGCATGCACGACAAGTTCTGGAACCGTGTCATGTTTCCCATTATGGATGTGAATAACCGGGTGATCGGATTTGGCGGACGTGTTATGGGCGATGCAAAACCCAAATATCTGAACTCGCCGGAGACGAAAATTTTTGACAAGAGCCGTAACCTTTACGGCCTGAACATTGCCAGAAAGTCCAGAAAGAATTACCTGATCATCTGCGAGGGATACATGGATGTCATCTCCATGCACCAGGCGGGATTTACCAATGCGGTGGCTTCCCTTGGTACAGCTCTCACAAGCGGACATGCCAGCCTTATGAGCCGCTATACAAAGGAAGTGCTGCTGACCTATGACAGTGATGAGGCAGGGCAGAAGGCAGCCCTTCGGGGAATCCCCATTCTCCGGGAGGCAGGCATCAAGCCAAGAGTGGTAAATCTGGCGCCTTACAAGGACCCGGATGAGTTCATCAAGGCAGAGGGTCAGGAGGCATTTGAGAAGCGGCTTTCTGAGGCTATGAATTATTTTTTGTTTGAAGTCCAGGTCATGGAACGGCAGTATAATCTGGCGGACCCGGAGGACAAAACAGAGTTTTACAGGGCGATCGCAAAAAAACTGCTGGAATTTCCTGAGGAACTTGAGCGTAACAATTACATGGAGAGTATTTCCAGGAACTATCAGATCCGTTATGAAGATTTGCGGCGCATGGTGAATAACCTGGCCCTTTCGGGTACAGCCATCTCGGCAAAACCCAAACAGCCTGTAAAAGAGCGGAGACGGGAGAAAAAGGAGGACGGCAGGGATGCTTCCCAGAAGCTGCTGCTGACCTGGCTCACTTCCTATCCTAAGATGTTTGACACCATAGAGGGGTATATAAGCCCCGATGATTTTACAACACCCCTGTTTCGGCAGGTGGCAGAGCTTTTATTTGAACAGCACGAACAAGGAAAGGTCAATCCGGCTAAGCTTTTGAACCGGTTCACTGACAGCGAAGAACAAAAGGAAGTTACATCCTTATTTCACGCAACCCTGCATCTGGAAAATGACCAGGAGCGCATGCGCGCTCTCAAGGAAACCGTCTGCAGGATGAAACGGGACAGCATTGCGCATCAGAGTCAGACTCTTGCGCCGACGGACATTGCAGGCCTGCAGAGACTTGTGGAGGCAAAAAAACATCTGGAAGAAATTGAAAGTGGAAAGGTAACACTGCATATTTCTTTTGATTGAGGCAAAGATATAACTAAGTAATGAGAGGATGGAACATTTTATGGAAATGAACATGGCGAAATTCAGCGAGAAACTGCAGGAATTGGTGGAGCTGGGAAAGAAAAAGAAAAATGTCCTGGAATACCAGGAGATCAATGACCATTTCAAGGAAATGCCCCTGGACCCTGACGCCCTGGACAAAGTATTTGACTATCTGGAATCCTGTGGTATTGATGTGCTGCGCATTCCGGAAAGTGATGAGGATGTTTTTATAATCAACGATGATGACGGCATCAATCTGGACGAAGAGGAAGAAGTGGATGTGGAGAATATCGACCTCACCGTTCCGGAGGGCATCAGTATCGAAGACCCTGTCCGTATGTATTTAAAGGAGATCGGCAAGGTGCCCCTTCTGTCCGCAGAGGAGGAAATTGAACTGGCAAAACGTATGGAAGAGGGAGATGAGGCAGCCAAGAAGCGTCTGGCAGAAGCCAACCTGCGTCTGGTTGTCAGCATCGCCAAGCGTTATGTGGGACGTGGTATGCTGTTTCTCGATTTGATCCAGGAGGGAAATCTGGGTCTTATCAAGGCTGTGGAAAAGTTCGACTACAGAAAAGGTTATAAATTTTCCACATATGCTACCTGGTGGATCCGCCAGGCCATAACAAGGGCCATTGCAGACCAGGCACGTACCATCCGTATTCCTGTGCATATGGTGGAGACTATCAATAAGCTGATCCGTGTGTCACGTCAGCTTCTGCAGGAGCTGGGCAGAGAGCCGCAGCCGGAGGAGATTGCGGAGAAGATGGATATGTCAGTGGACAGAGTCCGTGAAATCCTGAAAATTTCCCAGGAACCGGTATCCCTTGAGACACCGATCGGTGAGGAGGAGGACAGCCATCTGGGAGATTTTATCCAGGATGACAATGTGCCGGTTCCCGCAGATGCGGCGGCCTTCACACTCTTAAAAGAACAGCTTGTGGAGGTGTTAAATACACTGACAGACAGGGAGCAGAAGGTCCTCAGGCTACGTTTTGGCCTGGATGACGGAAGAGCCAGAACCTTGGAAGAAGTGGGCAAGGAATTCAATGTGACCAGGGAGCGTATCCGCCAGATTGAGGCCAAAGCTCTCCGTAAGCTTCGCCACCCCAGCCGCAGCCGTAAATTAAAGGATTATCTGGATTAAGGATGAGCAGTATGAAGAATGTGCAGCTTTCGGACAGGCTTCGCGCTGTGGCATCCCTGGTGACACCCGGCAGCAGGATTGCGGATGTAGGGTGTGACCACGGCTATATTCCCATTTATCTGTATCTGGAAGGAAGGATACCGGGAGCCATTGCCATGGATGTGAACCGGGGTCCTCTTCTTCGGGCAGAGGAACATATCAGGGAATACGGGCTGGGGAACTACATAGAAACCCGCCTCTCTGATGGTGTAAAAGCCTTATCCTGCGGGGAGGCGGATACTGTTATTATAGCCGGCATGGGCGGCCCGCTCATGGAGAAAATCCTCACAGAGGGCAGCCATGTGCTGGAGACTGTATCAGAGCTGATCCTCCAGCCCCAGTCTGAGATTGGCCGTTTCCGGCATTTTCTGCTGGAACATGGGTACAAGATCACAGCGGAGGATATGGTCTTTGAAGATGGAAAGTATTATCCGATGATGAAAGCTGCCAGGGGCGGGCAGAGTTATACGGAAGAGATCGAGTATCTCTACGGCAGCGGCCTTCTGGACAGCAGAAATCCGGTTCTGAAACAGTTTTTGTTAAAGGAACAATCCTCCGTGGAAAAAATCATGGAACATCTGCAGGCTGCAGATACCAGGACGGGCAGCCGGCGGCTTTTGGAACTGGAACAGGAGCTTTTCCATATCCGAAAAGCGCTGGAGCGTTATGTAACCGTTCAGGTATCTATAGTGTTACAAAACAGGAGACAAGAAATGAAATGTAAAGAGATAATAGAGATCCTGGAACAGAAATATGCCCCCTCTTTTGCGGAGAGCTGGGACAATGTAGGACTTCTGGCCGGGGATCGGGAGCGGGAAGTGAAAAAAATTTTCCTGGCTCTTGATGTGACGGATGAGACTTTGCAGGCAGCCATTGATTTTGGAGCGGATATGATGATCACCCACCACCCTCTGATCTTTTCAGGCATGAAGCGGGTGGTGGCTGAGGATTTTATCGGCCGCAGGATCATGGGCCTGATTGGAAATCAGATCAGCTATTATGCCATGCATACAAATTTTGATATTCTGGGCATGGCGGATATGAGCGCGGATTTCCTTGAGCTTTCAGAGCGTGAAGTGCTGGAAGTAACCTTTGAGGACGGACAAAGGCGGGAGGGGATCGGAAGAATCGGATCTCTGCCCCGAGAAATGACACTGCGGGAGTGCGCTCTCTTTGTAAAAGCGCAGTTTCAGCTTCCCCATGTAACCGTTTACGGCAGTCTGGATGCCGGTGTGAACCGTGCCGCTGTCTGCACAGGTTCCGGAAAGAGTCTGATGAAGGAAGTGCTTAAAAAGAAGGCTCAGGTATATATAACAGGGGATGTGGATTACCACACAGCCATTGACGCGGTGGCCCAAGGGGTAAGTATCATTGATGCGGGACACTATGGAACGGAATATATTTTTATGGAATATATGAGGCAGGAGCTTGCTGAAAAGCTGCCCGGACTGGAAGTGGGCAAGATGGAGGTTCTGCATCCTTGTACCGTTCTGTAACTGTGAGGGTATCAAACAGATACAGAGGCAGAATAATTGCCCTGTAAAGTGCATATATTGTAACAGTCCGGGTATCTGAACGGTTCCATAGACTGATATAAGGGAATTCATCTGTGATGCACCGGCGAAACAGAGCCGGTGCGTTTTTATATAAGAGAACAGGAGGTATCTATGAGCGATAGAAATATAGTGGTGAAGATTTTGGGCAAGACAAGAGAATATCCCTATGGTACTCCATACGCAAAGATCGTGGAGGAATATGAGGGGACAACCCGATATCCCATTGTACTGTTAATGAAAAACGGCAAGCTCTGCGAGCTTCACAAGAAACTGAAAAAACCGGGCACACTGGAGTTTATCACCACAGCGGATGAGATCGGGCATAAGACCTACAAGAGAAGTGCGTCGCTGCTGGTTCTGAAGGCGGTCTATCATGTGGCCGGCCATGAGAATATAAAGAAGGCAGTTCTTCATTATTCTGTCAGCTCAGGGTATTATTTCACCATTGACGGAAATGTAAAGGTGGATGAGAAATTCCTGGCTGAAGTCAAAGCATATATGCTGCAGCTTGTGGGGGAAAAGATACCCATTCTGAAGCGGAGTGTGAGTACGGATGAGGCTATTGAGATTTTCCATAATCACGGCATGTATGACAAAGAGAAGCTGTTCCGGTACCGCAGGGTATCCAGGGTCAACATATACAGACTGGGAGACTTTGAGGACTATTTTTATGGTTTTATGGTAAATCACACAGGCTATCTCAAATATTTTGATCTATATCCTTATGACGAAGGATTTGTACTCCAGCTTCCGGAGCAGAAAGACCCGGAGACGGTGCCGCCTTTCCGTCCGCAGCCGAAAATCTTCCAGGTACAGAAAGAATCCGGGCGCTGGGGTGAGATGATGCAGACTGACACGGTAGGAGACTTGAACGGCCAGGTAACACAGCAGGGGGCCAATGAACTGATCCTCATAGCCGAGGCACTGCAGGAGGGGAAAATATCCAAAATAGCAGACCAGATCGTTATGGCAGGGGATAAGAAATTTATCATGATAGCCGGACCCTCCTCATCGGGAAAGACCACATTTTCCCACAGGCTGTCTATCCAGCTGTCGGCCCACGGTCTGCACCCCCATCCGATTGCTGTGGACAATTATTTCCTGAACAGGGACCAGACACCTCTGGATGAACACGGCAATTACAACTTTGAATGTCTGGAGGCCATTGACATCAAGCAGTTTAATGAGGATATGAATGCCCTTCTTGGCGGAGAGCGGGTGGAACTGCCGTCCTTTAATTTTAAGATCGGACAGAGGGAATACAAAGGGGATTATCTGCAGCTTGGCGCGGATGATATCCTGGTCATAGAGGGAATCCATGGGCTGAATGACAAACTCAGCGAGACACTGCCAAAAGAGAGCAAGTTTAAGATCTATGTGAGCGCGCTGACGCAGATCAATATTGACGAGCACAACAGGATACCAACTACAGACGGCAGGCTTATCCGAAGGATCGTCAGGGACGCCAGGACCAGAGGAACGTCGGCAAAGCATACCATTGCCATGTGGAATTCCGTGAGAAGGGGGGAGGAGCAGTATATCTTCCCGTATCAGGAGTCTGCGGATGTGATGTTTAACTCGGCACTGATCTATGAGCTGGCTGTGCTGAAAATGTATGCAGAGCCTCTGCTCTTTGGAATTACGCCGGAAGAACCGGAGTACAATGAGGCGAAGAGGATCCTGAAATTCCTGGATTATTTTGTGGGAATGCCGGCGGACGCTGTGCCGCATAACTCCATTCTCAGGGAATTTATCGGAGGAGGCTGTTTTGACGTATAAGAGTTACTATTTACAGCCCTGCAAAAAATGCAGTTTTGTAAACAGTAACACGCTTCGCGATGCACAGATATGGAGCGTTCTGCCCCATATCGTGCTGGCTGCCTCGGGATTTTCATGCGCAAGCGCATAAAAACACCTCGCGGGATAGCAGCCGTGAATCGTCACGTATAAGACCCATAGTCTTCGTTTTTGTTGTTTACAAATCCGGAGTGCTGTGTTAAAATGACGTTTGTGTCAAGTAGAATGGATAATCGCGGCTGGCAGGACCGAAAGGGGCCAGGTGAGGAAAGTCCGGGCTTCGCAGGGCAGGATGCCGGATAACGTCCGGTGGAGGTGACTCCAAGGATAGTGCAACAGAAATGTACCGCCAGTGTTCCACTGGTAAGGGTGGAAGGGCAGTGTAAGAGACTACCGCCTCTCTGGTAACAGGGAGGGCATATGTAAACCCCATCCGAAGCAAGACCGAATGAAAAGCAATGTGGCTGCCCGTCACGCTTTTAGGTGGGTCGCTTGAATCTGCTGGTGACAGCAGAACTAGATAGATGATTATTCACGACATAACCCGGCTTATAGTTCTGCTTGATATATGAAAACCGCAACTGCGGTTGTAAAACGCCTGGTATGCGTATCGGAATCCGGACTCGGAAGAGTTCCTTTTGGATATGCATTCCAGGCGTTTTGTGTTTTTGTTTATGGCTGTTGGGTCCCTACTGCTGGCCCAGGAGATAGTCTATGAACTGCTGGGCGGTCCGGCCGGAGAAGCCGCCGTGCTGGAGTTCCCAGGCGTTGGCCTTCAAAAGAAGCTCATCACGGTCCATGGTGATGCCGTTTCTGGCAGCCAGGGAAGTGACGATCTCCTGGAATTCTTTTTTGTCCGGGGAACCGAAATAGATGGTCACTCCAAACCGGGAAACCAGGGAGAGCTTTTCCTGGACCGTGTCGTTGGTGTGCAGATCATCGTTTCTGTCCTCTTTGTCGCTGAAGCGCTCACGCACCAGATGGCGGCGGTTGGAGGTGGCGTAGATCAGGATATTATCCGGCTTTTTCTCCAGGCCGCCTTCAATTACAGCCTTCAGGTATTTGTATTCAATCTCAAAGTCCTCAAAAGACAGGTCATCCATGTATATGATGAATTTGTAGTTGCGGTTTTTGATCTGGGCGATCACATCGTTTAAGTCCCGGAACTGGTGCTTGTAGACTTCGATAATGCGGAGACCCTGTCCGTAGTATTGATTCAGGATCGCTTTGATGCTGGAGGATTTTCCGGTGCCTGCGTCGCCGAAGAGAAGGCAGTTGTTGGCACGTTTTCCTTCTATAAAAGCCTCTGTGTTGTCTATGAGCTTTTTCTTTGCGATTTCATATCCCACCAGGTCATCTAACTGGACATGAGCTATTTTGGTAATGGGGACAATACGGACATTGGCTTCTGTCTGCAGGTGCTCCAGACGGAATGCTTTATGCAGGCCCAGCTTTCCAACGCCGAAATCCTTGTAGAATTCCACCATGTCATCCATGAACTCTTCCACGTCCGCTGCCTGGCCCAGGCGTCTGCTGAGGGTGCAGATGCGGTCGCGGATCCGCTTGTTGAACAGCTTGCTGTTTTCGTCCACATTGGTGTAATCGCAGATCAGGGAACAGCAGGAAGTGCCAAAGGCATGGTCAAGGGAAGTCAGGTCAAAGTCGAACAGCTCTTTAAAAATAGTAAAATCATGTCTGGCAAAGTCATTGATGCTGCCTTTCACAGGGCCTACGATCTCACAGGCTGTACTGAAGGCATTTTCGTGGTTGACCAGCAGAAAGGTCAGGTAGTTGTGCCAGAGGTTTCCGGCAAACCCAAAGGAGCCGGCCATCTCCACAAGCTGGTTGACGCTCTGAAAGAACAGCTCCTTTCGTTCTTTTAATGCCCCCACCTCTTTCTCAGAGGCGGAAAATATGGAGAACATATTTTCCAGTGTTTCGCCGTGGTCAAAGTTTCGGTATATGATACATTCCTTGATGTTTTTCATGGTTCTTCCTTCTTTTGTTTTTAGTAGTTTCCGTGTACGCGAAGATTTTGGGCTTCGGATCTCAGGCCCCGCAGGGCATTTTTAACAGCACTGTCACTTAAATTCCCCTCGAAATCCACAAAAAAGCGATACTCCCAGTTGCGCTCCATAATGGGGCGTGATTCGATCTTAGTCATATTGAGGCCATTGTAAATAAAATGGGAGAGGCTGTTGTACAGGCTTCCGCTCTCATGGGGAAGTTCATAGCTGACACTGATCTTACGGGCATCCCGGCAGTAGATCTTCTCCCTGGTCACAATAATAAAACGTGTGGAATTATTCACATTGGAGTAAATGCCTTCTTCAAGGACAGTGAGGCCAAAATGTTTTGCCGCGTGGCGGCTCCCAATGGCAGCCTGGGCAGGGTCCTTTTCATCCGCCACCTTTTTTGCGGCAGCTGCAGTATTGCTCCACTCCATCTGCTGCCAGTCTCTGTGCTCTTCCAGATACTCTCTGCACTGCATAAGAGCCTGCGGATGGGAATAGACCGTGCGGATATCTGAGAGGGAGGAGCAGGGAAGTCCCATGAGTACATGCTCACAGGGAATGATCTGCTCCCCCACGATCACATGGTCATACTCTGTGAGCAGATCATAGATATCCTGGACAATTCCCGCAGTGGAATTCTCAATGGGAAGTACGGCAAATTCAGCCCTTCCTGTTTTGATCGCTTTCATGGCATCCTTCCAGGTATCCACGTGAAAGCTCTTGATCTTCTCACCAAAGAAAGTGTGCATGGCAGCAAAACTGTAAGCGCCTTCCACGCCCTGGAAGACAACCGTGGCATGTTCCTTTTTCAGATCCTCTATTTTGACAAAGCCGGTTTTTTCCTCCATACCGTTTTCCTGAAGAAGCTGGTACTGGCGTTTGCGGCTGATGGACATGATCTGTTCAAACAGTTCCTGCACGCCGCAGCGGTTAAAATCATTATGGGCCTTGCAGCCAAGGGACTCCAGTTTTTCCTGTTCCCTGCTTTTATCAAAGACGGGTTTTCCTGTCTCAATCTTAAACTGCGCCACATCCTCGCAGATTTTCATCCGCTCCTCAAAGAGCTTTACGATCTGGGTGTCAATCACGTCGATGTCATTACGCATTTTTTGTAAATCCAACATACTTTTGTAACCTCTCCATTTCTGAATTAAATCCGCCCTGTTGTTTCAAGAGAAAAGAAAGTACGGCAGACGGACTTTCTTTTATTTATCATACACCGGCACTTTACAGTACGCAAGCTTTTTGTATGATTCCGTAATAATTCAGTTATCTGAACGGTTACATAATTTCAGCTTTTAGAATCCATAATAATAAGAAAAAAACAGGAGATAAAAGCATGAAAAATCATACCTTTCTGCTCTGCGGCACTGCCGGCTGGTGTATGGAGATTTTGTGGACCGGAGTCCATGCCATTCAGAAAAAGGATTTCCGGCTGATCGGACAGTCCTCAATCTGGATGTTTCCTATTTACGGGATGGCTGCCTGTATCAGGCCGGTTTCAAAAAGCCTGAAAGGATGTTCTACCTTCCTTCGGGGCAGTATTTATATGACGGGAATTTTTGCGGCGGAACTTACAAGCGGCGCGCTTCTGAAGCATTTTCATATGTGTCCCTGGGATTACAGCAAGGCCAAGCTTAATTACAAAGGACTGATCCGGCTGGACTACGCTCCGGTATGGTTTGTGACGGGGCTTTTTTTTGAGAAGATACTGTCCGATAATTCTTGAAATTACCCCTGAACTGGTATATGATAGTACATGGTAATCACGCAGGAAGAACGCGCCTGTGTGACTGCAACATGATAATTATATACACAGGAGGTAATCTATGAGACACTTGATGAGTCCGCTGGATTTTTCCGTGGAAGAGCTGGATAAAGTCTTAAATCTGGCCAATGATATTGAAAAGAATCCGGAAAAGTACGCTCATGCCTGCGACGGCAAGATTATGGCGACTTTGTTTTATGAACCAAGTACAAGAACACGTTTGAGCTTTGAATCCGCTATGCTTCGTCTGGGCGGCAAGGTTCTGGGATTTTCCAGTGCTGATTCCAGTTCCGCAGCAAAAGGTGAGAGCGTTGCCGATACCATCCGCGTGGTTTCCTGCTACGCAGATATCTGTGCCATGCGTCATCCAAAAGAGGGTGCGCCGCTTGTGGCATCCATGGCATCTGAAATCCCAGTCATCAATGCCGGAGACGGCGGCCACCAGCATCCAACACAGACTTTAACCGATCTGCTCACCATCCGTTCTTTAAAAGGACGCCTTGATAACATCACCATCGGTCTGTGCGGAGACCTGAAATTCGGCCGTACCGTTCACTCCTTGATCGAGGCCCTGGTCCGCTACACAGGTGTCAAATTTGTGCTCATCTCCCCGGAAGAGCTTCGGGTTCCCGACTACATCAAAGAGGATGTATTAAAAGCCAGCGGCCATGAATTTGAAGAAGTAGAGCGTCTGGAGGAAGTCCTCCCGGATCTTGACCTTCTCTACATGACAAGAGTACAGAAGGAGCGTTTCTTCAACGAGGAAGATTACGTCCGTATGAAAGATTTCTACATCCTGGACAAAGCCAAAATGGATCAGGCCGGACCGGACATGCTGGTGCTGCATCCCCTTCCAAGGGTAAACGAAATCTCCACAGAGGTGGACAGCGACCCCAGAGCTGCCTATTTCAAACAGGCGCAGTACGGCGTCTATGTCAGGATGGCACTGATTCTCACATTATTCGAGGAGGTGGACTTATGTTAAATGTTGGCCGTTTAAACGAAGGTGTGGTACTTGACCACATCAAAGCCGGAAAATGCATGACTATTTACAAAGACCTGAAGCTGGACAAACTGGACTGCTGTGTTGCTCTCATCAAAAATGCCAGAAGTCAGAAAATGGGCAGAAAAGACATCATCAAAGTAGAATGCCCCATCGACACCTTAGACCTTGACATCCTGGGCTTCATAGACCATACCATTACCGTCAACATCATAAAAGACGGAGAGATCGTTCAGAAAAAAGAACTCCAGCTCCCCAAACAGATCACCAACGTGATCCAATGCCGCAACCCCCGCTGCATCACCTCCATCGAACAGGAATTAGACCAAGTCTTCATCCTGGCTGACCCCGAAAAAGAAATCTACCGCTGCAAATACTGCGAAGAAAAATACCGCGGCGACCGCAACAAATAATTTTTTTCGTATAAATCATTTTAAAGAAAAAACCTGACTCCGGCCCTCATAATAAGAATAGGTCTTGGACAGGTTTTTTTCTTTTTTTCTCTTCATATGTGGTGCTATAAATAACCAGGCCCCATCCGCCGCGGCTCCTCCGTTCGCTTATCTATACAATCCCCTCATTCTTCTCCTCCAACACCCGTATCGCATGATAAAAAAACTCATTTAAAGGCGTCTCCACTCCCACTTCCTTCCCCATCCGGATCACAGCCCCCGCAAAGATATCAACCTCCGTCTTCCTCCCGGCCTCAATATCCTGCAGAGTAGACGGTTTATTCCCATATGGTATTTTAGGAAACACCTGCCTCTGGGCCACGATATCCTCCTCAGACAGGCCAATCCCCTTTTTATTGGCAATGGCCACAACTTCCCGCATCGCTGCTTCCCGAATGGCATTGGCATGTTCGCTGACCACCCATGCCCCGAACGGGATACCCAGAATGGCGGCACTCTGATTTTCACTCACATTACACATAAACTTATGCCACATATCAAACACCATATCTTTTGGCACAATACATTTTATGCCTGCCCGGTCAAACAGATCTTTTACTGCCTGCACCTGTGGGGAGATCACGGTATTCTCTTTTTCTCCCATTTCAAAACGTGCTGTTTCCTGCTGAAAGCTGACCTCATTCCCCTTCATCACCACACTGACCCTTGCGATGGAATAGAGCAGATGTTCCCATCCGTAAGTTTCAGCCACCAGTTCTTCACTCTCCACGCCGTTTAAGGGGCACATTAAAATGGTGTCAGGCCCCACCTGGTTTTTTACATCCTGTACAGCCTGCTTCAGTCCTCCCATTTTTGTGATCAGGATTACCAGGTCAGCAGGCTCCATCTCTTCTTCAGGGGAAACGACATGAAAAAACAAAGGCTCCCCGTTTACAAGAATGCCGTTTTTCTCCAGTCGTTTCCTGCGTTCTCCGCCTGCAATGATCCGCAGGTTACTGTATTCCAGCGCATATTTTAAATGGGATGCCAGAAAACTTCCTATGGCTCCAAGCCCGATCAGGGCAACTGTCTTGATCTCTTTCATAAACTCTCCTCCTAAATATGATCGTTACTGTTTATTTTATCCTTAAATGTCCGGTTCTGCAAGAGGCAACAAAATAGGGATACGCTGGCTGCCTCGCGGGACAGTGGCGTGTGAACAGTAACAAAAGAGGAGCATCTTTTAAGGTGAAAATTATGGATATGGAAAAAGAGTTACAGATGTGTTAATATATAATACGGTTGGCATTAAACCGCTTAACATAGGTCCCCTTGGGAAAGCATCAGCAGCCAAGCAAAAACCCGTCACCAAAGGCGGTACTGCATGGATTCTGCCCGTGACTGTGAAGGTACAGAACAGGTACAACAAATATATAAAAAGTAAGGAAGGCATTGAAATGAAACAAAAGAAAGAGACAGATTTAGGCAGAGAACCCATAGGCCGGCTGTTATTCAGGCTGTCGGTTCCCGCAATTACAGCGCAGGTGGTAAATGTGCTCTACAACATGGTTGACCGTATGTATATCGGCCATATTCCCGGATACGGGGCACAGGCATTGACCGGAGTGGGTGTTACGTTTCCGCTGATCATGCTGATTTCGGCATTCGCGGCACTGGTGAGTATGGGAGGCGCCCCCCGTTCTTCTATTATGATGGGAAAAGGAAAGAAGGATGAGGCGGAGGAGATCATGGGTAACTGCGCCATGGGACTTCTCATAGCAGGCATTCTTCTGACTGGGTTTTTTCTTATATTTTCCAAGGACCTGCTGCTTTTGTTCGGGGCAAGTGAGAATACCATTGAGTACGCAACGGCGTATATGCAGATCTATGCAGTGGGGACTTTGTTTGTGCAGGCTGCCCTGGGGATGAATGCGTTTATTACGGCTCAGGGGTTTGCGACCGTAAGTATGCTCAGTGTGGTCATCGGGGCTGTGTGTAATATTGTGCTGGACCCTATTTTCATTTTCGGGCTGCATATGGGTGTGCAGGGCGCTGCTCTGGCAACCATTATATCACAGGGCGTGTCTGCTGTGTGGGTCATCCGGTTTTTATGCGGAAAGAAGACCACCCTCAGGCTTCGGAAGAAAAATATGCGGATAAAGCCAAAAGTGTTTTTTCCCTGTATGGCACTTGGGTTGTCGCCGTTTATTATGCAGTCCACAGAGAGTATTCTGAATATCTGTTTCAACTCTTCTCTGCTGAAATATGGCGGGGATATGGCTGTGGGCGCCATGACTATTTTGTCCAGTGTGATGCAGTTCTCTATGCTGCCGCTTCAGGGGCTGACGCAGGGGTCCCAGCCCATTGTGAGTTATAATTTCGGGGCAGGGAACCCGGACCGTGTGAAACGGGCCTTTTTTCTGCTGCTGCGGTCCTGCGTGGTCTATTCGGTGGCTATCTGGGCTGTGGCCATGTTTGCGCCGGGTGTGTTCGCGGCTATTTTCACAAGTAATGAGGAGCTTATGCGGACTACCAAATGGGCCATGAAGATTTATATGGCGGTGTCCTGTATTTTTGGAATCCAGATTGCCTGTCAGCAGACCTTTATTGCGCTGGGGAAAGCGAAGGAGTCGATTTTTCTGGCCCTGCTTCGGAAGGTGATACTGTTGATCCCTCTTATCTATATACTCCCTGTATTCTTTGAGGATAAGACCATGGCGGTGTTTTTGGCGGAGCCGGCGGCGGATATGCTGGCAGTGACAACTACGGCTGTGTTGTTTGGGGTGCAGTTTAAAAAGGTGATCGCTCAAATGCGGAAGCGGGAGGCAGCGGCTCACGGACCGCGGTAAGGAAAGGTTCGGCACACAGAATCAGAAAAAACAGACCCCCGGTCAGGGAACCGAATTTTCGCCCTGACCGGGGGTCTGTTTTTGCCTAAGCAGGTCTAAGCTTCCCCTGGATACACAGGGGATATTTAAGAAGAAATAAAATTGACATGCAGAATGGAAGTGAGTATAATGAACGATATTCAGTTTAAAAAAATAAAAGAGCACTGGCAGAAAGTTTGGCGGAAGGAAAGCGGGAGGTTTTAGCGTGAATACAGTAGTGACGTCCAGGGAGGAGATTTTGAGGGCTGCGGGGGAGATGGTGAAGGAGGGAAAGGGAGAGCGGATCAGTATGAGGGGGATTGCCGGGGCATGTGGGATCGCGGTGGGTTCCCTTTATAATTATTTTCCTACAAAGAATGATTTAATGATCGCAGTGGTGGTGGAATTGTGGAAGGAGCTTTTTTTTGTGCCTTTGAGTAAGATAGAGGGGGAGAGCTTTTTGGAGGTCGTGGAGTGCATCGGGAAGCGGATTGGGAGATTTGGAGGGGGAAGTCAGGGATTTTTGGCGGAGCACGCCTTTGTTGTGGGGGATAAGGAGAAGGGACACCAGGTGATGGAGGAGTATCTGGGGCATATGAGAAGAGAGCTTCTGACGGTACTTTTGGGGGATGAGGCCGTGAGGAGGGAAGTTTGGGATGAAGGATTTTTGGCGGAAGATTTTGTAGGGTTTGTGGTGGACTTCATGGTGGAGGATTTGATGAGGGGGACGGACAGGTCCGTGTTTTTAAGAGAACTGATCCTGCGTGTGGTTTATGGTAAGAAAGAGAGGATTTAAAATGAAAGTGAGAAAGAATTATCTGCTGCTTATGGCAGCGCTTGTCTGGGCTGTGGCCGGAGGAAATATTCTGCGTATTGGTGTGGAGGCATATGAGGCTTACTTTGGATTGCTGCATGTTCTGCTGTCAGCTGGGGTTTATCTGGTGTTCCAGATTTTTGTGTTTGGGAAGATGGTGCGTAAGCATACCGTGAGGATTGTGGGGTATGAGGAGGAGAGACAGTTTTTTCTGAAGTTTTTTGACAAGAAGGCCTTTTGTATTATGGCGTTTATGATGACCTTCGGGATTGGGCTTCGTGTTTCCGGATGGTGTCCGGAGGTGTTTATTGCTGTGTTCTATACAGGGCTTGGGGCTTCACTTTTGACTGCGGGCGGACTGTTTCTGGTAAATTTTGCGGGAGTTATGAGAAAGAGTATTCAAAGCGCATAGGACAGAAAAAGGCGTGTTTCATGCGTTTGCCGTACCCTGTCAGGATGCAGGAGGCGGGTTGAAACATCCGTCCGTTTCCTGTCCGACAGCCGGAACTATACATCTTATATGAAAAGGAGACTATGGCAGCTATGGAAAAAGATATGACGAAGGGAAGTCCGTTTCGGCTGATTCTGGCTTTTACGGTTCCCCTGATCATCGGCAATGTGTTTCAGCAGCTCTATAATATGGTGGATGCCATTATTGTAGGGCGTACGGTTGGGGTCAATGCGCTGGCGGCAGTGGGGATGTCGGGCAGTATTGTATTTTTGATCCTGGGATTTTTGAATGGACTGACAACGGGATTCACGGTTCTGACGTCTAGAACGTTTGGGGCGGGGAATCTGGATGGGATGAAGAGATCCGTGTACTCCTCCTCTGTACTGGCGGTTGTGGTCACGGTGATCCTGACGATCATCAGTGTGACAGGGCTGAAAGGGCTGCTGCATCTGATGAATACACCGGAAGAAATATATCAGGATGCTTACCAGTATCTGTTTGTTGTGTTTTTGGGGATTTGGACCCAGGTGCTCTATAATCTGCTGGCCAGTTTTCTGAGGGCTCTTGGAAACAGTAAGATACCCCTGTATTTTCTGATCCTGGCGGCAGTGCTGAATATCTTCCTGGATTTGTTCTTTATTCTGGTGCTGCGGATGGGAACAAAAGGCGCGGCAGTGGCTACTGTGATCTCACAGGGAGTTTCCGGTATTCTGTGTCTTGTGTACATAGTGAAGAAGGTGCCGCTTCTGCACATGAAAAAGGAGCACAGGGTCCTGGAGAAAAACTCCGTCCGTTTTCAGATCAAGGTGGGAATTCCCATGGGACTTCAGTTCTCTATCACAGCTCTTGGCATCATGATCCTGCAGAGCGCGCTCAATGGTTTCGGAGCAAGGGCAGTGGCCGGATTCACTGCGTCCACTAAGGTGATGCAGCTGATCAATCAGGCCATGATCTCCATTGGTGTTACCATGGCAACCTACTCCTCACAGAATATCGGTGCCGGAAGGTTTGACCGGATCAGAAAAGGGGCCAGGGTTTCCACAGGGATGTCTGCTGTGTATGCACTGGTGATAACAGTGGTTTTGCATTTCTGGGGCAAATATATGGTGCGTATGTTTATTGACAGCGGGCAGACAGATGTGCTTAAATACTGCGAGATGTATTTTTCCATCATTGCGCCGTTTATGCTGATCCTGGGTACCATTTTTATATACAGAAACATTCTTCAGGGAATGGGATTTGGTTTTGTGCCCATGATGGCAGGAGCAGCTGAACTGGCGGCCAGGACAGCGGCAGCTTTTACGGCCCGCCATTTTGGCTCCTTTGAGGGGATCTGCTGGGCAGACCCTTTGGCCTGGGCGGCGGCTGCAGCGCCTCTTGTGATCACCTATCTGTGGAGAATGAAGAAATTGGAGAAGGAAGCATAGCGCTCACCTGGAATCTGGCGTGAAGACAAGTGTATATCTGTATCTGGTCCCTGTGGTGACCATTGCAGCTTCTGTGCTGATACTACATGAGAAGATATCGGCAGTTTCGGTCCTGGGCACTGTGCTGATGCTTATGGGACTGGTTTTGTCGGACAAAGGAAAGGCAGCAGGGAAAAATAATTAGAAAATGTTGCCAAAACAACTTTTTTGATCAGAAGAAACGTGTATAATAATAAAAACAAAACAATAGAAGGCAGGTTCCACGAAATTTCTATTGTCATAAAGAAGGACCGTTTTTCGGACAATTCCGGAGAACGGTTTTACAATATTGGAGAAAACGGGGATAAGCAGAAATGAGAGAGATAGAAACAACAAAAGCGGCAGGACATATTCTCTGCCATGATATTACACAGATCATAAAGGGAGAAAAGAAAGGACCTGTATTCCGCAAAGGGCATGTGGTAAAGGAGGAGGATATTCCGGTCCTCTTATCTGTGGGCAAGGAGCACCTGTATGTCTGGGAAAAGACAGAGGGGATCCTTCATGAAAATGAGGGGGCTTTGATTCTGCGCGATATGTGCAGGAATGATCATATGTCCCAGTCCGAGATAAAAGAAGGAAAAATAGAGTTGAAAGCCCAGATAGACGGGCTGTTTAAAATAGACAGGAAGAAACTGCTTGCTGTCAATTCTCTGGGGGACATGATGATCGCCTCCCGCCATGGGGATTTTCCGGTAAAAAAAGGCGACAAGCTGGCCGGAATGCGGATCATTCCTCTGGTGATCGAAGAAGAGAAGATGAACCAGGCAAAAGAAGCTGTCAAAGGGGCCCCGATTTTTCGGATTCTGCCCTACAGGGAGAAGAAGGTGGGTATTGTGACTACAGGCAGCGAACTCTCCAAAGGACTGATTCAGGACACATTCGGTCCGGTCATAGAGGAAAAGCTTGGGGAGTTCCCCACAAAAGTGATGGGACAGGTGTATCCCGGTGACGACAAAGAGAAGATCACAGAGGAGATACTTACCTTTATTGCCCAGGGCGCGGATATGGTTGTCTGTACAGGGGGAATGAGTGTGGACCCGGATGACCGTACGCCCGGGGCGATCAAGGACACAGGCGCTGAGATTATTTCTTACGGGGCCCCGGTGCTGCCTGGAGCTATGCTTTTGGTGGCCTACTATAAGAAAGACGGGAAGAATATTCCCATCGTGGGACTTCCGGGATGTGTCATGTATGCAAAGAGAACCGTATTTGATCTGGTCCTGCCCAGAATCATGGCGGATGACCCCATTAAAAAAGAAGAACTGGCAGCTCTTGGCGAAGGCGGACTCTGTCTGAACTGCGATGTCTGTACCTTCCCCAACTGCGGTTTTGGAAAAGGAAGATAATATATGGCTGACAGGAAAATGTATCTGCAGATTGCAGAGCTGTTTGCCCGGAGGGATGAGATCACCATAGAGACTACGCTCTCGGGCGGACAGGCCGGAAGGAAAAAAATCCTGTCCGGGGAGGAGCGTATGCTGCCTCCGGAGGAACATGTATACAGGGAAACACTTTACGGGAGAAGCCGGGCCGTTATCTGCGGCGGGGGACATGTGTCCCTGGCTCTTGTAAGATTTCTGAAAATGCTGGATTTCCATGTGACGGTGATCGACCAAAGAGCGGAATTCGCCAACCGGGAGCGGTTTCCCGATGCGGATGAGATCCTGTGCATGGATTTCCCGGAAGGTCTGGATATGCGGAACTTTGGAGAACATGCCTATTACATTATTGTGACCAGAGGGCACAAAGATGACTATAACTGCCTAAGTGCTGTCCTGAAACTGAAGAGCGATTATGTGGGCATGATCGGCAGCAGGGGAAAGGTTGCCATGTCCTTTGAAAAGCTGCGGCAGGACGGTTTTCCCGAGGAGGAGATCCGGAAGATCCACGCCCCCATCGGGCTTTCCATCGGTGCGCAGACACCGGCGGAGATTGGCGTGAGCATCTGCGCGGAGATCATTCGGGAGAAGAACAAATATCCCCGCAAGACCCTGGAGGAGGAAGTGCTCAGGGGAATCAGGGATGAAAATGCTGTAACTATGGTAACCGTTGTGGAAAAATCGGGCTCTTCCCCCCGGGGAGAGGGCACCAGGATGGTGGTATGCAGGGATGGGAGCATATATGGTACCATCGGAGGCGGCCCCATAGAATTCGCTGCTGTTCGGGAAGCGCAGAGCTTTTCCGATGCAGGCGGTTTTTCCATCCGGGAGTATGACCTCTCTAATTCCAAAGCAGCCACTCTTGGTATGGTCTGCGGCGGAAAGGTAAAAGTGTTGTTTGAAAAGCTCTGACAATTGCCTGCTGTTCTGCGTCCGCCGGGCGGGATGTGCACAGGAAATTTGACGGATACAAAAACAGAGGCACGCTTTGTTTGAGCCGGAGATAACACAGATATTGACAAAAGTCAGGGAGGATCACACTATGAAAAAAAGAACAGCAGGCCTTTTGGGCATTTTTTTGGCGGCAGCCATGATGACTGCAGGATGCGGCAGTGACAGCAGCCAGGAAGCGGCAAAAGACACGGAGCAGAAGGCAGAGGATAATGCCTCTGAGGCAGAGGATAAGACAGAGGCAAAAGGCGATGCGGGTGCGGCAGATGAGAAGACAGATAACGCGGACAAAGGGGACAGTGAGGAGCCGGTTACTATTTTAATGGCAGCCGCCGCCAGCCTGGAATACTCCATGAAGGATGATCTGATCCCCATGTTCCAGGAGCAGCATCCGAATATTACTGTGGAAGGTACTTATGACAGTTCAGGAAAGCTGCAGACACAGATTGAATCCGGAATTGACGCGGACTTATTCTTCTCCGCAGCGGAAAAACAGATGACAGCCCTGAAAGACGAGAATTTGATTGATGGAGATTCTATCCGGAATCTGCTGGAAAACAAGATCGTTCTTGTGGTTCCTTCAGATAAGAAGGACGCTTACATAAGATTTGAGGATGTGGCAAACGCTGAGACTGTCGCAGTGGGAGACCCGGAGAGCGTGCCCGCAGGGCAGTACGCCAAAGAAGCGCTCACAACCCTTGGACTCTGGGACCAGGTATCAGCAAAAGCCAGCCTGGGAACCAATGTGACAGAGGTGCTCAACTGGGTAGCTGAGGGCAGCGCAGATGCAGGTATTGTGTATGCTACGGATGCTGCAACCAAAAAGGATTCTTTGGCTGTAATTGCGGAAGCGCCTGAGGGAAGCCTTGCACAGAAGGTGATTTATCCGGCAGGTATTGTGACAGGCTCCACCAAGAAGGATGCGGCACAGCTCTTCCTGGATTTTCTGGCTTCGGACGAGGCCTCGGCAGTATTTGAAGAATATGGATTCACACCAGTAAAATAATACTCGGCAAAAAGGCGTGGCTGGTCCGCATAAACCGGCTGCGTCATTTATCTACAGGGGGATAGGCAGATATGGATTACTCACCAATATGGATATCAGTTAAAACCGCGGCACTAACTATCGTGATCGTTTTCTTCATGGGTTTGGCGGCAGCCAAGCTGGTGGCAGGGCTCAGAAACGAGAAGCTCAAGATGGTGCTGGATGGTATTTTTACCCTGCCTTTGGTCCTCCCGCCCACAGTGGCCGGATTCTTCCTCCTATATTTATTTGGAATCCGGCGCCCCATCGGTGCTTTTTTTGTGGAATATTTCGGAGTTAAGATCGCGTTTTCCTGGGGGGCAACCGTGCTGGCGGCAGTGGTGATCTCCTTTCCTCTCATGTATCGTTCTGCAAGGGGCGCACTGGAGCAGGTGGATGAAAACCTCATATTCGCAGCCAGAACCCTGGGATTTTCCGAGTGGCGGATTTTCTGGAAGGTTATGTTTCCCGCCGCGCTGCCGGGTATTGCGGGGGGCGGTATTCTTGCATTTGCCAGGGGACTTGGGGAGTTCGGAGCTACAGCCATGATCGCGGGCAATATTGCAGGCAAGACGCGGACCCTGCCTTTGGCTGTCTATTCCGCAGTGGCAGCAGGGGATATGGATACCGCATACAAATATGTCATGATCATTGTGCTGGTTTCCTTCCTGGTGGTAGTCCTCATGAATTATTTTACGGCAAAAGAGAGAACATACGGAAAACGGGGGAAGAAGGCATGAGTCTGCAGGTGGATATTAAAAAAAGATGGAAGGGATTTTCCCTGCAGGTCCGGTTTGAAACAGGGGAGGGACTTCTGGGCATCCTGGGAGCCTCCGGCTGCGGAAAGAGTATGACTCTGAAAAGTATAGCAGGTATTGTGACACCTGATGAGGGAAGGATCCTGTTAAACGGCAGGACACTTTTTGACTCGGAGAAGAAAATAAACTTAAAGCCAAGAGACAGGAAAGTGGGATATCTCTTCCAGGATTATGCCCTGTTTCCCAATATGACGGTCCGGCAGAACATAAGCTGTGCGGTCAGGGGAAAAGAGAAGGAGAAGCTGGCAGAGGAGCAGATACATAATTTCCAGTTAGAGGGACTGGAGGAGCAGTACCCGCACCAGCTTTCCGGTGGACAGAAGCAGAGGACTGCCCTGGCCAGGATGATGGCAAATGGACCGGAGGCCCTGCTTTTGGATGAACCGTTCTCCGCTCTCGATTACTATTTAAAAGAACAGCTTCAAGTACAGATGCTTGATTTTCTGAAAGGCTGCAAAAAGGATATGATCCTTGTCACACACAACAGGGATGAGGTGTACCGCCTGTGCGGAAATCTGCTGATCATGGATGAGGGAGAAAAAATCAGCATGGGACCCACAAAAGAAATCTTTCGGTATCCGGGCTGTGTGGCTGCTGCCCGTCTCACAGGCTGCAAAAATTTCTCCAGGGCCAGAAAGCTGGATGACACCCATGTGGAGGCTTTGGACTGGGGGATCGTGTTAAGCGCAGGGAAAAAGGTGCCGGACGCAGTCTGCTCCGTGGGAATCCGCGCACATTATTTTACCCCTTCCGATGACGGCAGCCGGGAAAATACGTTTCCCGCTGAATTGGTAGAGACCGTGGAATCCCCTTTTGAGATGAATGTGGTCATACGAAAAAAGGGAATGACAGGGAAGGAGAGAAGCGAACAGATCTGGTGGAAGATGGCAAAAGAGAACTGGGCAAAAATGCATGGAAACCTGCCGGAATTTCTCCACGTTTCCCCTGAGGATGTGCTTCTTCTCACGGACAAAACAGGAGGGGAACTTTAAAGATATTTGACAACAGACCGATTACGGCGTAAACTAATAAAAACATTTATGCCGAATCCAAACAAACCTGCACGGCAGAATGTCCGGGCAGGTTTCTTTATATTTGGACGCACAGAACCGGGCGGATAAAAGACCGCCTGACAGGACAGGAGAGGATTATATGGAACAGGATTTGAGAAGACAGGTTTTAAATATTCTGGAAAAGAACAGCAGGCTTTCCGCCGCAGAGATCGCAGTCATGACAGGAACCGATGAGATAAGTGTGGCAGATATGATTTCCAAATTGGAAAAAGAGGGGATCATCTGCGGATACCACACCCTGATCAACTGGGATAAGGAGAATGACGACTCTGTGACAGCCCTTATCGAGCTGAAGGTGACACCACAGGGAGGCGACGGATACAACAAGATAGCAGAGCAGATTTATCAGTATCCCCAGGTGGAGACACTGTATCTCATGTCAGGGGCCTATGATTTTCTGGTGCTTCTGAGAGGGAAGAGTATCAAGGATATCTCTCTTTTTGTCTCCGAGAATCTGGCGTCCATAGAGGAGGTGCAGAGCACGGCCACTTATTTCACCCTCACCAAATATAAGGAGCAGGGAGTCAACCTTGCAAGGAAAAAGCAGGACGGAAGAATGGTGATCACTTTATGAGAGAATTTGTCACAGAGAAAGTAAAAGAGATCAAGCCATCCGGGATCCGGAAGTTTTTCGATATTGTCAGCGAAATGCCGGATGCCATCTCCCTGGGTGTGGGAGAGCCGGATTTTGATACACCCTGGCATATCCGTGAGGAGGGAATCCGTTCCCTGAAAGCCGGAAGAACTTTTTATACGTCCAATGCAGGCCTCATGCCCCTCAGACAGGAGATCAGCAGGTACATAGAGGACAGGCTGCGGCTTTTCTATGACCCGGAATCAGAGGTCATGGTCACAGTGGGCGGAAGTGAGGCCATTGACATTGCATTTCGGACAGTTCTGGAACCGGGGGATGAGGTGATCATCCCGGAACCGGCATTTGTCTCCTATGTGCCCTGTGTGCAGTTGGCAGGGGGCGTGCCGGTGACCATTCCCCTGAAAGCTGAGAATGCGTTCCGCCTGAAGCCGGAGGAGCTGGAGGCTGCCGTCACACCTAAGACAAAGGTGCTGCTTTTATCATATCCAAACAATCCAACCGGTGCCATCATGGAAAAAGAAGATCTGGAGGCACTTCTTGACATCATAGAAAAGCATGACCTTCTGGTGATCTCCGATGAGATTTACAGTGAGCTGACTTATAATTCCCAGCATGTGAGTATTGCTTCCCTTCCGGGAATGCAAAAGCGGTGTGTGGTGATCAATGGTTTTTCAAAATCCTATGCCATGACAGGATGGCGTCTGGGTTATGCGCTGGCTCCCGCGCAGATCATGGAACAGATGGTGAAGCTCCACCAGTTTGCCATCATGTCATCCCCCACCACAAGCCAGTATGCTGCCATAAGCGCGCTGAAAAACGGCAATTCCGACGTGATGGAAATGCGTCTGGCCTATGACCAGAGAAGGCGTTTTCTGCTCCACGAGATGGAGAGGCTGGAAATCCCCTGTTTTGAACCAAGAGGTGCTTTTTACATATTCCCGGATATTACGGAATCCGGTATGAGCTCTGAGGAATTTGCCACAGAGCTTCTGAAAGAGGAGAAGGTTGCCGTGGTGCCGGGCAGCGCTTTCGGGAACTGCGGCGAGGGCTTTATCAGGATATCGTATGCCTATTCCATTGAAGAACTGAAGGCCGCTCTGGCCCGGATCCAGGCGTTTATGAAAAAAATACGTCAAAAAAAGTAGAAAATACTGGACAATTGGCAGTTCAGATTATATTATAAGTTTTATACTTTAACTTAGAAAAGAATGTTACTGTTCCGCAGGTCTGCGCAGCACAGCGCAGGAAACACCCCGGACAGCCGGGCCGCGAACGGAGTGGACAGTGGCAAAAATCCCGTCGGCGGACATAGCTTTGCTGATCAAAAAGACAGTATTACCCGCAGAAATGGGATAAAGCAGCGGCAGCGCTGTGAGTCATTCTGTGCCAATATAGAAAATCAGAATGCGGATGGAAAGATATGAGGAGGATATGAAAGCAATGAGAAAAGTAGTAAAATTCGGCGGCAGCTCCCTTGCCAGCGCAGAACAGTTCCGGAAGGTAGGCAGTATTATCAAAGCCGATGAGAGCAGAAGATATGTGGTGCCCTCTGCACCGGGAAAGCGTTTTTCAGCAGACACGAAAGTCACCGATTTATTATACCAGTGTTACCGGGCAGCCAAAGAAGGCGGAGCAGAGTTTGGTGCGCTTCTTTCAGAGATCAAGAGCCGTTATCAGGAAATTATTGACGGTCTTGAACTCTCTATCTCTCTGGAAGAGGATTTTAAGGTGATCGAGGAGAATTTTAAAAACCAGATCGGGGAGGAGTACGCAGCTTCCCGCGGGGAATTCTTAAACAGTAAGGTTATGGCAGATTATCTGGGCTTTGAATTTGTGGATGCTGCCCGTATTATCCGTTTTGACGGAGAGGGACAGTTTGATGCGGAGATGACAGGCCGCCTGACCAGGGAATACCTGAAAAATATGGAGTATGTGGTAGTGCCTGGCTTTTACGGCGCCATGGAGGACGGCACAGTCAAGACATTCTCAAGGGGCGGTTCCGACATTACAGGATCCATTGTCTCCGGTGCTCTGGATGTGGACTTATATGAGAACTGGACAGACGTGTCAGGATTTTTGGTGACAGACCCCAGAATCATCAAGAATCCGGAAGTCATTGACACCATCACATACCGGGAACTGCGGGAGCTGTCCTATATGGGGGCCACCGTGCTTCATGAGGAGGCTATCTTCCCGGTAAGAAAAGCGGGAATCCCCATCAATATCCGCAACACCAACGCTCCGGATGACGCGGGAACCATGATCGTGGAGGATACCTGCAAGAAGCCGGCGTACACCATCACCGGTATTGCGGGCAAAAAAGGGTTCTGTTCTCTGTTTATTGAAAAATCCCTGATGAATTCTGAGATTGGTTTCGGCAGAAAAGTGCTGCAGGTACTGGAAGAGCAGGGAATCTCCTTTGAGCATGTGCCCTCCGGTATTGACACCATGACGGTATTTATCCATCAGGATGAGTTCGCGGAGAAAGAACAGCAGGTGATCGCAGGCATTCACCGTATGGTGAACCCGGATTATATGGAGCTGGAATCCGATCTGGCGCTGATCGCAGTGGTAGGCCGGGGCATGCGCTCCAACAGAGGAACTGCAGCCAGAATCTTTGCAGCACTGGCACATGCCAACATCAATGTTAAAATGATCGACCAGGGTTCCAGTGAGCTGAATGTGATCATCGGCGTGAAGAACGAAGATTTTGAAGGGGCTGTGAAAGCGATCTATGACATTTTCGTGACAACACAGCTTTAAGAAATGCGATTAGGCAGCAGACAGCAGGAGGAAACAAATTGAACAAATATATGAATATGAAAAATATGGGCAGGAAAAACGGAACTCTGAAATGGGTTGGCCTGGTGGAGCTGATCATGGGCGCTCTGAACCTTTCAAACGGCTTGTTATCCATGTATGTCCTGTTTTCACAGGGACAGAAAGTGCTGGAAGAAATACAGAAGACCAATAATATTACAGTATCCATGCAGGAGATGACAATCTCCGTTGTGGTGACCGTTGTGCTGGGTGCCGCCATGCTGGGAGCAGGTCTGGCCGCCATGATGTTCAACGGCATCAAAGGGAAAGAAAAGCTGCCGTTTATCATGGGTGTTATTCTTCTCGTATGTATCCTGGCATCCAATATCATCAATATTGTCATGCTGAGAAGTTCCTTTAGTCTCTCTTTCATTTTATGGGTAGTCATCCACGGACTGTATCTGTACGGTGCTTACCGCAACAAGCAGAATATAGAAGCTGAGAACCAGTAGACAGCGTGAAGAGTATGGAAATTTACAGACATAAGACCCAGTATTATGAGACGGACCAGATGGGCATTGTGCATCATTCCAATTATATCCGCTGGTTTGAAGAAGCCAGGACAGATTTCCTTGAGAAACTGGGAATGGGATATGACAGGATGGAGGCAGAGGGGATCATAAGCCCTGTGCTATCTGTATCCTGCCAGTACAAGACTATGACTTATTTTGGGGAGACAGTGGAGATCGCCATTGTACTGACAAAGTACAACGGCATCAGGCTGGAGCTGGAATACACGGTCAGCAATGCGGATACCGGAGAAGTCCGGGCCGTGGGCACCACAAAACACTGTTTTCTGGACAGGGACGGCAGAATCCTTTCCCTGAAGCGGAGCAGCCCCGGGTATCACAGGATGCTGGAAGAATATAAAGAATAAAAAATAATATATATTTCCGGTTTCTCTTGACAGGAGACCGGAAAATTTTTATACTGTAAGTGTACTAAGACACATAGTACACTAGATACACACAAATCAGAACCGTGAAGAAAAGAGGAAACTCTATGATTGTGATTGATTACCAGAACCGAAAACCCATTTACGAACAAATTGTGGAGCGCTTTCAGATGTTGATCGTAAGAGGCGTGCTGGAAGCTGACGCACAGATGCCTTCTGTGCGTTCTCTGGCGACAGAGTTGTCCATTAACCCCAATACCATTCAGAAAGCCTATACGATTCTGGAACAGCAGGGATATATTTATCCCATAAAAGGCAGGGGGAATTTTGTGTCCGGCAGCAGAAATCTGGTGGAGCAAAAGAAAGAGAACTTTTTCCAGAAGCTGAGGATCGTGATAAAAGAAGGGATTGAACTGGGCGTTACAAAAGAGGAGTGTGTGAGCCGGACTGCGGCACTGTACGAGGAGGTAAACCATGATTAAAACGGAACATCTGTCTAAGGCCTTCGGGGAGATTAAGGCTGTAGACAATATCGGCATTGAGATAACGGATAACAGCATATTTGGGCTGGCAGGGACCAACGGTGCGGGAAAGAGCACTTTTCTGCGTCTTTTATCCGGTGTTCTGAAACCGGATCAGGGGAGTATTCTGATAGATGAAAAGTCGGTCTATGAGCAGGAAGAGATCAAGAGAGAGATTTTTTTTCTGCCGGACAGTGCTTATTTTATTCCAAATGCAACAGGGAAATCCATGGCTGACTGGTACAGTGCCTATTATCCGAAGTTTGACAAAAAGCGGTTTGATGAGCTTTCAAAAAGACTGGACCTGGATACCAAAAGGAAGATACATACGCTCTCCAAAGGAATGAAGCGCCAGGTTTCCATGCTGCTGGGAATCTGCGCAGGCACGAAATATCTCTTCTGTGATGAGACCTTTGACGGTTTAGACCCGGTAATGCGGCAGGCTGCCAAGAGCATACTGGCCTATGAAGTCACAGAGAGGGAATTTACCCCTGTGATCGCCTCCCATAATTTAAGGGAACTGGAGGATATCTGTGATCATGTGGGACTTCTCCACAAAGGGGGCGTTCTATTGTCAAGGGAAGTGGAGGATATGAAGCTCCATATCCATAAGATTCAGTGTGTGATCCAGAATCCGGTGCTGGAGGAAGAACTGCTCCGTGAACTGGATGTGGTCCAGCATGAGAAGCGGCTCTCTTTGATGACCCTGGTTGTCCGGGGGGAGAGGGACAAGATCATGGAGATTGTGGAGAGCAAGTTCCCGGTATTTGCGGAGATGATTCCGCTGACCCTGGAAGAAATCTTTATCAGTGAAACGGAGGTAGCGGGATATGACATCAAAGATCTCTTTTACTAAAATGGTGATGCAGAATGTGAAAGAAAGAGGCGCGTGGTTCCTTGTCTCATTTTTGGCTATGCTGATGGCACTTCCGGTTCAGACTATGATGCGGCTGGATCATGTGGCTGCATACGGATTGAAACTAAAGGAGCAGGCAGCGCAGTCTGCGGAAGTATTTTTGAATACCACGGGTTATGATAATGTGGCTCTTATACTTTTGGTGATCATCGCAGGGTTTTGTCTGGGAATGACAGGGTATATGTATCTGTACTCCAGAGAGAAGACAGATTTTTATCACAGCCTTCCCATGAAAAGGGAACGCATGTATTTTGTGTCCTACCTGGGCGGCGTAGTGATCTTTGCGGTCCCCTATCTACTGAATCTGCTGCTGGCACTACTGGCCGGAGCTGTGAAGGGCACATTCCCTGCTCATACGGTTTCAGTGGTTTTGGGTGCATTTTTGACACATATGATATATTTCCTTGTCTTTTACCATGTGGGGATACTGGCGGTGATGCTGACCGGGAATCTGTTTACAGGCGCCATGGCATATGCTGCGTTTCTGAGTTATGGATTTATTATAAAAGAAGTCTTTATCAGTATGGCGGGGCGCTTTTTCCAGTCCGCAACGCCCTACACGTTAGGGCTCGGCAGTTACAGTATTCTGCGGTTTACCTTCCATGCGGGAGGATGGACGTTTTCGCCATTATATAGCTATATGAATATCATACGTGAAGCGGTAAACTATGAAACAAGAAAAGCACCGTGGCTTTTGGCCGCTGCCGGCCTGTTGGCAGCAGTTCTGCTTCTGGCACTCTGTCTTCTGGTATATCATCTGCGGCCTTCGGAGAGTTATCACAAGGCAATTGCGTTTAGGAGACTGGAACCGATTATTAAAATTGCTGTGGTATTTCCTTTTTCCATTTTGACCGCGCTTAATATCAGCCAGGGAATCGGTCAGCATGTGTTTGTATGGTTTGTAATGGTTCTGGTATTCTCGGCCTGGGTCATCTCAACCGCCATGGATTTTCTGTACCGGATGGATATCAGGGAAAGCCTGCGTCCCCGTATCTCCACAGGGGCAGTGCTGGTCATGCTGGCGGCGATGACCGTTATCTACCGATTTGATGTTTTTCAAGTGGATACTTATCTTCCGAAAGAAAATAAGATAGAAAGTATGTCCGTCTATATTAACAGCATGAACAGCCTGTACAGCTATCCATATAATTCCGTTTATTATCAGGGTGACAGTGAGATAAAAACATATCTTGAAAATACCAAATATGAAGAATTCGACAGCATTTATGACCTGGCTGCCCTGGGAGTGGAAGCCCAGAAAGAAAATGATGGTTTCCCAAAACTGAAAGACGGAGAAGACCTGTTGTACTATTATGTAAAATATCACCTGAAATCAGGCCGGAATGTGTACCGGTACTATGAAGTGAAGCAGGATGATGCCGCGCTGAAGCTGATGGGAAATATTTATGACAGCTGGGAATATAAACAGCAGACCCTTCCTGTGGAATTTATTGATGCGGAGAAGATAACAGAGATTTCCTTAAATGATATTTTCTCTGCCAACAGACAGGTCACAACCTCGGAGACGGCAATGCAGAATATTTTCAAGACCTACAAAAGCGAGTGGGAAAGCCTGGAATTTAAGGAGAGCCTGGATCAGCAGGTAGTAGGCTTTTTAAACATTGATTGTATCAGCGCTGAACAGGGCAGTAGATTTGAAAATGGTACTGCATCCTTAGATATTACCCAGACATTGTCACTGCCCCTGTATGAGGGATTCCGGAATACCAGAAAACTGCTGGAAGAGGCGGGGTGCCATGTCTATACAAAAGAGGATGTGGATAAGATGGAGAAGATCGTTGTGGTTTCCAGTGATAATAACGGAAACACAGAAGAATTTACATTTTCGGATAAAGAGGATAGGATGGAGATACTGGAAAAGTTTGTTTTTGACCAGTACAGCAATCCTGCAAAAAATCTCTATCCGGATTATTCAAAGAGTCTGCGCATCTACTGGAAAGATGGGGCAGGTGAGACAAAAGAAGGGATTTACCTGAGCAATGACCTGCCCTCCTGTGTGAAAAAGGTGCTGAAAACAGAAAACTGACGAACCGTCTGACAGATAGAAAAACAGGGGCTGCCGCATGAATGTGCGGCGGCCCCTTGTGGTGGTTGACAAGGCAGGAAGAAAGAGGGTAAAATATAACTATCAATGATTCCGGTCCCAGTGATATCCGGCGGAAGGAAGAGGAAAACAACATGAAGAGACAATTATCCTTTGAGAATGAAAAGGAACTGGTGCTGGTGGGAAAAGCGCTCTCCTCAGAGATTCGGATTCGTATCCTGAAGCTTCTGGATGAAAATCCCCTGTGCGTCAATGAAATTGCAGAGATCCTGCAGATTCCGGCCTCCTCGGCAGCCTTAAATGTCCGTGTGCTGGAGGAAGCAGGGCTGATCCGTACCGAACTGAAGCCCGGAGTGAGGGGGGCCATGAAGCTCTGTATCCGGCAGAATGAGGAGCTGGTGCTCCATCTGCAGCAGCTGCGGGGACCGAAGCATGAGGAAGTCATCTCCATGCCGGTAGGCAATTATGTGGATTATAAGATCACGCCCACCTGTGGTATGGTCAATGATGAGGAGTATATTGACGGGGAGGACGAGCCCCGGTGTTTTTATGACCCAAGGCGGACAACCGCCAAGCTGGTCTGGTTCTCCTCCGGTTATCTGGAATACCGTTTTCCCAATGCAGGGATCCAGGGAAGCAGGGTAAAGCGTCTGGAGATCTCTGCGGAACTGTGTTCTGAGACTGCGGATTATGATCTGGACTGTCCCTCAGACATTACTCTGTGGGTCAACGGTGTGGATGCGGGGACCTGGACCTGTCCAAGCGACTTTGGCGGCAGGAGAGGCAAACTGAACCCGGACTGGTGGGAGGATAAGAATTCCCAGTACGGCAATCTGAAAAAATGGGTGATGGATACAGAGGGGACATATCTGGACGGCGTGAAAGTGAGCAGTGTGCCGGTATCCGGATATGACCTGGTAGAAAGGCCTTATATCTCCGTACGCATTGGCATCAAGGAGAATGCAGAGCATATGGGGGGTGTGAATATTTTTGGCTGTAGTTTTGGAGACTATCCCCAGGATATTCTGATGCGGATTGAATATTGAAAAAAATATTTCCTGTGTTATAATAAAAGAACAGGAAAAATGTTTTAAAACAAAATTAATATATCTAATAAGCGGGCAGACCTATTGGCTATATTGGAACATAGGAGGAGTGGGAGGATGAAGCGAAAACTGCAAAACCGGTTTTGCGAGCTGTTCGGCGCAGACGGCGACATCCGATACTATTTTTCACCTGGCCGTGTGAACCTCATCGGGGAGCACACAGACTATAACGGGGGACATGTATTTCCATGTGCCCTCACAAATGGTACATATGGAGCGGCGAGAATCCGGAAAGACCGGAAACTGCGTCTTTACTCCGAAAATTTCAGCAATGCGGGGGTTTTTGAGACAAGCCTGGATGACCTTAGATATCATGAGAGAGCCGGATGGACCAACTATTTAAAAGGTGTTATCTGGACATTCATGACCAAAGGTTATCCTATAAAAAAAGGGCTTGATCTGGTAATTGGCGGTAATATTCCCAATGGCTCAGGTCTTTCCTCCTCCGCTTCCATAGAACTTCTCATGGCTATGGTTTTAAAAGATTTATATGGCTTTTCAGATTTGACCAAAACAGATATGGCCCTTTTTGGACAGTACGCGGAGAATAAGTTCTGCGGCATGAACTGCGGGATCATGGACCAGTTTACTGTGGCAACGGGTAAGAAAGGTCATGCGATTTTCCTGGATACCAGCAATCTGCGTTATGAATATGCGCCCATCAGACTGGGGAATGCGTCCCTTCTCATTTCGGTCAGCAATAAGAAAAGAAGACTGACGGACTCCAAGTACAATGAACGCAGAAGAGAATGCGAGGCAGCCCTCAAAGAGCTTCAGTCCATAGTGGATATCCGTTCTCTGGGAGAATTGACAGGGGAGGCCTTTGAGGAAGTAAAAGAGATCATCAAAGACCCGGTGCATGTGAAACGCGCGCGCCACGCGGTCTGCGAGAATCAGCGGACCATACAGGCAGTAAAAGCGCTGAAAGAGCAGGATTTAAAAAGATTTGGCATGCTTATGAATGAGTCCCACATCTCGCTGAGAGATGACTACGAGGTCACGGGAAGGGAGCTGGATACCCTGGCAGAGGCAGCCTGGGACCAGCCCGGCGTCCTGGGTTCCCGCATGACGGGGGCAGGCTTTGGAGGCTGCACAGTCAGCATCGTGGAGGATGGCTTTGTGGAGGCATTTATTCGGAATGTGGGCTCTGTTTATAAGAAAAAAATCGGTTACGGTGCGGATTTCTACAGGGTGGAGATCGGTGACGGGGCCAGAAGAATCGGATAACAGGAAGGGGAAATACTATGTTAAACAACAGTATTAAAAAACTTGTGCAGTACGGATCAGAGACAGGCCTGGTGCCTGCATGTGAGAAAAATTATACCATCAACCTGCTTCTGGATTTATTCCGTCAGGACGACTATGAGGAGCCTTGTGAGGAGTACAGGGACGTGGATTTGGAGGAAACTTTGGGCGAACTGCTGGATGAAGCTGTAAAACGCGGCCTGATCGAGGACAGTATCGGCTACCGTGACCTGTTTGACACCAAGATCATGAACTGTCTTATGCCCCGTCCGGCACAGGTGCAGGAAAAATTCTGGAAGGAATATGAAAAATCCCCGGAGACTGCTACGGATTATTTCTACAAACTGAGCCAGGACAGTGACTACATCCGCCGTTACCGCATTAAGAAGGACAGAAAATGGACTGTGGACAGCTCTTACGGCACCATTGATATTACCATCAACCTTTCAAAGCCGGAAAAAGACCCCAAAGCCATTGCAGCAGCCAGGAATGCGAAACAGAGCAGCTATCCCAAATGTCTCCTCTGTATGGAAAACGAGGGATACGCAGGCCGTTTGAATCATCCGGCCAGAGAGAACCACAGGATCATTCCTATCACGGTCAATGAAAGCCCCTGGGGATTCCAGTATTCCCCCTATGTGTATTACAATGAACACTGCATTGTTTTTAACGGGCAGCATGTACCTATGAAAATCGAGAGGAATGCTTTTGTAAAGCTCTTTGATTTTGTAAAGCTGTTTCCCCACTATTTCCTTGGCTCCAATGCGGATCTGCCTATCGTAGGAGGCTCTATTTTAAGCCATGACCATTTCCAGGGAGGCCATTATACTTTTGCCATGGCAAAAGCGCCCATAGAGGAGAGCGTGACCATATCCGGATATGAAGATGTGGAGGCCGGTATCGTAAATTGGCCGCTGTCTGTGCTTCGTATCCGCCATAAGGATGAAAAACGCCTGATTGACCTTGCTGCGCATGTGCTTGATAGCTGGAGAAGCTATACGGATGAGGATGCTTTTGTCTTTGCCGAGACAGACGGGGAGCCTCACAACACCATCACCCCTATTGCAAGAAAGATTGGGGATACCTTTGAACTGGATCTGACACTGAGAAATAATATCACCACAGAGGAGCACCCCCTGGGTGTTTATCATCCCCATGCGGAATATCATCATATTAAGAAAGAGAACATCGGTCTGATCGAGGTCATGGGACTGGCGGTGCTTCCGGCCAGGCTGAAAGACGAGCTGGAACTGCTGGCCTCCTACATTCTGGAAGGCAGAGACCCGGCAGAAAATGAGATGCTGGAAAAACACGCAGACTGGGTAAAAGAATTCCTGCCGAAATACCAGGATATCAATGAAAAGAATGTGATGGATATTCTTCAGGAAGAGGTGGGACAGGTCTTTGTCAAGGTGCTGGAGGACGCCGGCGTGTACAAATGTACCCCTGAGGGAAGGGCTGCTTTCAAAAAATTCCTTGCCACATTATAAATTCTTGGATATAATAAGATACAAAAAGACAGGTCTGGTGCCTGTCTTTTTTGTTAAAGGTATGCTATACTGGACCTATACTGCCGGAATTGCCGGTGAAACAGACAGAAGAGAGTGTGAGTACAAAGTATGAAGGAAAAAAGGGTAGCGGATTCCCAGACAGAGCAGACGTATCTCATGCGTCCAAAATATCTGAATGGCTACGGAAAGCTTTTCGGCGGACAGCTTATGGGCTGGATTGACGAGATCGCCAGCATTGTAGCCATGCGGCACAGCGAATCCGAGATCACGACTGCTGCCATAGATAATTTAAATTTTAAAGAAAGCGCCTCTGTGGATGACGTGATCGTCCTGAGAGGAAAGATCACCCACGTGGGACGTACATCCATGGAAGTGCGGGTGGACACCTATGTGGAGAGCCGCCGGGGGATCAGAAAGATCATCAACCGCGCCTATGTGGTCATGGTGGCAGTGGATGACTGCCAGCATCCAAAACCAGTGCCGGGACTGCTTGTGGAGACAGAGGCAGAAAAAGCGGAGTGGCAAGGCGGAGAGAAGCGCTATGCTTTGCGTAAACAGCGGCGAATAGAAGGATATTGAGCAAAAATCCCATCGCCAAAGGCGATTCTGCATGGACTTTTGCCTGTAACTGTCAGGGAACTGAACAGTTACGATATTGATTAAAAGGAGATTAAAATGAGCGAAAAAATCCTGCTGATAGACGGACACAGTATATTGAACAGAGCTTATTACGGCCTGCCTGAACTAACCAACTCGGAGGGGCTTCACACCAATGGCATATATGGATTTTTAAACATCCTGTTCAAGACCATAGAGGAGGAAAAGCCGGATTATCTGACGGTAGCCTTTGATCTGCACGCACCAACCTTCCGGCACCAGATGTATGAGGCCTACAAGGGTACCAGAAAACCCATGCCTCAGGAGTTAAGGGAGCAGGTGCCTGTGATGAAGGATGTGCTTGCAGCCATGGGTGTGTGCATGATCTCCAAGGAAGGGTATGAGGCAGACGACCTTTTAGGCACCCTTGCAAAGAAGAGCGAGGAGAAGGGTATGGAAGTTACCGTCCTCACCGGAGACAGGGACCTTCTGCAGCTTGCCAGCAGCCATATCTGTATCAGGATCCCCAAGACCAGGTTCGGCAAGACCACAGTGGAGGATTATTTTGCTGATGACGTGAAAGAAAAATATCAGTTAAGCCCGGAGCAGATCATTGAACTGAAGGCACTCATGGGCGATGCGTCCGATAACATTCCGGGACTGCCGGGAGTGGGAGAAAAGACCGCCACAAAAATCCTGCTGGAGTACGGAAATGTGGAAAATGCCTACGCGCATGTGGAGGACATCAAGCCGAACAAGGCGAAAAACGCGTTTCTTGAGCACTACGATCTGGCAGTCCTCAGCAAGAAGCTGGCTGCCATTAATATAGACAGCCCTGTGGAATATGACTGGGAAAGTGCCAGGATCAAAGATTATTACACTCAGGATGCCTATGATTTCTTTAAAGAGCTGGAATTCAAGAACTTTCTCTCCCGGTTTGAGGACACCAGTGCCCCCGCTGAGGTGGAGAAAAGCTTCTCAACGGTGACAGAGCTTGACCAGGCTGAGGAGATCTTTGGGAAGGCCAGGCAGAAACCGGAGCTGGGACTTCACATTTTAAAGGAAAACGGTGTGTTTCTGGGAATGGGGCTTTCCTTTCTGGATGAGGAAAAAGTGCTGTCTTACTGTTTCCTTCCCCAGGGATTTTTGACGGAGGCCTATCTGCTTGAACAGGCGCAGGTGCTCTGTCAGGAGGCAGCCATGGTATCCTCCCTGGATGTAAAATCCATGCTGCGCCATATGGACCTGGAGAACCACACGAAAATGTTTGATGCAGGGATCGCGGCCTATCTGCTGAATCCGCTGAAATCTGCCTACACTTACGATGATATCGCAAAAGAGTACTTAGGAGAGATGCTTCCCGCAAAGGAGGACCTTCTGGGAAAACTAAACTATACAAAAGGGATGAAAGACCAGGAGGAACAGGCAGCGTTGTCTGTCTGCTACATGGCATATGTGGCCCTGAAAAGCAGGAAGCCCCTGAAAAAAGCTCTGGAGGGGACAGAAATGCTGCATCTCTTCACAAACATTGAGATGCCTCTTCTCTTTACCCTCTCCGAAATGGAGAAGGAGGGGATCCGGGTAAATGCCCAGGCTTTAAAAGAGTATGGGGACCAGCTCTATGTGAGGATTTTGGAGCTTGAAAAGGAGATCTACCAGGAGGCAGGGGAGGAATTCAATATCAATTCCCCAAAACAGCTCGGTGTGATCTTGTTTGAAAAGCTGAAGCTGCCGGGGGGAAAGAAGACCAAGACCGGTTATTCCACTGCAGCGGATGTCCTTGAGAAACTGGCCCCTGACCATAAGCTGGTGGCAGATATTCTGGAGTACAGACAGCTGGCAAAGCTGAAATCCACCTATGCGGACGGCCTTGCAGTCTATATCGGGGAGGATGAGAGGATCCATTCCACCTTCAACCAGACGATCACCGCCACGGGGCGTATCAGCAGTACAGAACCGAATCTGCAGAATATTCCCATCCGTATGGAGCTGGGGAGGCTTATACGCAAGGTCTTTATCCCAAGAGACGGGTACGTGTTTACGGATGCGGACTACTCCCAGATCGAGCTTCGTGTGCTGGCACATATGTCGGGGGATGAAAAACTGATCCAGGCTTATCAGGAGGCTCAGGATATCCACCGCATGACAGCCTCCCAGGTATTTCATGTCCCCTTTGATGAGGTGACGGATTTACAGAGGAGAAATGCCAAGGCAGTCAATTTTGGCATTGTCTACGGCATCAGTTCTTTTGGCCTTTCCCAAGATTTGAGTATCACCAGGAAAGAGGCTGCCCAGTATATTGGAAATTATTTCGAGACATATCCAAAAATCAAGGGATTTCTGGACGGTCTGGTGACAGAGGCAAAAGAGAAGGGATATGTGACCACCATGTTCGGCAGAAGACGTCCGGTTCCGGAATTGAAATCCAGCAACTTCATGCAGCGTTCCTTCGGTGAGCGGGTAGCCATGAATTCGCCGATTCAGGGAACCGCGGCTGATATTATTAAAATCGCCATGATCCGGGTGGGAAAAGCGCTGAAGGAACAGAATTTAAAATCACGTCTGCTTCTGCAGGTGCACGATGAACTGCTGGTGGAGACCGCAGAGGACGAGACCGCGCAGGTTTCAGCCATTTTGGAAAAAGAGATGAAAAATGCCGCCAGTCTGGCTGTATCGCTGGAGATTGATATGCATACAGGAAGCAACTGGTATGAGGCAAAGTAAAGATACAGGGATTCAGGGGAGTACAAGGGATAAAGGAGGAACTGTTATGAGAGTCATAGGTGTGACCGGAGGGGTAGGCTCCGGAAAAAGTTTTGTACTGAATTATATTGAGGAACATTTTGATGCACGGGTGGTCAAGGCAGATGACGTGGGGCATCTGCTGATGATGCCCGGCCAGGTCTGCTATGAGCCGGTCATCCGGCTTTTTGGTGACTGGATCGTGAATGAGGATGGTTCTCTTAACAGGGAAACGATCGCGCAGATCGTATTTGAAAAGAAGGACATGCTGGAAAAACTGGATAAAATCATTCATCCTGCAGTGAAAAAATATATTGTCAGAGAGATTGAGCGCTCCAAAAAAGAGGAGACAGAATTCTTCTTTATTGAGGCGGCTTTATTATTGGAAGATAATTATGATGAAATTTATGATGAATTGTGGTATATTTATTGCGAAAAAGAAGTACGCATGGAAAGGCTTCGCCGTGACAGGGGCTATTCTGAGGAAAAAGCCAGAAAAGTGATGGAAAATCAACTGTCTGAGGATGAATTTGAAGCCAAATGTGACTTTTTATTATATAACGACGAAGATGTGGCCCATACCTATCTTCAGATTGAGCGAAGGATGAGAACATATTATGAATCTATGTAGTATTGCCAGCGGTAGCAGCGGCAATTGTATTTATGTGGGCAGTGACCATGCAGGCATTCTGGTGGATGTGGGTATCAGCGGCAAGAAGATTGAAGAAGGCCTCAATACCATTGACCGCACCACAAAGGACTGCGACGGTATCCTGATCACCCATGAGCACTCTGACCATATCAAGGGTCTGGGTGTTATTTCCAGAAAGTATAAGATTCCCATTTACTGTACCCGGGGAACCATGGAGGGGATGCAGCGTATGTCCACTCTCGGCAAGATGCCGGAAGGGCTGTACCGGGTCATACGGGCAGACGAACCATTTTCTATCGGAGATCTGGACATTCATCCCTTTAACATTTCCCACGATGCGGCAGAGCCGGTGGGATACCGGGTGAATCATGAGGACAAGTCCGTGGGGATCGCCACGGATTTGGGCAAGTATAATGATTACATAGTGGAACAGCTCCAGGGATTGGATGCCCTGCTGCTGGAGGCAAACCACGACGTGAACATGCTGCAGGTGGGAAGTTATCCCTATTACTTAAAACAGCGGATCCTGGGCGAGAGAGGCCATCTGTCCAATGAGTCAGCAGGCAGGCTTTTATGCCGTCTGCTCCACGGCAAAATGAAACAGATCATGCTGGGCCATCTGAGCCGTGAGAACAATTACGAGGCATTGGCTTATGAGACCGTATGCTCAGAGGTGACTATGGGGGAAAATCCATGGTGTTCCTCTGACTTTAAGATTTCTGTAGCGCACAGGGATTGTGCATCAGAGCTGATCACCGTATAGACGGTAACTATAATATACATTTACGAGGAGAAAAAAATGAAGAAGACAATCATCAGCGTAGTAGGACAGGATACCGTAGGAATTATTGCCAGAGTCTGCACTTATCTGGCAGAGAATAATATTAACATCCTGGATATTTCCCAGACCATCATTGACGGTTATTTCAATATGATGATGATAACAGATGCCAGCAAATCCGAGAAAAAGCTGGATCAGATTTCCGCAGAGCTGTCAAAACTGGGTGAGGAAATCGGCGTTGTGATCCACGCACAGCATGAGGATATCTTTACGAAGATGCACCGTATCTAATCTGGAAACCCAGGAAAGGACAAGAGAAGAATATGATTAACATTTTTGAAGTAAATGAAACCAATAAGATGATCGAGCAGGAAAATCTGGATGTGCGTACTATTACCATGGGTATCAGCCTTCTGGACTGTATTGACTCTGACCTGCAGCAGGTAAACAGAAAAATTTACAATAAAATCACTACCCTGGCAAGAAATCTGGTGGAGACCGGTGATGAGATCTCCGGAGAGTACGGCATCCCTGTTGTAAACAAGAGGATCTCCGTAACCCCCATTGCACTGGTTGGCGGAGCAGCCTGTAAAGCACCGGAGGATTTTGTGACCCTGGCAGAGACTCTGGACCGGGCGGCAAAAGAGGTTGGCGTGAACTTTATCGGAGGTTACTCTGCCCTGGTTTCAAAAGGCATGACTAAAGCAGATGAAATGCTGATTCGTTCCATTCCGGAAGCCCTGGCTGCCACAGAGAGGGTCTGCAGCTCCATCAATCTCGGTTCCTCCAAGACAGGCATCAACATGGATGCGGTTAAGCTCATGGGAGAGATCGTACTGGCTACAGCCCAGGCCACCAGAGAGCAGGATTCCCTGGGATGTGCCAAACTGGTTGTGTTCTGCAATGCGCCGGATGACAATCCTTTCATGGCAGGTGCCTTCCACGGAGTGACGGAGGCGGACGCCATCATCAATGTAGGTGTATCCGGTCCGGGTGTTGTGAAGACAGCGCTGGAAAAAGTCCGCGGAAAAGATTTTGAGGTTCTGTGCGAGACGATCAAGAAGACTGCTTTCAAGGTGACACGGGTGGGCCAGCTGGTTGCCCAGGAGGCCTCCAAACGCCTTGGGATTCCTTTTGGTATTGTGGACTTATCCCTTGCACCCACTCCGGCCATCGGAGACAGTGTGGCGGACATTCTCCATGAGATCGGCGTGGAGTACGCCGGTGCTCCGGGCACAACGGCGGCCCTTGCGCTTCTCAATGACCAGGTGAAAAAAGGCGGCGTTATGGCTTCCTCCTATGTGGGCGGCTTGAGCGGAGCTTTCATTCCGGTCAGCGAGGACCAGGGAATGATCGACGCGGTGAATGCCAATGCCCTGACCATAGAAAAACTGGAGGCCATGACCTGCGTATGCTCTGTAGGACTGGATATGATAGCCATTCCGGGAGACACCAAAGCCAGCACAATCTCCGGTATTATTGCAGACGAATGTGCGATCGGCATGGTGAATCAGAAGACAACGGCTGTCCGGCTGATTCCTGTTATCGGAAAAAGCGTGGGAGAGACCGTGGAGTTTGGAGGTCTTCTGGGCTATGCACCCATCATGCCGGTAAACCAGTATTCCTGTGAAGCTTTTGTAAACAGAGGCGGAAGAATACCGGCCCCTATACACAGCTTTAAGAATTAAATAATTGAACTTGCAGGTAAAAAAATCATACTGGGACTGTGTTTCATTATATGGAACACAGTCCCAGATTTTTATGCTTTCCATAGCCCGAATGTCCTCAAATTGGAAAAATGCGCCAAAATAGTTAAAAAGTTATTGACAAGATGCGTTAGGATGTGCTAACTTATAGGTAGTTAGAAAAACCTAACCTTGATGATGAGTGATGAATAAGGAGTGATGAAAAATGCCTTTAACTATGGCTTCAGCAGGAGAAACAAAGCAGATTAAAAAAGTAGGCGGTAAGGAAGAAGTAAAGCGCCATCTGGAGAATCTTGGCTTTGTGACAGGAACGGATGTGACCGTTGTTTCCCAGTTGGGCGGCAATGTGATCGTCAATGTGAAAGATTCCAGAATTGCCATCAGCAGTGAGATGGCTAACAGGATCATGGTATAGCAGGATTTAAAATGAAATAGATTTAAGCCTGCCTTATGAAACAGGTATGGTTACATAGAAAGAGGAGGATATGCAGAAATGGAGACACTGCGGAATGTAAAATGCGGACAGAGCGTCAGAGTGGTGAAGCTGCATGGAGAGGGCGCTGTCAAACGCCGTATTATGGATATGGGAATCACAAAAGGCACAGATGTCTATGTAAGAAAAGTAGCGCCCCTCGGCGACCCCATAGAAGTTACGGTGAGAGATTATGAGCTTTCCCTGAGAAAAGCAGACGCAGAGATGATTGAAGTTCAGTAGAAAGGCTGCCGGCTATTGAAGGCCGCAGCATTTTTCGGGATTTATGGTTAGAATATTCTAACCATATTTTTTGGGAGTGAAGTTAGTGGAAACTAATTTAGAGGAGGAAGAGAAAATGTCAGTTAAAATTGCGCTTGCCGGCAACCCTAACTGTGGTAAGACCACACTGTTCAATGCATTGACAGGGGCTAATCAGTTTGTGGGAAACTGGCCCGGTGTTACAGTAGAAAAAAAGGAAGGTAAGCTGAAAGGGAACAAAGATGTTATCATCATGGACCTTCCGGGAATATATTCCCTGTCACCTTACACACTGGAGGAAGTGGTAGCCAGAAACTATCTGATCACAGAGCGTCCGGATGCCATATTAAACATTGTGGACGGCACGAACCTGGAGAGGAACCTGTATCTGTCCACCCAGCTTATGGAGCTTGGTATTCCTGTCATCATGGCAGTGAACATGATGGATGTGGTAGCAAAAAACGGAGATATCATTAAGATTAGTGAGCTGTCCAGACAACTGGGCTGTGAAGTGGTGGAGATTTCCGCGTTGAAAGGAACCGGAATCCGGGAGGCAGCTGACAAGGCAGTGCGGGTCGCCCGGAAAAAAAGCGCAGGGATGCCTGTCCATAAATTCCAGAAACGAGTGGAGGAAGCACTGGATGAGATTGAAGCTCTGCTGGGCGGAAATATTCCGGAGGAACAGAGGCGTTTCTATGCGGTAAAACTTTTCGAGAGAGATAATAAGATCGGTGAGACCATTTCCGGTCTGCCGGATGTGGAATCCATCATCACAGCCGTGGAAAAAGACCTGGATGATGATTCGGAGAGTATTGTCACCAATGAGAGATACACGTACATAGGAAATGTGGCCAAGAAGGCATACAATAAAAAAAGCAAGGGGAAGATGACAACCTCAGATAAGATCGACGGGATCGTTACAAACCGTTTCCTTGGCCTTCCCATTTTCTTTGCGGTGATGGCGCTGGTTTATTATATATCTGTGAGTACAGTGGGCGGATGGGCGACTGACTGGGTAAATGACGGTGTGTTTGCGGATGGATGGAACTTCCTGGGGATTTCTTCCCTGCACGTTCCCGCAATACCTGAACTGCTGAAGAACGGCCTGGAGGCCATCAACTGCGCGGCATGGCTGCAGAGTCTGATCGTGGACGGTATAGTAGCTGGTGTAGGTGCTGTCCTTGGATTTGTACCTCAGATGCTGGTACTGTTTTTATTCCTGGCATTCCTGGAAGGATGCGGATACATGGCCAGAGTTGCATTCATTATGGACCGTATCTTCCGTAAATTCGGTCTTTCCGGAAAATCCTTCATCCCTATGCTGATCGGTACGGGATGCGGCGTTCCGGGCATTATGGCATCCAGAACCATTGAAAATGACAGAGACCGTAAGATGACCATCATGACAACCACATTTATCCCGTGCAGCGCAAAACTTCCCATTATTGCCCTGATCGCAGGCGCCCTGTTCGGCGGTGCATGGTGGGTGGCACCCAGTGCATATATTGTGGGGGTTCTGGCAATCATTTGTTCCGGTATTATATTAAAGAAAACCAGGAAATTCGCCGGCGACCCGGCTCCCTTCGTCATGGAGCTTCCGGCATATCACATGCCAACCGTGGGAAATGTACTCAGGAGCATGTGGGAGAGAGGCTGGTCCTTCATTAAAAAAGCAGGTACGGTTATTCTTCTTTCCACGATCTTTATCTGGTTTACCCAGGGATTCGGTTTTGAGAACGGTTCCTTTGGCATGGTTGACGATATGAATCGTTCCCTGCTGGCAGCAATCGGCAAAGGTATCTCCTGGCTGTTCATTCCTCTTGGATGGGGAGACTGGAAAGCAGCCGTTGCAGCCGTCTCCGGATTGGTTGCAAAGGAAAATGTGGTTGGTACTTTTGGTATCCTCTACGGATTTGCGGAAGTGGCGGAAAACGGAGCAGAGATTTGGGGAACACTGGCAGGCAGCTTTACAGCCGCTGCTGCATATTCCTTCCTGGTGTTCAACCTTCTGTGTGCACCCTGCTTTGCGGCTATGGGAGCCATCAAACGTGAAATGAACAATGCAGGCTGGTTCTGGTTTGCCATTGGATATCAGACCTTGCTGGCGTACTGCTCCTCTCTGGTTGTCTACCAGATTGGACATCTGCTGGAGGGCGGAGCGTTTGGTTTCGGCACCGTAGCGGCGATCCTTGTATTGGCAGTTTTCCTGTATCTGCTGTTCAGACCATACAAAGAAAAAGGTACACTAGATGTGAAAATCAAGACAGGTAAGGCGGCGAAGGCATAAATGCCTTCCGGCCTGTCCGGAAAGGTGGGATAGATATGAATGCTGGGACAATTATAGTGCTGTTGGTTTTACTCTGTGTTGTGGGGCTGATCGTCAGAAAGATCGTGAGAGACAAGAAGGCCGGCAATACCTGTGGAAGCTGCGGCGGTAACTGCAGCTGCTGCTCTGGGGCAGCAGAACAGAAGTTAAAATAGAGGTGATCTTACGCAGCCGGATGGAACGCTGGGGCGTGTCGGGCTGGAGTTTCAGACATATGCTAAAGGATAACGGGAGGCTTTTGTATATCATTTACAAAAGCGGTCCCGTTTTTTTGTGTGCGGACCGTTTCATACAGGTTGGAGGCAAACAAGTCCTGCCGGAATTTTTCCCGGGCTGTCTCACCCAGCAGCTTTTGGTGATCCGCTGCTTTGGTGATGAGCGGAATCTCCGCCTTTGCTTTAATTTCCCGAAGAAGGCCCCTGTCAGCCTTTTTAAAGCCCAGTATTCGAGCATAAGGGGGCACGGAAATAGGGCGTTCCTCTGCTTTTATATTGAGAAGCACATGGAGAAGCGCCCGGCTGATACGGGTGTACGTCAGCTCCCGTGTTTTTAACAGGGCCGAAAATTGAGAGAAGCTTTGGTATTCATTTAAACGGGCATGGATACGTCTGGCCAATTCCGGGGACATATCAGAATACATGCTGAGCTCTTGGGGGGTATGCAGCATGAGTTTGTAGCGGAGCAGCAGTGAAAAATCATCATCCCAAACAGGAGATTCCCCGGAAAGCCTGTCCGCTGCCAGCAGGGCAGCTGATCTAGGCATGGTCTTTGTGAGAAATTTGCCATAGACGGATGGTACATTTTTAACTCCTGCTGGGATTTCCTTTAAATAGTTTCGGATGGCGGTGGCACTGGAAAAAGAAGCGGACAGGTCCTTGTCATGATATCCCGCGCCTTCACGCTTCAGGGCAGAGGGCTGTATTTTACTGTTTGACCGCTTCAGGGCCTTTATATATTCCAGGCCAAGGATATTGTTGGGGGAATCCAGAAGCCCGGACAGAGATTCGGACCGGTTAAGGGCTGCAAAAGCTTCTTTGCGGGCAGCAGGAAAAGAATAGCCCTTTTTTAAAAGGGAACGAAGAGTATGCTGATAAGCGGTATGTTCCGTTAAAAGAGCTTCCGCGCATGCAGCCAGTGCCGTGGTATCCCCGGATTCGCTTCCAAAACAGAGCGCATCCACGCAGCCAAGCCGGTCCAGCACATGGACGGCACCGGAAGCAAAATATTCCGCACTTGCGCAGGCGCTTGAAACAGGCAGTTCCAGCACCAGATCCGCACCGTTCAAAAGAGCCATGCGGGTGCGGAGGTATTTGTCAAACAGGGCAGGCGCTCCTCTCTGCACGAAATCTCCGCTCATGATCACTACAAGGTGCTCAGCGTCTGTAAGCTCTCTGGCTTTTTTTAGATGATACGCGTGGCCTTTATGAAAAGGATTGTATTCGGCAATGATTCCGGTGATTCTGCTCATAGGATCCCTATTCCCTTCTGTATGAATGTCTGTTTCACTTGTCCTTTATTATTGGTTTAAATATAACAAATATTCTGTCTTCAGACAACCATTTATATTTTCCCGTTACATGTTCCTAAAAGAATACAAAATTTGCCCGTAAATTTAAACAGTGCCCTTGTACCATTTTTTGAAAAGATGTATAATGATACCAAACGTGGCTGTTTTGGCCGCGAAGATGTATGATAACGGAGGAAAAAACATGAACGTATTAGTAGTAAACTGCGGAAGTTCATCCCTGAAATTCCAGTTGATCAATTCTGACACAGAAGAAGTTGCCGCAAAAGGCTTATGCGAGCGTATCGGCATTGACGGAAGACTGGTTTATCAGCCGGCAGGCGGTGAGAAAGAGACAACAGAAGCAGCAATGCCAACCCATACAGAGGCCATCAAAATGGTTCTTGACGCTTTAGTAAACCCGAAGACAGGTGTATTAAAGAGCCTGGACGAAGTGGAAGCGATCGGACACCGTGTCCTGCACGGAGGTGCTAAGATTTCCGATTCCTGTATCATTGATGACGAAGTTATCTCTGTTATTGAAGAGTGCTGTGACCTGGGACCGCTGCACAACCCGGCTAACTTAATGGGTATCCGCGCATGTATGGAACTGATGCCCGGCAAGCCAAACGTGGCAGTGTTCGACACAGCTTTCCATCAGACTATGCCGGAGAAAGCATACATGTATGCGATTCCGTACAAATATTATGACAAATATAAAGTCCGCAAATACGGTTTCCACGGAACTTCCCATCGTTTCGTATCCAAAGAGACCATTAAATTCCTGGGACTTGATCCGGACAACTCCAAAGTGATCGTAGCGCATTTAGGAAACGGTTCCTCTATCAGCGCGGTTGTGAACGGCAAATGTGTGGACACCAGCATGGGACTGACTCCTCTGGAAGGTCTTGTAATGGGAACACGTTCCGGTGATTTGGATCCGGCTGTTCTGGAATTCATCTGCGGAAAAGAAAACATTGACGTAAAAGAGATGGTGCGCATCCTGAACAAAGAATCCGGACTGTTAGGTCTGTCCCAAGGTCTGTCCAGTGACTTCCGTGACTTAAACGAAGCCAGAGAACAGGGAAACCCGGATGCCAAGAGAGCCGTTGACTGCCTGTGCTACCGTATTGTAAAATACATTGGTTCCTATGTGGCAGCTATGAACGGCGTGGACGCCATCGCTTTCACAGGCGGCATCGGTGAGAATGCCATCCCGGTTCGTGAGACGGTTGTCAACAGCCTTTCTTACCTGGGAATCACCCTGGACGAGGAAGCAAACCAGAAACGCGGAGAGAACATGATCATCTCCACTGCAGATTCCAAAGTGAAAGTTGCCGTGGTTCCCACCAACGAAGAGCTTGCAATCTGTCAGGAAACAGCAGAATTAGTCAAGAATGAGAAATAATAGTTGACAAATTGAAAATCCCTATGTATAATTTACTAGGTGTGATTAGGAGACTATTATGCTAATTGATTTATCAGAAATTTTATCCCTGGAAGGAAAGACACAGGTCATAGAAGCACCTGTTTCCATGGATTCCTTTCAATCGAAACTAGGCAGCTTTCCTGTGAAGGCAAAAGAGCCTGTAGTTCTTACAATAACGAATACCGGCAAAAAGGTTCTGCACCTGGAAGCAAAAGGCAGTGTAACTCTGTCCATTCCCTGTGACCGCTGTTTAAAAGGGGTTCCGGTGGACTTTCCCTTTGCACTGGAAAGAGATATGGATATGAAAGTTTCGGAGGAAGACAGGATAAAAGACTTAGATGAAATTAATTATGTCACAGGTTGTAGCCTGGATGTTGAGCAGTTAGTGCATAATGAGATTTTAATCCGTTGGCCTTTACGGGTCCTGTGTAAAGAGGACTGCAAGGGAATCTGCAGCCATTGCGGCAAAGATTTAAATGACGGCCCCTGTTCCTGCGAGCAGGAAAGCCTCGATCCGAGAATGGCAGCAATCCGTGATATATTTAGCAAATTTAAGGAGGTGTAACTATGTCCATCTGTCCAAAAAATAAAACTTCAAAAGCAAGAAGAGATAAAAGAAGAGCTAACTGGAAAATGAGCGCTCCGAACTTAGTAAAATGCAGCAAATGTGGAGCCTTAATGATGCCACACAGAGTATGCAAAGCTTGCGGAAGTTACAACAAAAAAGAAATCATCAAAATGGGTGAAGAATAATTCATGCATGAGAAAGGCCTTCTGGACAACCAGGAGGCTTTTTTGTAATATTTTTGTAATAAATCTATAAAAAACCTTGCGGTTTATGTAAAAACAAGTTAATATAGAACTGGAATTACAACCGATGAATCAAAAATCACATTTCTATTAAAGGAGGAAGATGGATGAATAAATGGTTAAAGAAAGGGATTCTGCTTCTTGCAGTCGGATGCCTTACTTTTGCCGTGACGGGCTGCAGCGGGGAAAAGGTGATGGACAAGGTGCTGGAAAAGACAGACCCCAAGCCGGAGAATACAGATAAAAGCAGTGAGAAGGAAGATGAGAATAAGACGCAGGAACCGGAGGTTGCGGTTGCAAAACCGGAGTTCACTACAAATCTCAGCGGTTCCGTTACTTATAAGACCGGAGATAAGGCAGAAGCCCTGAAAGTGGAGGTGAAGACATCGGATAAAGGTGTCATCACTTACCAGTGGTACCAGAGCCAGACGAACACCAACGGAGGCGGTACTCCGGTGGAAGGGGAGACAAAGAACACCTTTACCCCTCCTACCAATGAGGCAAAGACCATGTTCTATTATGTGGTGGCGACCAGTACCATCGGTTCCTCCACAAATGGCATAACCAGTGATACGGCAGAGATCATCGTGTCTGATGACGCGGAAAGCAAGGATGCCGAGAAGAAAAAATCAGAGGAAAAGAAGGACGAAAAGAAAGAGAAGAAGGAGAAAACTTCCGGAACCTGGACAGAATCTGATAAAGGCTGGTGGTACGATTACGGGGACGGCACCTATCCCAAGAGCCAGTGGTTGGAGATTGAGGGCAAGTGGTATACCTTTGATGACCATGGCTATATGAGAAAAGGCTGGTATCAGGAAGGCAGCGCCTGGTATTATCTAAAAGATGACGGTTCCATGGCAGCAGATACCGATGTGGAAGGCTATCATCTGGGCAGTGACGGAAAAATGCAGTAAATAAGAAAATAGTATAAAAATGGCAGGCGGCTGCTGTAAAAGAATATCTTTTACAGCAGCCCTCTTGCGGTTTTAAAGGATGTCTGGTAAAATTATTTGCAGAATACAGGAGGCAGAATATGGAGAATATGACAATTGTGGCAGTGGATGCCATGGGAGGCGACAATGCACCGGCGGAAATTGTCAAAGGTGCAGTAGACGCTGTGAAAGAAAAAGCAAACCTGAAGGTACTTCTGGTAGGCCGGGAAGAGGCTGTAAAAAAAGAATTGGAGGCCTGCGGCAATTATTTAGAGAGGATTGAAATTGTTCCCGCATCCCAGGTTATAGAGACAGGAGAACCGCCGGTTGCCGCGATCCGGGGCAAAAAGGATTCCTCCATCGTGGTGGGGATGAAGCTGGTGAAGAAAGGGGAAGCAGACGCTTTCGTATCCGCAGGAAGCTCCGGAGCTATCCTGGTGGGAGGCACTACCATTGTGGGCAGGATCAAAGGTGTGGAGAGAGCACCTTTGGCCCCGCTGATCCCCACAAGAGACGGTGTGTCTCTCTTAATAGACTGCGGCGCTAATGTAGATGCCCGTTCCTCCCATCTGGTGCAGTTCGCCCGCATGGGATCTATCTACATGGAGCATGTCATGGGTGTCAGCAAGCCCCGTGTGGGAATCGTGAACATAGGTGTCGAGGAGGAGAAAGGAAATGCCTTGGTAAAAGAGACATATCCGCTGCTGAAAGAATGTGAGGATATTAATTTTATCGGCAGCATTGAAGCCAGGGAAATTCCCAACGGCGCGGCAGATGTTATAGTGACAGAAGCCTTTGTGGGAAATGTGATCCTGAAGCTATACGAGGGTGTGGGAGCCACTTTGATCTCCAAGGTGAAGCAGGGCATGATGACAACCCTGCGCAGCAAAATAGGCGCTCTTTTGGTGAAACCGGCACTCAAATCCACATTAAAAAGCTTTGATGCCAGCGAGTACGGCGGAGCGCCGCTTTTAGGCCTGAAGGGACTTGTGGTGAAATGCCATGGAAGTTCCAAGTCTTCGGAGGTGAAGAACTCCATCATCCAGTGTATTTCGTTCAAAGAACAGAACATCAGTGAACGGATCGGAAAGAATATTATTTCATCAAAATAGGCCATGGCTGCACGCGGTGAATGACCGTGTGTGGAGGGAAACATCAGATAAAAGGAAAAGCATAAGGAGGAAAAGAGATGGAACTGGAAAAATTACAGAAGATTATTGCGGAGGTTTTAAATGTGGATGCCCATGAGGTTACCATGGAGACCACATTTGTAGAAGACCTGGGAGCCGATTCTCTGGATATTTTTCAAATCATCATGGGCATTGAGGAGGAGTTCGATATCGAGATTCCCACAGAGGAGGCGGAGAAAATCGTATCCGTAGGCGATGCGGTGGAAGAGATTAAAAAACTGATTGGTTAATGACAAATCGGATGTCCCGAATCCGGCTGCCAGATTCAATCTGAATCTTCCGGGGATTTGGTGACATCCTCTTTTTCTAAAACAATAAAAAAAGCGGGATAAGTCCCGGAAAGGAAAACTATGAAAAACTTGAAAAAACTCATGGAACTGGAGGCAAAGACAGGATATAAATTTCAGAATTTTGATCTGCTTATAAATGCCATGACCCACAGCTCCTATGCCAATGAACACAGAATTTCCTATGTGGGAAATAATGAGCGTTTGGAGTTTTTGGGAGATGCGGTGCTGGAACTGACATCCAGTGAATTTTTATTTGAAAAACATCCCCAGATGCCGGAAGGAGAACTGACGAAGAAGCGTGCCAGCATGGTCTGTGAGCCTACACTGGCTCTCTGTGCAAGAGAACTGTCGCTGGGGGAATATCTGCTTCTGGGTAAAGGCGAGGAGGCCACAGGAGGCCGCAGGAGAGATTCCATCGTGTCAGACGCTATGGAAGCACTGCTTGGTGCCATTTACCTGGATGGCGGTTTTGCTAATGCAAAAGAGTTCGTTCAGAAATTTATCCTGAATGATATTGAGAATAAACAGCTCTTTTATGATAGCAAGACTACACTTCAGGAGATCGTGCAGGGCAGGTATGAGGAGGATGTGCGCTATATGCTCCTTCGGGAGGAAGGGCCTGACCACAACAAATCCTTTTATATGCAGGCACTTTTGGGAGAAAAGGTGCTGGGAGAGGGCTGCGGCCACACCAAGAAGGCAGCGGAGCAGCAGGCAGCTTACTGCGCCATTAAAAAACTGAAAAACGACAAAGGTGATTTATGTATCTAAAGAGCATTGAAGTGCAGGGATTTAAATCCTTTGCCAACAAGATAACATTTGAATTTCATAACGGCATCACCGGTATTGTAGGTCCAAACGGCAGCGGCAAGAGCAACGTAGGCGATGCTGTCCGCTGGGTACTGGGCGAGCAGAGCGCCAAACAGCTTCGAGGGGGTAATATGCAGGATGTTATCTTCTCCGGTACGGAGACGAGAAAACCCCTGGGATTCGCTTATGTTGCTATTACCCTTGACAACAGCGACCACCAGCTCCCCATCGACTACGAGGAGGTCACCATAGCCAGAAGGCTGTACCGCTCCGGTGAGAGTGAATATCTCATGAACGGCACTTCCTGCCGGTTGAAGGATGTAAATGAGCTGTTCTATGATACCGGTATCGGAAAAGAGGGCTATTCCATCATCGGACAGGGCCAGATCGACAAGATATTGAGCGGCAAGCCGGAGGAGAGAAGAGAGCTTTTTGACGAGGCGGCCGGAATCGTGAAATTTAAGCGGAGAAAAGCCTCAGCCCTTAAAAAACTGGAGGAGGAACAGCAGAACCTGACCCGTGTCAGCGACATTCTGTCAGAACTCACAAGACAGCTCGCCCCTTTAGAGAGACAGTCTGAGACAGCCAGGATCTATCTAAAGAAAAGAGAGGAATTAAAAGGCCTGGATACCCAGATGTTCCTCTCGGAAATGGAGCGGATCAAAGAGCAGCTCCGTGAGGTGGAAGGAAAATACAGGATCGCCCAAAGCGACCTGGAGGAGACCACCAAAAGCTTTGAAACCACAAAGACAGAGTACGAACAACTGGAAAAAGAACTGGAGGAGCTGGAGGAGAATATCCAGCAGTTCAGGGAGGAATCCACCCAAAAGGCCTTATTGAAACAACAGCTGGAAGGTCAGATCAATGTGTTGAATGAGCAGATCCACGCGGCAAGGCAAAGCGATGAGCAGTACCGGGAACGGGTAAAGCACCTGGAAGGCGAAATCGCCAGACGCCTGGAGGATGCAGAAAAATACACCAGGGAAAAGAGCGAGCTGGACGCCAGACTTGCGGAGGCGGAAGCAGCCCAGGAAGGGGCGAAGAAGCAGTTCAGGGACCTGGCTATTGAGATTCACAAACTGGAGGAAAAGATTGAGGAGGACAAAAATGAAATCATAGAGCTCCTCAATATGCGGGCCTCCACAAAGGGAAAGATGCAGCGCTATGACGCTATGATGGAGCAGATTTCCCTCAGAAAGACAGAGTTAAACCAAAAGCTCCTGCGCCTGAAAAGCGAGGCAAGCCAGCAGAGGGATGCCAAAGAGCGCTATGAAAAAGAGCAGCAGGAGATAGAGGAGAACATAGAAAAGCTCACCAGACAGAGCAATCACAGCGAGGATGAGATAAAACGCTGTCAGGCGCTGATCTCCAAAGCCGGCAGAGAGCTGGATCTTGGACAGACGGCTTATCACAGGGAGGCATCCCGCCTGGAATCCCTGCAGAACATTACGGAGCGCTACGACGGATACGGCAACAGCATCCGCCGTGTCATGGAGCAGAAAAAAAATGTTCCGGGCATCCGCGGTGTTGTGGCGGATTTGATCAAAGTCCAGAAGAATTATGAGACAGCCATCGAGACTGCCCTGGGCGGCAGTATCCAGAACATAGTTACAGACAATGAGGGCACAGCCAAGGAGCTGATCACCTTCCTGAAACGGAACAAATATGGCCGTGCCACGTTCCTGCCTCTTACCAGCATGAAAAATAAAAAGCCCTTTGCCAATGCCGCGGCCCTGAAAGAGCCGGGTGTCATCGGGGTTGCCAGTGAGCTGGTGACTGTGGATGCGGAATATGAAGGGCTTACCAATTACCTGCTGGGCAGAACCCTGGTGGTGGACCATATTGACCACGGTATTGCCATTGCCAGGAAATATCAGTATACCATCCGTATGGTGACCATTGAGGGGGAATCTCTGAATCCGGGCGGTTCCCTGACAGGCGGTGCCTTTAAAAATAACAGCAACCTGCTGGGACGCCGGCGGGAAATCGACGAACTCAGAAACAGTGTAGAAATGCTGAAAAAGGATTTGGAAGAGAAGCAGGCGGAACTGGACGGTTACCGGGAGAAGAGGAACCACTTCCGCGGGGAGGTGGCACGTCTGGGAGAGCTTCTGCAGGAACAGTACCTGCGGGACAACACAGTGCGCATGAACCTGCAGTCCATGGATGCCAAAAAGCAGGAGATCGCGGATGGCTATGAAAGCCTGAAAAAAGAGAATGCGGAGCTGGAAAAACAGGTGGCTGAGATCTCCGAGAACAGTGATTCCATCCGCCTGGAACTGGAGACAAGCGCAGCCCAGGAAAAAGCCCTGGAGGATGCCATCACCATTAACCAGGAAGCTCTGGATGAGAAGAAAAAGCTGGAGACTGCACATTCCAGAAGCCTGGAGCAGGCACATTTGGAAACGGCTAATCTGACGTCAAAGCGAGGATTCCTGGAGGAAAACCTGTCAAGACTGAAAGAGGAGACGGGCAGTCTGAAGGAGCAGATGGGATCTCTGCTTGGAAGTCTTAAAAACGGCAAGGCCGATATGGAGAAAAAAGTCAGGGATATTGAGGAAATACGGCTGACCATTGAGCGCGCCCAGAAGGAAGCGGTGGAGGACGAGGCAAAGATGCAGGAGTACCTTCAGCGCAAGGAAGAGATGAACCGCACCCACAAATCCTTTTTTGACAAGCGGGACGAGCTGTCAGCCAGAATGAATCTTTTAGACAAGGAGTGTTACCGCCTCACCAGCCAGAAGGAAAAGCTGGAGGAAAGCCAGGAGAATCAGGTCAACTATATGTGGGAGGAATACGAGATGACCTACGGCCAGGCAATGGGGCAGGACTTCGGGGAGCTGATGGAGCGTTCGGAGATCAAAAAAGCTTTGGGAATTGTCAGGGAAGAGATCAAAAAGCTGGGCAATGTGAATGTGAATGCCATTGAGGAGTACAAGGAGCTGTCAGAGCGCCACACCTTTTTAAGTACCCAGCATGCGGATTTGGTACAGGCAGAACAGACGCTTCTTGGGATCATTGAGGAACTGGACACAGGAATGCGCAATCAGTTTGAGGAGAAATTTTCACAGATACGCATCGAATTTGACAAAGCGTTCAAAGAGCTGTTCGGCGGTGGAAAAGGTACACTTGAACTGGATGAGGATGCGGATATCCTTGAGGCAGGCATCCGTATCATATCCCAGCCTCCGGGCAAAAAGCTGCAGAATATGATGCAGCTCTCCGGTGGTGAGAAAGCCCTGACTGCCATAGCACTGCTGTTTGCCATCCAGAACCTGAAGCCGTCCCCTTTCTGTCTGCTGGATGAGATTGAGGCGGCTCTGGACGATTCCAATGTTACCCGCTACGCAAAATATCTGCACAAGTTGACAAAAAATACACAATTTATTATTATAACACATAGAAGAGGTACCATGACGGCTGCGGACCGTCTGTATGGTATCACTATGCAGGAAAAAGGTGTGTCCACACTTGTTTCCGTTAATCTTATAGAAAATGATTTGGACAAATAGGAGGGCATATGGCAGAGGAGAAAGAAAAAAAAGGCTTTTTTCAACGCCTGGTGGCGGGACTTTCCAAAACCAGGGCAAATATTGTATCCGGCATAGATTCCATTTTCAGCGGATATTCCAGTATTGATGACGATTTTTATGAAGAGATAGAAGAAATCCTTGTTATGGGTGATCTGGGGATCAATGCAACCACCCATATTGTTGAGGAGCTAAAGGCCCAGGTGGCGGAGAGGAAGATCAAAGACCCCCAGGAGTGCAAACAGCTCCTAATGGAAAGTATCAAATCCCAGATGGCTGTGGGGGAGACTGCGTATGAGTTTGAGCACCGCAAGTCCGTGATACTGGTCATTGGGGTAAACGGTGTGGGTAAGACCACATCGGTGGGCAAGCTGGCAGGCAAGTTGAAAGACCAAGGAAAAAAAGTGATCCTGGCAGCAGCAGACACCTTCCGGGCAGCAGCAGGGGAACAGCTTACCCAGTGGGCGAACCGGGCCGGAGTGGAGCTGATCGGCGGTCAGTCAGGCGCAGACCCTGCAAGTGTGGTCTACGACGCCATTGCGGCGGCAAAAGCCAGGGATGCGGATGTGCTTCTGTGTGACACGGCAGGGCGTCTTCACAATAAGAAAAACCTGATGGAGGAGCTGAGAAAGATTTACCGCATCATTGAGCGGGAATATCCGGAGGCCTATCTGGAGACTCTGGTTGTCCTGGACGGCACCACAGGGCAGAATGCCCTTCTGCAGGCCAGACAGTTCAATGAAGTTGCCAATGTGACAGGCATTATATTAACGAAACTGGACGGAACGGCAAAAGGCGGAATTGCAGTGGCGATCGAATCTGAGCTAGACATTCCGGTGAAATATATAGGGGTAGGAGAGAGCATTGACGATTTGCAGAAATTTAATTCCGATGAATTCGTAAACGCGCTTTTCGACATCAAGGAGTAAAGGAGAAAAATATGCTGACCCTGGAGAAATTTGAAGAAGCGTCGGAAATCGTAAAAAAAGTGACGCAGGACACCAAGCTGGCCTACAGCGACTATTTCAGTGCGCAGACCGGCAACAAAGTTTACTTAAAACCGGAAAATATGCAGGTGACAGGAGCTTATAAGCTCCGCGGCGCCTACTATAAAATCAGCACGCTGTCTGAGGAGGAGCGCGGTAAGGGCCTGATAACAGCCTCAGCGGGCAACCACGCCCAGGGCGTTGCCTACGCGGCAAAAGCATTTGGTGCAAAAGCTGTCATCGTCATGCCTACCACCACACCGCTGATCAAAGTAGAACGTACCAAGAGCTACGGGGCAGAGGTGGTGCTCTATGGAAATGTCTATGATGAAGCTTGTGACTATGCCTATAAGCTGGCACAGGAGCACGGATACACCTTTATTCACCCCTTCGATGACCCGGCTGTGGCGACGGGACAGGGAACCATTGCCATGGAGATCATCAAGGAGCTGCCATTGGTGGATTACATTCTGGCACCCATCGGGGGAGGCGGCCTGATCACAGGGGTATCCACCCTGGTAAAGCTTTTGAATCCCAATATCAAGGTGATCGGCGTGGAGCCGGCGGGCGCCAACTGTATGCAGGCATCTTTAAAGGAAGGGGAAGTTGTGACCCTGGACGGCGTAAACACCATTGCGGACGGTACTGCAGTGAAACGCCCCGGAGATCACATTTTCCCTTACATCCAGAAAAACGTGGATGAGATCATAACCGTTGAGGACTCGGAACTGATCGTGGCATTTTTGGACATGGTGGAAAATCACAAGATGATCGTGGAGAATTCAGGCCTTCTGACTGTGGCGGCTTTAAAACATCTGAAGTTTACCGGCAAGAAAGTGGTATCTATTTTAAGCGGCGGAAATATGGATGTGATCACCATGGCCTCTGTGGTACAGTTGGGACTGATCGCGCGGGACAGGATCTTTACCGTATCGGTTCTTCTGCCGGATAAGCCGGGTGAGCTGGTCCGTGTGGCATCTGTCATTGCCCAGCAGCAGGGCAATGTAGTCAAACTGGACCACAACCAGTTTATCAGCGCCAACCGTTCCGCTGCCGTGGAGCTTAAGATCACCATCGAGGCATTTGGCACAGACCATAAAAACCAGATCATAAAAGCGCTGGAGGATGAGGGATACCGTCCGAAACAGATAACAGCCAATCTGTAAACAAGTGAAATGATGTGATAGGCAGGATGCCGGCATTTTGGTACGGAAGATACCAGAATGCCGGCGTTTTTTGTGTTATAAAGAAGCCCTTCGGTGTGGCAAAAAAATCTTCAGATAGATCATGATTTGATCATTTAACATATCACAGTTGTAAAATAGACGAAAAATAAGACTGTAAAATTGGTATAATTAGATAAATATTCAAAAATTAAACGTAAAACATTGTAAAAACAATGACAGAATGCTATTGTATATTTAATAGACTGACCGGTTTAATGTCACTGAAGATACCTTGGAAACAAGGCCGCTGTCAAAGAGAGTGTGATATGTATGAAGGAAAAAGAGGGAAACAGTAAGAGAAGTTCCGGAATCAGTAAATCATTGAGACGGTTTTTTGGTGTAGGAGATATGGGTTTTAATTTGATGACCAATATTGAAACCTATTATTTCCAGTTTTTCCTGACGGATATTGCGAAGTTTGCACTTCCGATCGTAACTTTGATATCCACAGTGTCCAGTCTTGTGGATGCAGCGCTGTCCTGGGCGTACGGCGCGTTTTTAAATACTATGAAGCCCATGAAATGGGGCAGATACAGGTCATGGCTTGCGGTGATCCCATGGCTTGTTCCGTTTCTCTATGCATTTCAGTTTATAAAGCTGAATGACGGAGTGGCGGCGGTTGTCATTATCATCATTGCCACGATCACCAGCCATATTGCATGGAACATACCTTTTGTGGCCAATATCTCCATGATCAATATTGCGGCAAAGACACCGGAAGACAGAATGGCCCTTTCCTCCACAAGAGCTGTCTGGGCAACACTGGGAATGGTACTGTACTCCTATGTAGGTCCCGGAACAGTGGCGATCCTGGCATCTGTAGTGGGTGCAGAAAATTCCTACGGTGCGGCAGCGTTTGTATTTGGCGTGCTGATGGCAGCAGGTTATTTTGCACATTTTAAGATGTTTGAAGGATATGAGGAGACCGGTGCGGAGGATCGCAGTTTACTTTTTGTGCGCCTGCGCTCTACGCTGACTGTGCTATCTATAGTGAGTATAAGACAGGTGTCAATGCAACCGGGCTGATCATGGGCCTGAGCAATATCCCGCTGAAAATAGGAGTGGTGAGCCGCGGGATATTGATCAATGCATGTCTTGCAATGGCCGGATTTTCATCAGCCATTGTACAGTCAGGGGAGACGACTGCGAAGCTGGCAAGGGGGATCAGCATGGGATTTACATTGATCCCGGCAGTAGCAATGGTGATCTTGCAGCCGTTATGGTATTTGGATACCGGCTGACCGGAAAAGCAGTGGAGGGATACTCGGCTGAAATTGAGCAGAGAAAGAATAGAGAATAAACAGGTAAGAAACAGAGGAATAAGTGTGCGGATTGACCGGTAAGTCTAAAAAAGCCCTGCCAATCAGGCAGGGCTGTGAGCCGGCGGAGTCAAAATATCTCACCGCCAAAGCGGAGGTGTCTTGGCCCGCCATGCTCATTTTTTTATTTCACTTCTACAAGTTCGTACTCTTTCTGGCCAAGACCGATTTTTACACCATGCTCAATGGATGATTCCCAGTTAGTCTCAGGGAAAATGGTGTGGAAGTGGTCATGATGGGCTTCTTCTTTTTTCAATTCACCCAGGCGGCTGTTGGCAATCTCAGGCTGGGCATTTACCGCGTCTGCGCACGCCAGGTCCAGGGCAATGGGGTCAAAAGAGGCAAACATTCCCACATTGGGAACAATCGCTGCGTCGTTTTCCGCATGGCAGTCACAGTAGGGAGATACATCGATCACAAGGCTGATATGGAAGCAGGGACGTCCATCCACAACAGCTTTTGTATACTCTGCAATCTTGCAGTTTAAGATGTCATTGGATTCATCCGAAGCCGGCTGTACGGCATCCTTGGGACAGACACCGATACATCTGCCGCAGCCTACACATTTGTCATGGTCAATAAAGGCTTTTTTGTTCTCAAACTGTGGTGCATTATGGGCGCAGACCTTAGCACACTGCTTACAGCCAATACACAAATCCTGATCTATGTGAGGTTTTCCGGCACTGTGCATTTCCATTTTGCCTGCACGGGAACCGCATCCCATACCGATATTTTTCAGTGTACCGCCAAATCCGGTGGCTTCATGGCCCTTAAAATGGGTGAGGGAAATGAAAACGTCTGCATCCATAACTGCGCGGCCGATTTTGGCCTCTTTCACATACTGGCCGCCCTCCACAGGCACCAAAGATTCATCGGTTCCTTTCAGGCCATCGGCGATCAATACCTGGCAGCCGGTGGTGAGAGGATTAAAGCCGTTTAAATTTGCGCTGTCCAGATGGTCCAGGGCATTCTTCCTGCCGCCTACATACAGGGTGTTACAGTCCGTAAGAAATGGTTTTCCTCCTAATTCTTTTACCACGTCAGCAACGGCCTTTGCGTAGTTTGGGCGAAGAAAAGCCAGATTTCCGGGCTCTCCAAAATGCATTTTGATGGCAGTGTACTTGTCCTCAAAATCAATTTCACCAATACCGGCTGATTTAATTAAACGCTGAAGCTTTGTCAGCAGATTGTCTCCATTTTTTACACGAAGGTCTGAGTAATATACTTTAGATGCTGTCATTTGTTTCATCCTCCAATCTATGTATTCTGGAGATAATTTTAGCATTTTACTATAAGAGATACAAGAGAAAAACTGAAAAATAGCAATATTTGAACAGTTCTATGCATATATGTCAATTTCTGACATTTTCAGTTCTGTAAAAGTGTGATAAAATAGATAGCGTATGTGAAGGAACTCATGGGACCGGATGGTGCTGCAGCAAAAATCCGGCTGATAAAAATATACATAGACAGGAGCAGAAAAATGAGCAGAGAATTATATCTGGAATGTTACTCGGGAATCAGCGGTGATATGACAGTTGCCGCACTTCTTGATCTGGGTGTGGAAGAAGCCTATCTGAGGCAGGAATTGGAGAAGCTGCATCTGGACGGCTATGAAATAAAAATATCACGGACAAAGAAAAATCAGATCACTGCAATGGATTTTGACGTGATCTTGACAGAAGAGGGGGAAGGGCATCACCATCACGGAGGGCATGTCCACAGTCATTCCCACAACAGCTTTAAGGAAATCTGCGGGCTGGTCAGCCATTCAGACTTAAATGCCCATGTAAAGGAAATGACTTTAAAGATTTTCCGCGTCATTGCAGAGGCGGAAGCAAAAGTCCACGGTACGCCTGTGGAGGAGGTTCATTTTCATGAGGTTGGAGCAGTGGATTCCATTGTGGATATTACGGCAGCAGCCATATGCCTTTACAGGCTGGGATTTGACAGCATAACGGTATCTGAGCTATGGGAGGGGAAGGGTACCACCTGGTGTCAGCACGGCAGGATCCCGGTACCGGCGCCCGCTGTGCTGGAGATGCTGGCAGAACACAGGGTTCCTGTTAAATTCACACCTGTGGAGGGAGAGATGATCACGCCTACCGGGGCCGGAATTGTGGCGGCACTGTCTGGGAGAGGAAAACTGCCTGACCGCTTTGTGGTGGAAAAGACGGGAACCGGCGCGGGCAAGAAAGACTTTCCCCATGCCAATATTCTGCGCGCTATGATATTGAATACAGAGACAAGGGCCGGATTCACAGAGAGCGTGATGGACCGGGCTGACGCAGAGGCTGCCGGCCGGTTTTCGGGGCAGGCGGAGAATACTGATAAAGATAATACCGGGATCACACAGAACGTGGTATCCGTGATAGAGACAAATGTGGATGACTGTTCCGGCGAACAGCTGGGATATGCCATGGAATGTCTTTTGGACGCCGGTGCGCTGGATACCTGCTGTATGCCGGTATATATGAAAAAAAACCGCCCGGCCTACATGCTTCAGGTTATATGCAGACCCGAAGATGAGGAGAAAATGGAAACGATTCTTTTCCGGGAGACCACAAGTATCGGCCTGAGAAAATACAGGGAGGAGCGGAGTATACTTCCAAGGGAGATCATAACCGTCACACTTAGGGACGGGAAGCAGGCCAGGGTCAAGAAATGCAGCCATCACGGGCAGGAATTCTACTATCCTGAGTACGAGGATATCAGAGCAGTCAGCAGGGCAGCAGACCGCAGTTTCCCAGAGATGTACAGGGAAGCCGCAGAGGCGGCAGGCAGGAATAAAGACGGAGAGTGAGAATGGAGCAGAAATTTACGGAGAAAGAAGAAACCTTATTTTCTATTATGAAGAAATATATCGGCGAGGACGTATGTATCGCCTTTTCCGGCGGCACGGACAGCAGTCTTCTGCTCAAGGTGGCTGTGGAATGTGCCAAAAAGGACACAAAGATATATGCAGTGACTTTTGACACAGTCCTGCATCCTTCCTGTGACCTGGAAATTGCAAAAAAAGTGGCGAAAGAGATGGGGGCTATCCATCAGGTGATATTTATCAATGAGCTGGAGAATTCGGATATAAGACACAATCCGGTGGACAGATGTTATCAGTGCAAGAAAATGCTGTTTAAAAATCTGACTGCATTTGCTGAAAAGGTCCACGCAGCGACGGTTTTGGAGGGAACCAATGAAGATGACCTGCATGTATACCGCCCGGGGCTGAAGGCCGTGCGGGAGCTGGGAGTAAAAAGTCCCCTTGCCGAGGCGGGCCTGACAAAACAGGAGGTGAGAAGCCTTGCCCATAAACTGGGAATCTCCGTGGCAAACCGTCCGGCTGCCCCCTGTCTGGCCACCAGGCTTCCTTATGGGGCGGATTTGCAGCCGGAACTTTTAAGAATGCTTGAGCGTGGGGAAACTTATCTGAAAGAGGCAGGGTTTTCCGTGGTCAGGCTTCGCCTGCATGGAAATATTGCCAGAATTGAGATTCCCGTATCAGATTTTGCTGCCTTTTTAGAAAAACGGGAGGAAATTACAGGGAAACTAAAAGCGATGGGCTTTTCTTATATCACCCTGGATATGGAAGGATTCCGCAGCGGCAGCATGGATGAGACACTGCAGGAAAGGAAAGTCGAAAAATAAAATACGGTTCCGCTTGCAGACAGGGAAAAAATGGTATATGATATATTCTATGGAAAAGAAAATATAAAAGATCTCAAAATGAGGGCGTTGTGGAACCGGAAAGTTTCGCAGCACCCTCGTTGTGCGTCTGTCCTGCAGTTATGTGTCAGGGCAGCATAAGAATATGGGAATAATCCAGTCCGGCAAATATTTCATTGGCTTTTTTCTGATTCTGCTGAATGATTACCGGACTTAATCCTGCAATACGGACCGCTATGGTGGGAAGCAAGTCTAAAAGCCGTTGGAAATCGCTGCTTCTTATATCCACATCTTTATTTTGTAAGATTAATTCACGTCTTGCACCGTACTCTGCGGTGGCACACCAATAATAAAATTCGGGTGTAATATCCACATGGAAATATTTCAGGATCTCCACCTGTTTTTTTCTCACTGCCTGATGGAATTCGCCGGGAACCAAGTCACTCTCATTGACTTCCAGATGGAAAGAGAGAATGTGCGGATCACTGAAAATCTGCATCATCATAATATTAGACTGCACCATGTGCGCCTGCAGCTCATTGTCCAGAAGCCCTTCTACCTGACTGGCAATGAAATCCTTTATTTGACGGAGATAATCCATATATATTCGATTCAGCAGCTCCTGTTTTTTAAAATGGTAATTGACCAGCCCTACCGGTACAGCGGCTTTTTGGGCTATCATCTGATAAGTGGTCTTTTTGTATCCTTTTTCGTACATCAGCTCCCGCGCAGTCTGATAAATCATTTCCTTTGTCAAAATTCCATTGGCATACTGCATGAAATCCCCCCTTATTTTCTGCGTAACGTTTCACTCCGTGACCAGAAACTTTTTACATCTATTTTTTACATAATATCACAGATTACGTGGACATTACAACGAAAAACTGTTACAATGAATATTGTATAAAAAAGAATTTATTCAAAATTAGCCGGAAAGAGACAAACAGGAGACTGTGCGGAAAAGGAGGATAAGATGGATATGAGACCTCATTGATTTTTGATGAAGAAATAGAGAAATCACTTAAGACGCTGGAAGCCGGTTTGCAGGAAAGAAAAGGTGAAATATTGTATCATCTTTTTTCCCTGTTCTCCGGAAAAGAATAGAAAAACAGTAGAGAAAGAATTGACAAAATAATAGGTGATGAAGCTATCAATTGTGAGTTACATACGAAATTGATTAAAATCGGAAATCGTAAACCTGACAGAAGTTATTTCTGTGCAAAAGTGCCAGATAAGATAACAGACTTAAATGGTGCAGATATTTCAGGGAAGATTTATATTTATAAAATAGGGAGACATGTGTAAACCCTGCTGATATATTCATTATAAAAGAATGTCAAGAAAAAACACTTGATATGATTTGTTCGGGAATGTGGTAAATATGGTACTTTCAAGGTGCAAAATTTTGGTTTTGTGACAACACTGTGACAAATTCGAATTGAAATAGGATTTTAGGATAGAGCTTTCTATACTGTAAAAGTATGGAGGCTCTAATTTTTTTTAGATATGCGGAATTTCGTCATTATGACAGTGCGTCCGGTGGACTGTCCGCCGGACAATCCTGGGACAAAATAAAAAGTAAATCGAGCAGTTGATACGATGTAAATTTTGTGATTTATGGTAAAAAGCGCATATACATAAAATGCACAAAAATAAGGTGTTTTACCGATTTGATTAAAATTAAAGCATATGCTATTCTCTGTCTATCAGCTGATTAGTTACGATATTTGAAAACAGATAAAAAAGATAGGAGCGGATAATATGAGGAAAACAACAGAAGGAATCAAAGGACAGGTTATTTCTGTCGATACACCGGAGTTAATGAATATGTTGCATGTCGGCAGGAAAGCAGCTACAGATATTGGTACTGCTGCCAATGCGAGAATTACAATAGGCCGCCGAGTTCTCTGGAACGTAAAAAAGATTCAGCAGTATCTTGATGGGATCAGTGAATAGGAGGGGCGGCAATGAATGAAAGAGACGGCAAGAGGAGGGTATGGAATTGTGTACCGTGAAATTATGAGAAATCCGGATATACCGCCAGAATCTAAAGCAATTTATGCTTACTTGTGTAGCTTCGCTGGTAATGGTGATACGTGTTATCCAAGAGTGGAAACAATGCAGAAAGAGCTTTGCATGGGAAAACAGCGATTTAATAAATATATGTCTATTCTCATAGATTCCGGAGTTGTTGTCCGTGAACGTGAGAAGGTTGGAAATCTTGCAGGACACAATGTATATAAAATTACTCATAGGGCTGATTTTTCATAGTCTCGAAATTCGAGAGGTTGAATTTCAATATCTTGAAAATCAACCCCTAAATAATAACAGTATAAAAATTAACAGAATAAATAATAACAGATACACACGGAAAAGAGAGTGTGAGAGAAAAACCATTTCCAGAGGAGGGGGATAATATTGAGTGATTACGAGGAATTGAAAGCAGAATATAGAAGCATATCAGAAGCTATTGACAAGGCAATTAAACAAAATGAGCCATATGAGGAACTTGTGGATTCTCTTTTTCGATGTTTGAATGAGATTTTAGAAACATCGGAGGTAAAGGCTGAAAATGAGCGGATGTGGAAAGAACTCGAAGAAATATCTCAAAAGATGGATGAGAAGATAAAGTTGTGAAAATCAAAAGCCGATATTTGAAATGTCACTCCATAAAAAGAGAGGAACAAAAACGTCCGGCGGAAAATCCGTGGACAATCCACCGGACAGTCCGTAGGAAAATCCGTGGACAATCCACCGGACAGTCCGTAGGAAAATCCGGTGTAACCAGTACCAGCACCATAACCAGAACCATTACCAATAAAGATAAAAGAAAAATATACAAAAGAAAAGAGCCACCCTACCAGGTAGCCCCTCAATATGTCTGTAAAAGCTATTTTAGTATAGGGCTGAAGCAATGTCAATCTGGAGGTGGTGAGAAACATGAGTAACGAGAAATTAGTGGAGCTGATTCGGGAAGGTACAAACAGGAAAGAAAATCTAAGTTTGTTATGGGAAAATAATCAAGGTTTGATTGATTCGATTGTACATAGACTTACGGGTTTACAATCCCGTGAAGAAGGATTCGAAGAAGCAAAACAGCAGGCATATTTCGGATTGCTAGAAGCAGTAGATAGTTACAACTTTTCTGTCGGTGTTAAGTTCTTCAGCTATGCGAAGTTCCATATCCGGAAAGCGTTATACTGCTATCATGCCAATTGCGGCGGTCTGGTGAGAGTGCCGGAATATCTGAAAAATAATTATGTGAAGCATATGGAATATCAGAAAAGATATTTTTTAGAGCATGGGAAATATCCTGATGATGAAACGTGTAAGAATGCACTCAGACTTTCTCCTGCTGCCTATGAAATCTTGAAAAGTGCTGAAAACGCCATGAACCAAATGAGCTTTGATAGCTATATGTCAGATGGAGAAGGGAAACAGCGTAGACTTGCGGATTTTATACCAGATGATAAAATTTTGGAAGAAGCTGTAATCGGGAGTGTTTACCAAAGGGAATTACATGAGGCTTTAACTGGGGCAATGGAAATTTTGAATCCAGAGGAAAGAAAGATTGTGCTCATGCACCACTATCAAGGTAGAAAAGTTTCATTCATTGCCAGCTTAACCGGAGTAAGCAGGCAGGGTATATATAACCGCCTACGGGCTAGCTATCAGAAGATTTTACAGAGTGAACACAGGGCAACCTTGGAATCTTTTCTTGACGAACCATATAACCCGGAAAAACACAGGCATATAGTTTTGCATGAATGTGTAGTTGATAGCTTGGACGAAAAAGAAAGAGGGATGTTGTTATGATGTTGGGAGAAAATGAACTTGCCAGGGTGAGGGAAATAGCGGAGAGAACTGCAAAGGAATTGCTTGGACGGGAAGTTGTGACAACAGAGAAAACCATTGAGTGTATAGCGTATTCTCATAGACGTAAAATCCTGTTGGACATGTTGGAAGCGTACAAGGGAAGTTTAGACCACTCCTTGAAGAAGTTTATAGACTTACTGATTGAAAGGCACAGGATAGCCTATATATACCATAAGCAAGACGAATTTTATAGAGTGCGTCATAATATTCTCGTATTGTGTTACTTGGTTTCTGAGCCGATGACGAAGCGTGATATATGCAGCAGGCTGAGCATAAAGGCTTCGGCGTATGACAGAAACTTGGAAAAGGGGATTGATGAATTAATGATCCATGCTTTCGGGGTGGAGGGAGTGTGCTGGATTAATGCTAGAATTGTGAAAACAGCCCAAATTCGCTTTGAAATGCGTTTTGTGTAAAATCCCTCAATGTGAGGTAATAAAAAGTCACCACGGGGCTGTAACAAGTTCAGAAACGTATTAAAAAGTTGAATGAATGAAAGGGGAGGAGGTGCGAACGTGGAATATATTGCGATTATCGCAGGATGTGTTTTAGGTAATATGGTTTGTTATTATATTGACCGTAAAAAACGAAAATAGATAAAGGTATTAACCGTTAAAAAGGCAGCAGGCGAAAAGTTCCTGCTGCCAGATTGGTGAAAGGTAATTATACTACATTCCGAACAGATCCGCATGAGTGCCGGTACGGTACAATAAAAGCTCGTTTTCTTCCTGACGATAAATTAATAGCCAGTCAGGCTCTATGTGACATTCACGATATCCGGAAAAATTGCCGCTGAGATTATGATCCCTATTCTTTTGGGGGAGAGGGGCGGGAATGCGCAGTGTATCAATAGCCTGTTGCAGTAAGGGCATTTTGTACCCACGTTTCACACAGGTCTTAAAATCCTTTTTGAATTTGGTGGAGTATCGTACATCAAGCATATTTAGCCCTCCATCAATTCCGCAAATAAATCTCCGGTGCTGCCGCTGAATTTATGCCCTCCGTTGTTTTCGAGTTCCTGCATTGCCTCCAATGTTTCAGCGTTTGGTGTTTCTTCCGGAACTGCTGCCCCCTGAAGATAGGCAATAATATAAAATAGCTTTCCTTCTGGGATTTGGTCTATAAGGTTTTTGGCAATATCTCTATTACTCATACAATCACGCTCCTTTTAGTTATAATCAAAATTTAATAGGTTACTTTTTCGCCGTTGGGCAATACAAACGCTGTTTCGTATTGACAGCCCGCAACGGTTGCAAGTTCTTTTAATTCATTTGGTGTAAATCCCTCTCTTTTCATTTTCTGGCTGAATGCCTGAGGGCTGGAACCATTAAGCCGAGCCAGTTCCGAAACACTCATGTCTAGTTTTACGCATAAGATTTTAATTTGTTCAGATACAGTCACAAAATCGCCTCCTTCATCTTTAGTATAATATATTATAAATGATTATGTTTATAATATCAAGGAAAATATTTCAAAATTAAACATATGCATTAAACAAAAGTATTGACATTTTAAACAAAAACGTTTATAACATAATCAAGTTAAAGATAAGTCAAGCGAAGGTAGACGGGAGTAGGGAAAACTCTGTAAAGAAAAAACACTTGACACCATGAAAAAGATGTTGTATGATACACAAGGTGATGACGAGTGGAAAAAATTGTTGAACAGACTTTACTATACGATTTCTATGGTGAGCTCCTAACCGAGCACCAGCGCAGAATATACGAGGATGTAGTGCTGAATGACTATTCTTTGAGCGAGGTAGCCGAAGATTTGGAGATCAGCCGGCAGGGTGTTCACGACAATGTGAAGCGCTGCGGTAAAATCCTGCAGGATTACGAGGACAAACTGCATCTGGTGGAGAAGTTTGTGAGTATCAAGGAAAAGATCCACCGCATCCGGGAATTGACCGGACACTGTGAGGCCATGAGCAAACAGGAACTGGTCACAGAAGTGGAACACATTTCCCAGGAAATATTAGAGGAGTTATAGCAGATGGCATTTGAGAGCTTAACCGATAAACTTCAGAATGTATTTAAAAACTTGAGAAAAAAAGGCCGTCTGACCGAAGCTGATGTTAAAGCAGCGCTGAAGGAAGTAAAAATGGCGCTTCTGGAAGCTGACGTAAGCTTCAAGGTGGTAAAGCAATTTATGAAATCCGTTCAGGAGCGGGCAGTAGGTGCTGATGTCATGTCAGGATTGAATCCGGGCCAGATGGTGATCAAGATTGTAAATGAAGAGCTGGTCAATCTGATGGGCAGCGAGACTGCAGAGCTGGCATTAAAGCCGGGCGGCGAGATATCAGTCATTATGATGGCTGGTCTCCAGGGTGCAGGTAAAACCACCACAACAGCGAAGCTGGCCGGAAAGCTGAAGTCAAAAGGACGCAAACCTCTCCTCGCAGCATGTGACGTGTACCGTCCGGCAGCCATCACCCAGTTACAGGTGAACGGGGAAAAACAGGGCGTGGATGTTTTCTCCATGGGAGATAGACAGAACCCTGTGGATATTGCCAAGGCAGCTTACGAACATGCAAAAAAAGAAAAATTCAATGTTTTGATTTTGGATACTGCAGGCCGTCTTCATATAGATGAAGACATGATGAAAGAGCTTGCAAACATCAAGGAAGCCATTGAAGTGGATCAGACCGTGTTGGTAGTAGATGCCATGACTGGTCAGGACGCGGTAAATGTGGCAGAAACCTTTGGAGAGAAAGTCGGCATTGATGGGGTGATCCTCACCAAATTAGACGGCGATGCCAGAGGCGGTGCAGCGTTATCCATCAAGGCGGTCACAGGCAAACCCATTTTATTTGTGGGTATGGGAGAAAAATTATCGGATTTGGAGCAGTTCTATCCGGACCGTATGGCATCCCGTATTCTGGGAATGGGCGATGTAATGAGCCTGATCGAGAAGGCCCAGGCAAACCTGGACGAAGAAAAAGCCAAGGAGATGGAACAGAAATTCCGCAAGAATTCTTTTGGTTTTGACGACTATCTGGAAAGCATGAACCAGATGAAGAACATGGGCGGCATATCCAGCGTATTGAATATGATACCCGGTATGGGCAGTCAGATAAAAGATATTGACAGCATGGTGGACGAGAAAGATATGGCAAGAAAAGAAGCCATGATCCTATCCATGACACCGAGAGAGCGCTCCCATCCGGAAATCCTGAACCCATCCAGAAAGGCGAGAATCGCCAAAGGCGCAGGCGTGGATATGACGGAGGTCAACCGTCTGGTCAAACAGTTTGAACAGGCCAAGAAAATGATGAAACAGATGCCCGGACTCATGGGCGGTAAAGGTGGTAAAAGAGGAAAATTCAAACTTCCCTTTTAACATATAGAAGAAAAATAAGCCAGGAGGTGAAAGAGATGGCAGTAAAAATCAGATTAAGAAGAATGGGACAGAAAAAAGCTCCTTTCTATAGAATCATCGTTGCAGATTCCAGATCCCCGAGAGATGGTAAATTCATCGAGGAGATTGGAACATACGATCCGAACCAGGATCCCAGCGTTTACAAAGTAGACGAGGAAGCAGCAAAAAAATGGCTGGCTAGCGGTGCACAGCCTACAGAAGTTGTTGCTAAAATCTTCAAAGCAGCTGGTATCGAAAAATAGGATTCCGGGAGGTAGCTTGTGATGAAAGAATTAGTAGAAGTAATTGCAAAGTCTCTTGTAGATTATCCGGATGAAGTTGCGGTAACGGAAACAGAAGAGGATAATGCCGTTCTGGTAGAGTTGAAAGTGGCTCCGGCAGACATGGGCAAAGTCATCGGCCGTCAGGGTAGAATTGCCAAGGCAATCCGTACCGTAGTGAAAGCTGCATCTTCCAAAAGCGACAAGAAAGTAGTCGTAGATATTTTACAATAACTGAACCGGCCGCCAAAAGGCGGAAGTCCGGCGCAGGTGAGGAATACGGCGGATTTTATCCGTTCTGTGTAAGCGGGAGCTGTCGCGGTAAATTTTACTGCACCAGCCCCCTTTTTTTCATTACAAAGGAAAATGACCGCAGCTGGCTGTGTCCGGCGTGAGAGTCTGGCTGTATGGATGCTTTATTTTGATAACGTGATATCTTTATAATAGGAAGGAATTCGATGATGGAAGACTTATTACAGGCAGGTGTGATCACCACAACCCACGGGATCCGGGGGGAAGTTAAGGTGTTTCCCACCACTGATGATGTGCATAGATTTGAGGACCTGGACAGTGTATTGCTGGATACAGGCAGGGAATATATGGAGCTGGAAATTGAGAATGTCAAGTATTTTAAACAGTATGCAATCCTGAAATTCAAAGGGATTGACAATATCAATGATATAGAGAAATACAAAGGCAGAAGCCTCTATGTGACCAGAGACCAGGCCATTCCTTTGGAGGAGGATGAGTATTATATTGCGGACCTCATGGGACTTGACATATACCTGGAAAACGGGGAAAAGTTTGGCATACTGAAAGATGTAATGGAAACCGGAGCCAATGATGTTTACATTGTGGAGACGGAGGAAGGGAAAGAGGTGCTGATCCCTGCGATCCATGAATGTGTATTAGATATTGATATTGAGGAGAACCGGATGGAAATACATCTGATGGACGGGCTTCTGGATTAGGCAGCCAATCAGTTTTGCGGCGGGGAAAAAGGCAGTGTCTGCGTTTTAACCGCACCGGGCAGGCAGGCTTCGCCTATTCCGCACAGACTTAAGGGGCGGTGGGAGACTTACTTGTAACAGGTGGGGCAAGCTCCAATTGGCAGGCTGTATAGAAGCTATGGGGTTGTGTGCAGGCAGAGGAGCAGATGAAAAATATCTGCAATGATATACTGGTAACTATTTATGCTGCCAACCGGCAGCAGAACGGAGAATGCTATGAATTTTCATGTGTTGACCCTATTTCCGGATATGGTGCGGCAGGGGCTGGATACCAGCATAATCGGACGGGCTATGAAAGAAAAACGTATTTCATTGGAAACGGTGAATATCCGGGACTTTTCCGATAATAAACATAACAGAGTGGATGATTACCCATATGGAGGAGGAGCCGGAATGGTGATGCAGGCAGAGCCTGTGTACCGGGCCTACTGTTCTGTTGCGGAAAAATCGCTGGCAGCGGGAAAGGGCAGGAAGCCCCGCTGCATTTATCTGACGCCTCAGGGGAAGGTATTTAACCAGACTATGGTGGAAGATTTTGCCCAGGAGAAGGAGCTTATTTTCCTCTGCGGTCATTATGAAGGGATAGATGAGCGGGTTTTAGAAGAGGTCGTGACGGATTATGTCTCCATTGGAGATTATGTGCTTACCGGCGGAGAACTTGCTTCCATGGTCATGATCGACGCTGTTTCACGGTTTGTACCGGGAGTTTTGAGCAATGAAGAATCCGCCCAGTTTGAATCCATGCAGGATAACCTGCTGGAATATCCTCATTTTACGCGGCCTGAGACCTGGCATGACAAGAAAGTGCCAAAGGTTCTTCTGACCGGTGACCATAATAAAATTGAGGCCTGGAGATGGGAGCAGTCTCTGAGGCGCACAAAAGAGAGGAGACCGGATCTTATGGAGAAAAACAAGACTTTGACTGTGGCGTATTTCAGTCCCACGGAAGGAACAAAAGGCGCGGCGGAAATTCTGGCAGGTATGCTGTCACAAAATCCACAGTATTTGGATCTGACCAGAAGAAAGCTGAGAAAACAGAAACACCATTTTACAGAGAAGGATCTGCTGCTTGCGGCTGCGCCTGTATACGGCGGTCAATTGCCGAGATTGCATGAGGAATTGTATAGAAATCTGCACGGAGAGAATACACCGTGTATTCTTATGGCTGCATACGGAAACAGGCATTACGACAATACACTTGCCCAGATGCAGAAAATACTGGAGGACAGAGGCTTTTATTGTATTGGAGCCATTGCGCCGGTCATTCCGCACATATATTCCGGGAAGCTGGGGAATGGGCGGCCGGATGAGACAGATATACGGGAGTTCCGTAAATTTGCTGTTACAGTGAAGAAACGGCTGGAAGAGGATTTTCGTGAACATATAGAGCTTCCCGGCGAAGCAGAGCCGGAACCAAAGCAGATGAAACCTGTGGCAAAACTCTGGGATGCAGAAAAGTGCAATGGGTGTCAGGCATGTGTACAGAAATGCCCCGCTGCAGCTATTGATAAAGAGACTTATGCGGTGGATGAAAATTTGTGTATCAACTGTATGAGATGTGCAAAGGTATGTCCGGCAGATGCAAGGAGTTATGACTGCGGGGAGGTTCAGAAATATCTGGAATCCAATTTTATGGAGAGACGGGAAATAGAGCGTTTTTAAAAGAGAGAGTTTTGAATCAGCAAAAGCACTGGAGGCATAGTATTTATACTTTGCATCCAGTGCTTTTTGATGTAGCTTGTCTCTTATTTCCATTAGTTTTACAGTTTGGAATCAGAATAGTCCTCCGTAAGGCTGCTGCCAGGTTCCGGGTCCCCGTGGAGCCGGTTGATTTGGACCAGACACATTAACAGAATACCGAACATGGAGCCAACCAAAAATGCGATAGCTATAAAAACGATCATAGGATAAACCCAGCCCTTCTTTTCATGATATTTGTGAATACAATGTTCTAATATATATTATATTGCAAATATGGGATGTTTATTCAGTAATAGGAATATTAGACAGATAATCAGGCGGAATTATATTTACAATAAATTTTCTTGAACCGGTGAAAGAAGATGGTTTCGTCTGTATCCATAAGAATGCGGCGTTTAGTTCACTGCCTTTAAATATGAGGTGATGATATCAAGTAAATGTGAGAGCTTATCCGGAGGGCAGGTTTCTATTAATGTTTTGATAGAGTCTAAATCATTCAGATTTTTTTGTTCACCAAACAATAAATAGTCGATATTTATGTGCAAAGCAGATTTAAGTTTACATAAAGTGTTCACGGACATTCCTTTTTGCCCCAACTCCAGATCATAGCAGAAGCGGGGCGTAATATCCGCCTTTTCCGCCAGCTCCTCCCTGGTATAACCCAGTAATTCCCGTTGCTGCAGTATTCTTTTTCCTATACTCAGTTTATCTAGTTTCTTCATCTTTATATCCTCCGTATATTTTATATGGGGAAATATCCCTTTGATTACGATACCAGAAATAAAATGGTTAAAAATGAACTGCAAGGAGATAAAATATGTGCTCTAGGTTCGTTTTCATTACTGCTGTAAGAAGATAAAATTTAAGTTACAATTAAATGTAATTTTTTTACAGGCACTTTTTAATGGGGTTATGATAGTAAGATGCGGAAAGTGCTGTTTTTTATGCGTATGGTTCGGCGAAAGATAAGTATTTATGGGATGTGATGTCAAATATCGGAAAATTGGTTTGATCCTGCATTTTATTGCAGAAGGGTATTCCGGCATAGAAATAGTAAAAATGGTTTGTTGTACTGTTTTACGAATGGAGGATTAAAAAATATGGTAAAAAGTATAGAAAGACGAAAAACGTAAGAAATAAATTTGTTTATTGGAATTGTGAAGAATAAAGAAACTTGTTGAGGATTTTATTTGGTTGATCTGATGAGGTATGTACAAGAAAAGATGGAGCCGTTGCTTGACATAATATGTCAAACACGTTAGAATGTACAGGAACCAAGGATGAAATAAGCGATTATTGGCTGACGCTCCTTGTGGAAAGCGACTGTTTTCGTTTTATTACAGGGTGGAGTATGCAGCATTTCCTATAAGGCCGGATTAGATGTACAAAGTTTTTGGATGATCATGTAAAATAATTCTGCCGGATGCTGAAGAAATGCGGCAAAATCATTGAGGGATTTGGGAGTTCGTTATGTATCAGAAAAACGGAAGTAGTTGGTTAAAGCATTTGGATTTTATCATTTTAGATTTAATCTGTATGGAAGTTTCATTTCTGCTGAGTTATGTCTTTAGAAACGGAAAGATGTTTCGGTTATCCGATGATAATTATCGTGATGTGGAGATTATCCTGCTGTTTATCTTTTTTGTGGTCGTGTTTTTTAATGAAAGCTACAGCGGTATTTTAAGACGAGGGTATTTTAGAGAGTTCGTGGCAGTATTGAAGCATGTGACTTATATTGTAGCTATCATGCTGGTGTATCTGTTTTTTGTGATGCAGTCATCTACATATTCACGGGTTATTTTTATCAGCATGTGGGGCATTTATATTGTGCTGTCTTATGTCACAAGGCTGGCATGGAAACAGAATATTAAGAGGCGGGTGGACAGGCAGGAAGGCAAGCGTTCTCTGCTTCTGGTGACCTCTGCGGATGTGGCCTCTGAAGTTGTGAAGACGATTCTGAGGAATAATTTTGAAAGTTTATACCTGGATGGAATTGCGATTATTGATGTGCAGATGACCGGCAAGAAGATTCTGGGGGTTCCTGTTGTTGCGGATAAGGACAGCATGGTATCTTATATCCAGAAGAACTGGGTGGATGAAGTGTTTTTTAATCCCTCAGAAGAGACAGTTATACCGAATGAGATGATAAAGAGCTGCGCCAGTATGGGCGTGACGATACATATGAAGCTGGCTAAGCTGGAAGTGCTGGGGAATAACCAGATCGTGGAGAAGATGGCAGGATATACTGTGCTTTCCAGCAGTATAAAAATGGCTTCTCCGAGGGATATGTTTTTGAAAAGGGCTATGGATATTGCCGGGGGATTGGTCGGTGTGCTGATGACAGGGATACTGACTGTATTTATTGCGCCAATTATTAAGATAAAATCTCCGGGGCCGGTGTTTTTTTCGCAGATTCGGGTTGGGAAGAATGGGAAGAAATTTAAAATTTATAAATTCCGCTCTATGTATATGGATGCTGAGGCGCGGAAGAAGGAATTGATGGAGAAGAATAAGATCCAGGATGGACTGATGTTTAAGATGGATGATGATCCCAGGATCATTAAAGGGATTGGGAATTTTATTCGGAAGACGTCACTGGATGAGTTTCCGCAGTTCTGGAACGTGCTGAAGGGGGATATGAGCCTGGTTGGGACAAGGCCTCCGACTGTGGATGAGTGGGAGAAGTATGAGGTGCATCATAGGAAGAGACTGGCGATCAAGCCGGGGATCACTGGGATGTGGCAGGTTAGTGGGAGAAGTGGGATTACGGATTTTGAGAAAGTGGTGGAGTTGGATACTGGGTATATAACAGATTGGAGTTTGGGACTGGATATGAAGTTGCTGTGGAAGACAGTATTGGTTGTTTTTAGAGGGGAGGGATTTATGTAATATTTGTAATTAGATAAGTAATAATATAAAAGAAACAAAGATAATTATCTAAGCAAATTTTTTTGAATTGAATATTTTGAGTGGAAATTAAATAAAAACATCATTTCTTTATGAAATAGAGAAGTATAGCGATAAGGATGTTAAACAAGACTTTATAGTGATGGAGAAAAACATAGGAAGAGATAAAATACTGGAGGAAACGGGTTGTGGTGAATATAAAGATGAAAGTTGCAATGCTGGGATATAAACGAATTCCCTCCCGTGAAGGTGGTATTGAAGTTGTGGTTGAGGAGTTATCCACGCAGATGGTTGCTCTTGGCAACGAAGTCACCTGCTACAACCGCGGCGGACATCATGTAAGTGGTAAGGAGTTCGACAGATCCAGTTTGAAAGAATATAAAGGAATCCAACTGAAAACGGTGCCAACAATCAATAAAAGAGGACTTGCCGCTATGACTGCATCCGTTTCAGCAGCGGTGTGCGTAGCCTTTGGACGTTATGATGTGGTTCATTTTCACGCAGAAGGACCGTGCGCCATGCTGTGGCTGCCTAAACTGTTTGGAAAGAGGTGTATTGCCACTGTTCATGGTTTGGATCACCAGAGAGCCAAGTGGGGTAGGTTTGCTAAGTGGTACATAATGACTGGCGAAAAGGTCGCTGTGAAATATGCGAATGAGATTATTGTACTTAGCAAAGGTGTACAGGATTACTTCTGGGATACATACAGTCGGGAAACTATATTTATTCCCAATGGCGTTAACCGGCCACAGATTTTGGATGCAGAGCTGATTACTGAGAAGTTTAATTTGATAAAAGACAGCTATATTTTGTTTTTGGGACGTCTGGTTCCCGAAAAGGGTTTGCGCTATCTGATTGAAGCATTCTGGGAAGTGGAAACAGATAAGAAGTTGGTGATCGCTGGCGGCTCCTCTGACACAGATGTATTTGCAAATGAACTAAAAAGTCTTGCAGACCATGATGAGCGAATCATATTCACCGGATTTGTTCAGGGAAAACTGTTGGAAGAGCTTTATAGCAATGCTTACATATACACACTCCCTTCTGATTTAGAGGGGATGCCACTGAGCCTTCTGGAGGCTATGAGTTATGGGAATTGTTGTGTGACGAGTGATATTCCAGAGTGTACAGATGTTGTTGAAGGTAAGGCAGTAACATTTGCAAAAAGTAATGTTACTGATTTGAAAGATAAATTACAGATGCTCTGTGATGATGAAAAATTGGTACAGAAGTACAAGTATGGAGCAACTGACTTTATTTGCAGTAAGTATAGCTGGAATGATGTGGTTCATAGAACATTGGAATTATATAGGAAGTAAATAACTTAAGATAGGTGTGAGAACGGGGATGAATTATGGAAAAGAAGTATTATGGGGCGATTGATGGTTTAAGGAAAATTGCAGCGATTGGAATTCTAATGATGCTTATGGCTGCAAATAATGATTACTAAATGTCAGGATTTATTTACGAAAGGATAATTTCTTCTTTTACAAATTTTGTATTCCTGTTTATGACTGTATCGGCATTTGGAATGTGCTGCGGTAATTATGAGAAGGTTATGATAAATCGGATTTCAGTTTCGGATTTCAATAAGAAACGTTTTCAGAAGATTCTCCCATTTTTGCAGTAATTGTTTTATTGGATTTTGCAATTTCTACATTAATGAATTCCTTATATGAAGGATTTGCAGTTTTGATACTTGTATTTGGTCTTCTGCTCGATGCCGATTTTTGTGATGTACACACTGTTTGCTACGCCGTTCCGTCCAGTAATTCTGTAGATAGGGATTACAGAGGTACTTGAATTCATAAAAGTAAGATGATGAGAAATCAGATAAAGGTCTTGATGGTAAACCATGTCTTTAACCCAATGCAGGGAGTGAAATATACATATTGAAGAATAAATAAAATAGCGGTAATACCACATAAAACTGCGCTTGGACATAAGTAAAGGCCTCTAATTCCGCTATTTTTGTTTCACTACCTCTAATCGGTATCAGCAGATGACGTTATCATTAATACATAATAAGTTTTTATCCTAACACAGAGGCTGAAACATAGTATGAATCACAATACAGAAAAGGAAAAATTATGCGTATTCTCAAAATAAATAAATTTTTGCATGAAAATGGTGGCTCGGAAACGTACATATTCAAATTAGGAAAGTATTTACAGAAGATGGGCCATGAGGTTCAGTACTTCGGTATGGTTCATAAAGGCCGCTGTGTTGGTAACCGGGTCAACGCTTATACGAGCGACATGGATTTCCACGACGGCTCCAAGCTGGCGAAATTAACCTACCCAATCAAGACGATTTATAGCAAGGAAGCGCGGGTGCAGCTACGCAAGGTGCTGGACGATTTCCAGCCGGATGTCTGCCATCTGAACAACTTTAACTACCAGCTGACCCCTTCCATAATTCTGGAAATCGTGAAGTGGCGCCAGGAAACTGAGAAGGATTGTAAGATCGTATTCACGGCTCATGACTATCAGCTGGTCTGCCCGAACCACATGCTAAACAACCCTGTAAAACATGAGAACTGCGAAAAGTGCCTCGGTGGGCATTTCATGAATTGCACAAAGGGCAAGTGCATCCATGGATCCACGGCTAAGAGTATCATAGGCACAATGGAAGCTGAATTCTGGAAACTGAAAGGAACCTACAAGTACATAGACACCATGATCTGCTGCTCCGAGTTCATGAAGTCAAAGATGGATACGAACCCGTTGTTTGCTACAAAGACCGTGGTGATGCATAACTTCATCGACAAGGAGGGGTGGAAAGAGACCTCGAAGAAGGAATATGTCCTGTACTTTGGCCGGTTCTCCGAAGAGAAGGGCATCGGCACGCTGATTAAAGTCTGTAAGGAGCTGCCGGATATCCAGTTCGTCTTTGCTGGTAATGGGCTGTTAGAAGAGAACGTGAACGATGCGGTAAACATTAAGAATGTGGGGTTCCAGAAGGGTGAAGCGCTGGAATGGCTGATCCGGGAAGCACGTTTTTCCATCTACCCGTCTGAGTGGTACGAAAACTGCCCGTTCTCAGTGATGGAATCCCAGATGTATGGCACGCCGGTACTGGGTGCTGACATCGGTGGTATCCCGGAGCTGATTCAGGTTGGTGAGACTGGTGAGCTGTTTGAGAGTGGTAACGCAGAGGACCTGAAGGGGAAGATTCAGAAGCTCTGGGATGATAAGGAGCTGTGTGAGCAGTACAGTGAGAACTGCAAGAATATTAGCTTTGATACCGTCGATGAGTATTACGAGAAGATTATGAAGGTGTATCAGTAAGGCAGTCATGGGGAGAAAGAGATGAGCAAAGAAAATGTGATTTTGATTGACTATAATGCTCCTGATGATTGGGAGTTTCATAAGGCAATCGAAAAAACAACAGGAAAAAAGTGGAGAGTATATAAAGCGATAAGCAACGAAAACCACGGAGGAATTTTACAAAAACTTATACGTTATACAAAGTACTTCCTGGTTCCAATGAAAATTGCTAAAAACCATAAAAGTTACATTAAGGTTTTAGCTTGGCAGCAGTTTTACGGTTTGATTTTGGCATTCTATTTCAGAATTTTCCATATCCAGAATGCACCAGAAATTGTAGTGCTGACCTTTATCTATAAACCTAAGAAATCAGTTATCGGAAAGGTTTACGACAAATTTATAAGGTATATTGTGACTTCTGGGTACATCAAATCTTTTGTCGTTTTTTCTGAAAACGAAAAGAAGCGATATGTGGATTACTTTGATGTCCCAGAGTCACAATTTGTTTTTGAAACATTAGGATATGAGGATAAGACACAGGAAATAGAAATCGGCGAGCCGGGAAACTTTTACCTTGCTGCCGGACGAAGCAATCGTGATTATAAATTCCTGACGGCAGCGTGGGCTGGAAGAGAGGAACAGCTTGAAATTATCTGTGATACGTTATCATTAAAAAGTAATTCTAGTAACATAAGGGTGCTTACAAGCTGTCATGATAATGAGTTCTTTGAAGAACTGGCAAAGTGCCGAGCCGTAATTGTGACACTGGAGGATACACACATTTCGTCTGGACAATTGGTTATTATTCAAGCGATGATGTATGGGAAACCTGTTATTGTCACAGAGAATGATACGGTTAAAGATTATATTGATACCGGGAAAACAGGAATGATAATCCCTAAAACAGAAAAAGCTTTGGCCGATGCAATCTTGTCGTTGAAAGATGAAACATATTATAAGAAAATTTCAACCGCCGAACGGAAACAGTATGAGAGCAAATTCAGCGTTTACGCAATGGGTACTGCGATTGGAAAGTTATTAAATTGAAGGAGAGTTAATCATGTCTGAAGAAAAGAAGTTAAATGGTACGGTCATCGTCACTTACCGCTGTAACGCTCGTTGCTCCATGTGCAACCGTTATAAAGCACCTTCCAAACCGGAAGAGGAAATCAGTATTGAAACCATCCAGAAGCTGCCGAGGATGTATTTCACTAACATTACTGGTGGTGAACCGTTCATCCGCACCGACCTGAAGGACATGGTGCGTGAGCTGTACAAGAAGTCTGATCGAATCGTTATTTCCACCAATGGCTTCTTCACCAATCGTATCATTGACCTTTGCAAGGAGTTCCCAGAGATTGGTATCCGTATTTCTATTGAGGGGCTGGAACAGACCAACAATGAAATTCGCGGCCTGCAGAACGGCTACCAGCGTGGTTACGGTACGCTTAAGAAACTGCGTGAAATGGGTATGAAGGACGTTGGCTTCGGCATGACCGTACAGGATAAGAATGCTCCCGATCTAGTTCCTCTGTACAAGATCTCTGATGAGATGGGCATGGAATTTGCAACTGCTTCTCTGCACAACAGCTTTTACTTTGTGGAAGCTAAGAACATCATCCAGGACCGCCCGATGGTTGCTAAGAACTTAGAAAATTTGGTTAATGAACTGCTCCGCAGCAACAGCCCAAAGAAGTGGTTCCGTGCGTACTTCAATCACGGTCTGATCAACTACATCTATTGCCAGAAACGTTTTTTGCCTTGTGACATGAGCTTTGATACCTTCTTCATTGATCCGTATGGCGATGTTATGCCTTGCAACGGCACCAAGGACAAAGAGGTCATGGGCAACCTGAACGCCCAGAGCTGGGACGAGTTGTGGAATAGCCCGCAGGCGGAGGAAGTCCGCAAAAAGGTCCGTTGCTGTGACCGTGACTGCTGGATGATAGGTAGCGTTTCTCCGGCAATGCATAAGTATATCTGGAAGCCTGCTGCCTGGGTCCTGGTCCACAAGTTAAAGGCTCTGTTCACCAAGCATCCGTATAGCATGTATGAGCTGAAGGTCTGCCGTGATTATCGCGATGGTAAGGTTATCAAGGAAGAACTGGATAAGTGCAGCACCTGCGATATGAACTGCGTGATCAACAATGGTCTGAGTGAGGCTTCTAAGGAGCAGCTGAAACATAAGACTGGCGAGGAAATCGTGGATGCTGATATTGCAAGAAATGGAGAATAAGTAATGAGTGAACAGGCAGCGATACTGGTATCTGTATGCGCTATTCTTTATTTTCCTTGTGACACCGACTTTTGGCAGTGTCAAGATGGCTGTGGTTGGATTAGTTGTTGCGATTGTTGCAAAGCTCCTGATTTTATGGGGGGGGGGCAGCGTTTACGCTGTATCTACAGTTCTCTCGAATGAAATCTGGTTTGTGCTCGGCATAAATATTTGTGCATTTGATATTCGGCTAAAAGGTAAGAAGCTACAAGGAATGGTATGCGGCCTGCTGTTTGTGATACTAAGCGTTATCGTATATGTGACAGATATCCACAGCTCGGCAGTTTCATTTGCAATGGGACTGCTGGCTTGTACAGCTGTGATTCTGCTGGTTGCTGGCTTTGAAGATAAGTGTAGCAGAGGTATGAGCTTTCTCGCAAAGTACACGATGCCTATCTTCCTGATGCACACACTGTTTGCAGCACCGCTGAGATCCGTGCTTTTAAAAGTGGGGATTACGAATGCGGAATGCGGGAGTTCATGTGGTAATAGGACTGGGTATCAGTTTTGTGGGACCTGTCGTTGCGGCATGGATTATGAAACGAACAAGGTGGCTAGAGTTCTTTCTGTATCCGAATAAGTTCTTTGGAGAGGCAATGTGAAAAATGAAAATTAAAGATAGTGTAAAAGTGACACTCGGTCGAATCCGAGTAAGGATTTTTGGAGTATCTGCTGGAAGTGGTGTTTATATTGGTAAGCATTGCAGCCTAAAAGGGAAACAGCGTATAACTTTGGATGATTCTGTAATAATACGTCCCTATGTCCAAATCTGGTCAGGGGGGGCAGTAAGAATTGGAGAAGGCTCTGAAGTTGGGGAGCGTTGCAGAATCTCCATTGCAAACTCTTTGAAAATCGGTAAAAAAGTTCTTCTCTCACCAAATGTGTATATTACCGATTGCGATCATGAATATCGTAATGTAGTTGTTCCTGTTATTGATCAAGGAATTGTGCAGAAAGGCCAGAAAGTTTCTATTGGTGATGGCTCATATATTGGTATTAATGCGGTAATCGTTGGAAATGTGGAGATTGGAAAGCACTGTGTCATTGGAGCTAATTCAGTTGTGACTAAGGACGTGCCGGATTATTCTGTTGCTGTTGGGAGTCCAGCAAAAGTAATTAAGAAAATCAATTAATTCACACAGGAGAAAATGAACAGATGAAGATTTTGATGCTTGTTAACTGGAAAATAGAATATTGTGATACGAAGCCAGAAAACAAGCAGCCGCCTGATTACAAAGTTAAGGGCGAGGATTACTGGTTTTATAGATATTTTAAAAACAATCCAGAAGTTGATGTGATTGATATAAGTTCGTTTCCTTGGCTGGAAAATTTTGAAAAGAATAGATTGCACTTTTATATTTGGCAAGCATTTAAGGCGATTCCTAAGTTAAATAAGTATGATTTAATTGTATCACATGGAATGCCAAGTGCTGTGGTGGTTTGTTTATGGAGAAAGTTCTTTAAAACCAAAGCAAAACATATTGTGTTCGACATTGGTTCCTTTGCAAGTGCATCTGAATCAGGACTTGCACTAAAGTTGATGCAGTTTGCAAGTAAATCACTTGATGGATTGATTCATCACATGAGTAGTCAGAGAGCATACTATGAAAAGTTTTTTCCGTGGATTGTCGAAAAAGCACAATTTATAAGGTATGGTGCGGATTTTGATTTCTTTGGAGTCGAGGAAGAACAGATAGCGGTCAACAAACCCTATATTGTGTGTGCTGGAAAAAATAAATGTGACTGGGACACGGTAGTTAAGGCTTATGGGGAAAGTAAAATTGATTTTGATTTACATCTAATAGGTGGGAAAAAAACGCGTTTTGAAGATATAGATGGAGTTGTAGAGATTCCGTATTTGCCAATTAATGATTTTATAGAGCAGGTTCGAGGGGCTGAGTTTTGTATCTTACCATTAGAGCCGGTTCTGTTCTCCTTTGGACAGATGAGGTTATTGCAACAGATGGCTTTGAAAAAATGTGTAATTGTATCTGATGCACCAAGTGTTCTGGATTATGTAGAAGATAATTGTACTGCAGTGGTATACAAGGCTTCAAATGTTAAAGATTTGAAAAGTAAAATGAAATTAGTTTGTCATGAGGTTGAAAAGAAAAAAGACATTGAAGAAAATGCGTACGATTTTGTGAAAAGAATTTGCAATGAAAGAAATATGGCAGAAGAGGTTGAAGCCTGCTTTGATGTAGTAGTTAAATAAATCGACTATCTTACATTTAGGCTGTGATGAAATATATAGAGGAGAAATATGGAAACAGAGTTAGTGAGTGTGGTCATACCAATTTATAATGTTGAAAAATATTTGAATAGGTGTGTGGAAAGTGTAGTAAACCAAACATATAAAAACTTGGAAATAATTCTTGTAGATGATGGATCACCGGATCGTTGCCCCGAAATTTGTGATGGATGGAAGAATCAAGACCAAAGAATCAAGGTGATACATAAAAAAAATGCCGGATTAGGAATGGCAAGGAACACTGGAATTGAAAAAGCAGAAGGAGATTATATCTGCTTTTTCGATGGTGATGACTATATCGATTTGCAGACAATTGAATTTGCTGTTACAGAAGCACAAAAAACAAATGCCGATGTAGTGGCATTTGGATTGTCGGATGTTGATCAAAACAAAAATGTAAGGCATTCTATTGTTCCAAAACCACCTAAGTGGATTTATAGTGGAGCGGAAGTACAAGAAGACTTACTACCCGATATGATATCAGCAACAGAATCGAATTTTATGCTAAGTGCGTGTATTATGTTGTTTTCAATGGTGTTGATAAGAAAAAAGCATTGGAGATTTGTTTCGGAAAGGACAATCATAGCAGAGGATGTATATTCACTTGTAAACCTATTTTCTGAAATAAAAACGATGAGCTTTATTCCGAAGGCATTATACAATTATTGCAGAAATGAAGATTCTTTAACCCATATGTATAGAAAAGATCGCTATGAGAAAATCAAACATTATTATGATGAATGTATAAAAATGTGCATCCAGAATGGATATAACGAAAAGGTGCTAACTCGTATTGGACTAACATATTTTTCATTTACAATAGCTGCCATGAAACAGATTGTTATGTCTACTTCTAAGCCCCGAGAAAAGTTCAAGGAAATCCAGAATATTGTGCGAGATGAACACTTGCATAAAGTGATATTAAATACTGATTTAAAAAAGGAAACAAAATCGAAGCGAGCATTGATATACACCATGAAGAATAAGAGGAGCCTGGCTGTCTTTGGAATGGTATTAGCAGCTTGCATAAAGAATGGTTGATGGGTGATGAATAGAAGATTCTTAAAAATACGTTATAAAGATTGTTTACAGTGGATTTTATGGATTAGTCTTTTTCAAGGAGCGATATCATCTTATCTGGGTTTTAATCAGGTAAATTATATATGTGACTTTTTATTGATTCTACTATTGATAACAAGATTGTCATCTGAAAAATTGCATTGTGTAAAAATTAAAAGACAAACAGAGTATATTCCGATTTTCTACTTCGCTATAATTGCCATAATTGGTTGGATGTTCAATCCTGCACCAATTGCAATGGCAATATGGGCCACAAGAAATTATGGACGTTTTTTTCTGTATTTTATTTTTTGTGCAATTCTTCTTGATGCTGAAGATGTAGACAAAATGGAAGATACGGTTGTGCGCGTTTTTCCCGTGCACATGGTGCTTATAGCATTTCAGTACATTGTGGAAGGATTGAACCAAGATAGACTAAGCGGAATTTTCGGAAATGCGGCAGGTGGAAATGGTGGATTGATGATATATCTATCCATAATGCTGTGTGTTATTATGGCAAGATATGAGTATAAAAAACTATCGTTATTAAAGTTTATATTATATTTGCTGCTGATTTTAGTTAATGCAGCATTATCAGAACTGAAGTTTTTATTTATTGTTGCGGTAATTTTGCTGGTTTGGTATTTGCTTATGTCAAAAAGAAAAGGGCAAGGAATGATAATGGCAATGGCCTTTATTATGCTGTTTTATATCAGTGTTCAAATTTTGTATTCTGTTTTCCCGGAATATGCAAATTTCTTGAATATTGATAATATTCTTGATCAAGTTTCTACTCAGGAAGTTTATGCATCACAGTTTGATGTTGGCAGAACCTCTGTTTTCCCAAAACTCTCTCCTATCATAACAAGTTGGGCTGGAAAAGATGCACTGTGGATTGGAATTGGGCTCGGAAATGCAGACTATTCTTCAGCAATGAGTTTCTTAAATAGTGCATTCTTTAAGGCGCACGAGTATATCCACTATACGTGGTTGTCTCTAGGATATTTGTTTGTTGAAACTGGATATTTAGGAACAATAGCTTACACTTCATTTTTTGTTGTTGCAGAGGTTAGCGCAATTACAAAGTATCAAAAGAAGACAACATATAGGAACTTGCTTGGAACATTTTTTCCGCTTGTTTGTCTAATATTGTTAGTGTATAATTCGACACTAAGATCTAATTATGCATATATGATTTTTGCAGTTTTAGCTTGGAACATTGTGGGTTCGCAAAGTAAAATTATAAAGTAAAGATTTTGGAGGTTACAAGGATACGAGCGCAGATTAGAAAAATTATATATGGTGTAACGGCTTCATCAGAATCTTACATCAAATATCTTCGCTGCCTTGGAATGAAGATCGGTGAAGAAACAACAATATATGTTCCAACAAAAACTCATATTGATACCACACGTCCGTGGCTGATTACAATCGGCAAAAATGTAAAAATCACAGAAGGTGTTACGATTTTAACTCACGGGTTCGATTGGTCTGTTCTGAAAGGTGTCTATGGAGACATTCTCGGATCGGGAGGGGCGTGGTAATTGGAGCCAATTCTCTGGTCAACAAGGATATCCCAGACAACTGTGTGGCAGCAGGGAATCCCTGAGTGCTGGGAAAGCATAATGAAACTCGGGGGAAATTACGAGAACACAATAGAGCAATTCAGTAAAAATAAAAAGAAATTTGAAAATATGGGCGATTTTTTGAAGAATATATGGTAAAAAGAGCATATCGAATGAAGGAGAATTGTGAAAGTGAAAGTATGTATTTTGTCAATGCACCGAGTTGATAATATGGGGTCCTTGCTTCAATCGTTTGCGCTGAAGACAATAATTGAAAAACTTGGAAATGAAGTAGAGTTTATTGATATTACTAAAAGAAACGAAGACAATGAATTGCTTAGAGGCTATAAGCAAGAGTACCATGAAGAAAGAGAAACTACCGGGCTGATTGGTAAAATTAAAAAAATCGACCGATTCACATTGAACCGATTAAAAATAAAAAAGAAAAACCTCGAACAGAGCAATGCTTTTGAGGATTTTCGTAAAAGTCAGCTAGGCATTGAGAAAAGAAGTCCTGAATATGATGTATGCGTTATCGGCAGTGATGAAGTATTCAACTGCTTAAACTCAGGTGCATGGGGCTTTACGTCTCAATTATTTGGTAATGTCCCAGAAGCGGATAAGGTAATTACTTATGCAGCATCCTGCGGTTCTACGAAATATGAAGAACTGCCCACCAGAGTGGCAGATAGAATCAGACAGTCTTTTGAAAAAGTCACAGCATTTTCTACGAGAGATAAAAACACCCATGAATTTGTTGCAAAACTGACGGGTAAGCAGATAACCGATAATTTGGATCCTGTTTTGGTGTATGATTTTGATCAAGAGGTGAAACAGGCAACTTTGCCTAAAATGCCTGAACGTTCCTGCGTGGTCTATTCATATTACAATCGGGTTCATACTGCCAATGAAATTGATGCTATCAATGAGTTTTGCAAAAAACATCAGTTGACTCCACTTGCAATTGGGGCTCCACAGTTTTGGATAAAAGACTATGTCATTTGTTCTCCGTTTCAGTGCTTGAAAATCTTTGCTAATGCCGACTTTGTAATTACAGATACATTCCATGGAACGATTTTTGCTTCAAAATATGCCAGTAGATTTGCTGTTCTTGTTAGGGAGAGTAATAGAAATAAGTTGGCAGACTTAGTTGAGAAGATTGGAATGCAAGATCACCTGATGGATAACATCACAGAGATGGTAGAGAAATATAAGATCTCAAAGAATCAGGGAAAGTTTAGGACCATCATCGAAGATGAACAGATAAAAACATGGCAGTATCTAAAGGATAATATATAAATGGTGGAGGGGACGAATGATAGAATATTTATTTGTTGGAGGTACAGACGGGAATACTGGACCCGCAAATGTCAATAAAGGCATTGTTGCAAATTTAACAGCAAAATTTTGCATTTCGGATAGTAAAAATAAATTTGTAAAATACTTAAGTGCAATAATTAACACATTTCGGTGTAAGGTCATTATCGTATCGGGAATGTCAAAGGTTGGCTTGTTTGCTATTCAACTAGCCAAGTTCCTGAAAAAGAAAACAATTTATATTATGCATGGCTGCTATGAAATCGAATCGGGCTTGGATGATGCGGATGCAGATTTGAGGAGCCTACAAATGGAGCAGTACATTCTTCATAATGTAGATTTGGTATTGCCTGTTTCCAAACGTTATGGAGAAATGATTCAGGATAAATACCCTTTTTGCAAAGGAAAAACAGCCTATCTGCATAATGGCGTAGATAAGGTGGATTTGATTCACAATGGCATTAAGCGTGAGAAAGGCCGTGTGGTAGCAGTAGGTGGCGACAGAAAACTTAAAAATAATATTACTATTGCAAAAGCAATGGCTAAATTGGATGGTAATAAAGTTCTAACCGTTTATGGTCACTTTTATCATCCAGATGATTTGCCTAAAAGTGATAACATTGAGTTTAAGGGATTAATCCCGCAAGAGCAACTTTACAAGGAAATGATGCGTAGTGAATTGTATGTTTTGAATTCGATTTATGAGTCCTTCGCGCTTTCTGTTTTTGATGCATTGTTGTGCGGCTGCAGTATTTTGGTAACGAATGTGGCAGGCGCTTTGGAATTGCTGGATGTTACGGAACACGATGTGATCCATGATCCAATAGATGAAAATGAGATCGCAGAAAAGATTGATTATTTGCTTCAAAACCCCAACAATGCAAGATTGATGAAAAACTTGGATTTTGAGAAAATCTCATATAAGGAAGAGGTTAAGAAACTCGAGAACTTTTGTAAGGAACTTTGTCAAAAGAGTAGGAGTTAGTGTGGATGATAAAAAGATGAAAACAGTTTGTACAATAAACTTTTGCACCGGCTGTATGGCATGTTTCGGTAAATGCAAAAAGAATGCTATCACAATTAAGGATGGCTTAGCGGCTTATAATGCCGTTATCGATGAAGCTAAGTGTGTCAGTTGTGGTGCCTGTGAGAGGGTATGTCCTAACAACCAGAAGGTGGAATTGCATGAGCCTGTCAGTTGGCAGGAAGGCTGGGCTGCGGAAGATATCAGAATGAATTCCTCATCGGGTGGAGCGGCCTCTGCAATGATGAAGCATTTCGTTGAAGAAGGAGGATATGTAGCAGCATGTTTATTCAAAAACGGGGAATTTGTCTTTGACATAACTAATAAAATTGAGGATATCGTCAATTTTGTGGGTTCAAAGTATGTAAAGAGTAACCCAATCGGAATTTATACCAAGGTAGCCGAAAAATTAAAAGTTGACAGCAAAGTTCTGTTTGTTGGGCTGCCTTGTCAGGTGGCGGCACTGAAAAATTTTACAGCGATGTTGCCAGCAGAAAAAAAACAGATTTTGTATACGATTGACTTGATTTGCCACGGAACACCGTCCCCGCAGATATTGAATCTTGCGTTGAGAGAGAAAGGCATTGATATAAAAAGCCTGACGAGCATTCGCTTTAGAAACAAAACAAATTTTGGATTGTCATCGCACGACAAGATTCAAGAGTACAAGACCATAACACCATCGGGTGTTCAGGATATGTATACCTATGCGTTTCTGACTTCCTTAGATTATACGGAAAATTGCTACTTTTGTAGGTATGCCACCTTGAGCAGAACATCTGATGTGACAATAGGAGATTCCTGGGGAAGTGACCTGCCCAGCTATGAGCAGAGAAAGGGCGTTTCACTGTTGATATGCCAAAACAATAAAGGAATCAATCTTGTCCAGAATTCTGGAATGCAATTAAAAGATGTTGATGTGGAAAGGGCAATAGAAGCCAATCATCAACTGAGGCATCCTTCCATTGCGCCGGAAGGACGCAAGATTTTCTTCGCAAATATGAATAAGGGATTTAATAAGGCTATCTCAAAATGTGCACCGAAAGTGTACTATAAGCAGAAGCTCAAAGAAACGCTTGTTAAGCTAAAAATCGTTCGGGGGGGGGCAAGCCCGATAGAGTATAAAATCAGTATTAAATAAATCTACCCATATCGGATTCCTTGCTTGTAGATTGTAGAAAAAGGATACTACAAGCGAGTCTGTATTACTAGTGGAGGAACGATGGCTAGTGCCATATAAAATATCGATGCAAAAATCATTAGCTAAAAATTCAATATATAATATTATATATACAGTTGTAAATATTTTGTTCCCGTTTGTTACATCAATATATGTATCACGAATTCTTCTCCCTGTTGGTGTGGGAAAAGTATCTTCAGCGCAGAATATCGCTTCATATTTTGTGACGATTGCGGCATTAGGTTTGCCATCCTATGGTGTGCGGGAATTTGCAAAAGTAAGAGAAAATGAGCACGAAAAGAATAAGATATTTACAGAACTCTTGCTGCTTAATGTCATATCAACCACATTAGCAGTTGGTGGCTTTTTTATCCTCGTATTTGCAAATGCAGCCTTTAGTGGGGAATGGGCTCTTTATGGCGCATGTGGCCTTGCGGTGTTCTTTAACTATCTTAATATCGATTGGATGTATAAGGGGCTGGAGGAATACGGCTACATTACAGGAAGAAGTTTGCTTATAAAGGGACTTTCTTTGGGAGCGTTATTCCTATTTGTCAAGACGCGGCAGGATTATGTGCTCTATGCATTGATTTCTAGTCTTGCAACAGGTGGAAATTACATTTTTAATGTAATTCATGCAAAAAAGTTTGTTAGAATTGAGTTTTCTGGCATTCATCTTAAAAAGCACATAAAACCGGTACTTTTTATTGCATGTATTATATTCCTGTCGAGTATCTATAACAAAATTGATGTGACCATGTTGAATATGATGGCAACAGATGAATCTGTTGGATATTATGCGTATGCTCTAAAGACAGTCAATATGGTACTAACAATGGCAAATGCAGTTACGGCTGCTCTGCTTCCGAGACTAAGTTTCTATTATGAAAACGACAGAGGTGGGTTTTATCGTTTGCTGGACAAGGGATTTCAAATATTGTGTTTTATGACGCTTCCGTTGGCAGTCGGAATGACACTGGTGGCTTCTCAGACTGTTGAATTTTTGTATGGAGAAGCTTTTGGACCAGCGGCCTTAACAATTCAGCTGATGTGTCCGTTGATTCTAATTAAAGGCTTCGGTGACTTATTTTGCTATCAGTTGGTTTATAGTACCAAGAGTGAGAAAATTATTCTCCCGGCGGCGGCATCCGCTTCTGTAATTAATATTATCACAAATTCGGCATTGATCCCTCCGCTTTTACAGAATGGTGCTGTTATTGCATCAGTATTTAGTGAGCTTGCAACAAATACAATCCAGTTTATTTACATGAAGAAAAAAGTGAGGTTCAGCATTAACGGAAAAGCACTCGCAGAGGGGCTATTAAGCACTGCAATTATGGCTGCGTGTGTTTGTCTCCTTATGCAGATAAACTTGCCCAATATGGTTGGCCTTATGGTGGAAGTGGCGTGCGGTGCAATTGTGTATGTAGCTGTTAACTTAATGATGAAAAATGCTTTTATGATTGAAATTCTCGAAAAGGTCAAGGTGAAATTGTTACATAGAGCATAATTCATCAGGATGTCACAACTGGAACGTGAATATGGTGTAAATCGGAGTACCTTAAGCGGCTGGGTAAAGCAGCTTTCACCTATCAGGGTATCAGAGGATGATACTGTTACTCATAAGGAGTTCAAGGCTTTGCAGTGCCTTGAAATTCCCAAGCAAGCGCCAAATATTCCGCCGGAATTCTTAAATCTTCAGATTAACTTATAATAGTAGTCGAAAGGCTCACGATGATCTCTTTAAAGATCTGAAAGTGGAAAAGTATTCATCCCTCTTCCGGTAGAAGAACAGGTCTGTCCAGTCTGCGGTACGCAGATGGTCCTGATCGGCAAGGAGTATGTCCGCCGGGAACTGGAATTCATTCCGGCCACATGCAAAGTCATCGAATACTACAGCCAGAATTATGGATGCCCTTCCCGCAAAGAAGGTCTTGGAGATACAGAAAAACCTGTGATCATAAAGTCCCCCGTTCCGGCGGCCCTGGTAGGGAAAGATCCTGCCTTGGCATCCACTGTTGCGTGGACGATGTACCAGAAGTATGTCAACGGGCTACCCTTTACCGCCAGGAAAAGGACTGGAAACAGTATGGTGCCCAGATCAGCCGTACCGCCCTTGTCAACTGGATAATCTACTGCTCACAGAACTATTTCCAGTGGATGTATGATTACTTCCACCGGGAACTGCTGAAGCGCGGCTTTGCAATGGCAGATGAGACAAGAGTAGAGGTGCTGAATGAGGAAGGACGCAAAGCCCAGTCCCAGTCATATATGTGGCTGTTATGATTACAGCCAGCCTGCAGCACAGTATCCGGTACTGCAATCGTTTGTTTGCCATAGAGGACTCCATTAACAAAAAGTATCCCGGTGATTATGAAAAACGCAAGCAGCTGCGTCTCGAGATGGCAAAAGCACATGGTCTGAATATTTACAGATACCTCAAATTTTTGCTGGAACGTGGGCCGGATCAGAATATGGGCGACGAACAGCTAGCCGAACTGGCACCTTGGAGTGAAAATTCCAATCTCTCCAAAATCGTATGTGAATTACTCCAACTCGCAAAGAGCTGGGGTAATTTTAAACTTTACCGTGTTATTATTTGACGATTACTTATTTTACACCCTCCCAGTGTATGAATATATGTATTGGCACTATCTTTTTCTTGCACCTTATTTTATTTAAGAGTAAAATACTATAAAGAACGCCACATAAGCCAATTTTATCTAAAGTAAAGAAAGGATTGCCACATGGATAACCCAACTGAAACTATAACACTTAACAATTTATGGGGAGTAATCACATCCCACCAAGGAGAAACCTTCTACACAAAGAAATTACTCCCCTTCACCTATACCATCAAAGGCGGCGAAATGTTCACCGACCGCAGAGAACGCTCCATCACCAGAAGCACCTTTGAAAACGCATATAAAAAAATAAAAAATAATCCCGGCAAAATCACCGGTCCAAAGGCACTAAACATGTACGGTGCGCCATATGTATGGGCAGTGCTGGCAAAAGTAACAGATATCTGCAAACCATAACAGAGAAAGTCTTGTACCATAAAATACATTTCATCTGAAAACAACAAATTCATAAGTGAGGTAACAAAAACCATGCCCGGCTATATCATCCACCTGACCGCAGCGAATTTCTTCCTAAATTCGCTGCCATTTACCCACCCCCTAAACCAACCAAAAGCCAAAAACGCCTTCCTGGCAGTCAATTTACTCCCCGACACCGTAAAAGACAAATTCCAATCCCATTTCCGGAGCATCGACACCTTACAGGATATAGTCCAATCCCCCATACTGTCCAAATTTCTTGACAAATACCGCAGTCTTCTCCCCGACCCCAGTGTCCAGGGCTATCTTTTTCATCTATACACAGACTACCGTTTTTTCACCGAGTACATGCCCCGCATTGTACGCTTCACGGACAAATACGGCAGAAGCACCACAAAGAAAGACGACATCGTCTGGGCAGAGATCCAAAAAACAAATAAAAAAATAAAACCAGCCGACTTCTTTTCCGAAGACTATTACTACGGCGATTACACCCGCATGAACACCTGGCTGGTGATCCATTACAGACTCCCCCTTCAACTGGATATCAATATAAAAAACCCCGGAATCGAAGAGGTATGCTATGCTGATATGGCAGAAATCCTTGAAGAGTTAAAATCCTACCTCATTATGCCACCAAAAGCCGCCGATGACCTTGCCGTTTTTAATAGGAAGGATCTTCTCAATTACATCCGCTCCATTGCCAATCCAAAAGAATTAAAAAAAGTAATTGATTAATGATTTATGTAATGTTAATATAATAATGTTGTTTGAAATGGGAAAGAATAGAAATTATGGTATAACTACTCAACAGGCCCGTGCATTTACCGCGCGGTCCTTAGAATACTCTTTTGGGAAAAAAGTGAGCAGCACTTTCTTATTTTAAATATATATGAGAGGAATGGAAAGAAGATGAAAAAAGGTTTAATTGCTGCAGCAATTATAGTATGCATCGGAATTACAGCCGGTACCGTATATCTGGTACTTAATCGGGACAAGACAGCACCGGAGATAAAAGTCCCTGCGGACAATACGCTGACTTATGTGGCGGGGCAGGATAAGAAGCTACTGTTGGAAGGCATCACAGCAGTGGATGACAAGGACGGAGATGTATCAGATACACTTATGGTGGAATCGGTCAAACCAACTTCTGATGGCACACAGGCTGAAGTTACCTATACGGCAATGGATAACAGCCGCAACGTTGCAAAAAAGAAAATCATGGTAAGCTACCAGGCTTCCGGAGAGCCGGCTCCTGCAGACAGCGGCCAGGCACCGGAAGGAACGGATGAGAATCCGGAAAATAGTGAAGCTGGAACAGAAGCCCCGGCCCCTGAAGGGGAGGGGACCGGCGAGGGCGATGTTCCGGCGGACGTACCGGCAGATGTTCCTGCCGATCCGGCTGCCGCAGAGCAGCCCCCTCAGGATACCGCAGGCGGTGCAGAGGCAGCGGAAGCGGCGATCGCACAGCTTCCGCCAGGAAGTCCCCAGTTCAGACTGAACCAATATGAGGTGACGCTCCCTGTGGGAAGCAAGTTTGATTACAGTACATATATTCAGGATATCACCGATGATAAAGATGACAGAAGTACTCTTTTCAGACAGATCCAGCTGCAGAATCCGGTGGATACCAATACACCGGGAACCTATGAAGTTGTATATTTTGTTGTCGACAGCGACGGAAATCAGTCAAATACTGCCATTTTAAAGGTAAATATCCAGTAGACAAACAGAGCACTTTCCTTTATAATGGTGGGTGAATTTATGGTAAAGGTGGATAAGATCATTGATAATAGACACACACTGCCACATTTTGCCCGGTGTAGATGACGGAGCAAAGAATGCGGACGAAACACGCAAGATGCTGCGAATGGCGTTTAAGGACGGCATCGACGAGATTATTGCTACACCACATTTTAACTGTGACATGGATGCATCCGTCCTGGAGAAAAGAATGGGAGCTTATCTGCGTACCTGCAAATACGCGAAGGAAATGAATCCAAAGTCCAGGATATATCTGGGAAATGAACTGTTTTACAGCGAGGAAGTGGTGGATGCCCTTGAAAGAGGCGATGCGCTGACTTTGAATGAAACAAAATATGTTTTGGTAGAATTTCCCGTCTATGCGGAATTTCGTTATATACGGCACGCTGTGCAGCATTTACAGTATGCCGGTTATATGCCTGTGATCGCCCATATTGAGCGTTATCAGGGAATGAAGAAGGAAGAACAGGTTGCAGAGCTGGCCAATATGGGAGCCTGCATGCAGGTCAATGTTTCCAGTGTCATGGGTAAAGCAGGCTGGAGCACAAGATGGTATTTATTGAAATTAATGAGGCATGGACTCATTCACGTACTGGGCACGGATGCCCATGGGGTGACACACAGACGTCCGGAGATGAGGGACTGCCTTTCTTATATAGATAAGAAAATCGGAAAGACATACCGGGAAGAGATCAGCACAATAAATCCGTCAAGAATTATCAGAGGAGAATACATAAGTGGATAAGTTAGAGATCAAAGGAGAAATTTCATTATCAAGCCGGGAACGAGAAGTTTACCGTACCTTGAGGACCAACCTGGAGTTTACAGGTGTGGAGAACCGGGTGATCGCAGTTACAAGCTGTACACCCAATGATGGAAAGAGCACAGTGGCCTATAATCTGGCACTGGCACTGGCGGAGAGCGGCAGGAATACACTGCTGATTGATGCGGATATGAGAAAATCCGTATTGGTTCACCGTTTGAGAATTGAAGGAGCCATCAAAGGACTCAGCCATTATCTTTCCGGTCAGGAGGAATTAGGGGATGTGGTATATGGAACAAATAAGAGAAATTTTTTCCTGCTTCCAACCGGAATTTTCCCCAGTAACCCGACAGAGCTTCTTGGAAATGAGAGACTTCAGAAGCTGCTCACAGGCTTGAAGAACACGTTTGCTTACATAATCATAGATACACCGCCTCTTGGAAGCGTTATCGACGCAGCGGTGATCGCCCAGGTGTGTGATGGTTCCATCCTTGTACTGGCGGCAGACAATTCCTCCAGAGCAGAGGCAAAAGGTGTGGTTGGCCAGCTAAAAGCAGCCAACAGCAATCTTCTTGGAGTTGTGCTCAACAAGGTGGATGTGCATACAGGAAGCTACTATGGCAAGAAGTATGGCGGATATTATGGAAATAAATACGGCGGATACTATTAAGATCAACAAGACACCGTAAGAAAAATTTTGCAATGAAAGAGGAACAAAATGAATAATAAAGAATACGATGACGATATTGAGATTGATTTAGGTGCCCTATTCCATATCCTGCTGCGTAAATGGTGGCTGATTGGTATTTGTGCGATCATGGGCGGAGTAATCGCGCTTGGCGGTACAGCGCTTCTCATCACGCCTAAGTATGAATCAAAAGCTCAGCTTTATATTTTGAACAAGACGACCAGCGTAACCTCTCTGGCAGATATTCAGATCGGCAGTGAGCTGACGGCTGACTTTGAGGTGATCGCCACCAGTAAGCCGGTCATTGATGCTGCCATAGAACGGATCAAAGGAGAAGAAGACAAAACCTTTACCAGAAAAGAGATACTGGATGTACTTACAGTGGTCAACAAATCCGGTACGCGAATCCTGGAAGTTAAGGCCATAGACGAGAACCCGGCAGATGCCTGCATCATCGCAAATGCAGTTGCCGAGGAGACGGCAGACAGGATGGCATCCATTATGAAATCTGACCCGCCCACAACTGTGGAGAGTGCTGAAGTGTCAGAAAAGCCGGTCAGCCCCAGCCTTTTGAAAAATACCGCGATCGGTATTCTGCTGGGTATCCTGCTAGTATGCGGAGTGCTTAGTGTGAGGTTTATCATCAATGACAACATCAAGACAGAAGAAGATGTTGAAAAATATCTGGGACTTTCCACATTGGCTATTGTTCCTTATGTGAAGGGGAAAGATAAGAAGAAGGATGAGCTTCGCAAATTGAAAGAGGCAGACAATGGAAAAGAAAAAAAGAAGTAAACTATTCTGGGTTTTTTTGATCATATTTCTTGCAGCTGCAGCTTTTGCTGTATATTATTATACAAGCCAGCAGAAAAAAGAGGAAGTTTATGATAAGCTGAAAGAAAATAATAAGAAGACGGCAGAACCAAAGGTCAAAGAAGAACCGATACAGGAACCGGAGCAGGCGGCAGAACCTGAACCGGAGCCTGTAGACATTCCCATAGATTTTGCAGAGCTTCAGAAGATGAATCCTGAAATCTATGCGTGGATACAGATTCCCGGTACGGAAGTGGATTATCCTATTGTACAGCGGCCCGAGGATGACGCATATTATCTTGACCACACAATTGAAGGCGAAGAGGGACTTCCGGGTTCTATCTATACAGAATCCCTGAATAAACAAGATTTTACAGACAAAAATACAGTGATATACGGACATAATATGAAAGACAACACTATGTTCGGCGGCCTGAAGGATTATAAGGACAGCGCTTATATGGATGAGCATTCGGAAGTGTATATTTATACACCGGAACACATTTTTACTTATAAGATTTTTGCTGCGGTGACTTATGACAGCAGGCACATTATGGTAGCCTTTGATTTTGATCAGGATGAACAATATCAGGCATATTTGGACTCACTCAGTCAGGTGAGAAATATGGCATCCTATATCAACACAGATATTCCGGTCACAACATCTGACCGAATTATCACAATGTCAACCTGCAACGGAAATAATGACCAGCGTTTTCTTGTAGAGGCGGTATTGATAGATGAAAAGTAAAGAAAAAAAGAGACTGGTTGTGATATTTTCTGTGATCCTCCTTCTGCTTTTGGCTGGGGCAGTCCTTGTATATGTTGTGAAAAATAACAGCAGAGCAAAGACGGTTGCAGACAATATGAAGAAAAGCACAGGCGCATCCGTTTCCCAGGCCAGTGATGATACCATCACCTATGATGGTAAAAAATATGAGTATAATAAAAATCTTACGAATATTTTATTCATGGGTGTGGATAAGAAAGAGACGGTTACCTTAAAGGATACTCCGGGAGTGGCAGGACAGGCGGACTGTGTTATGATCATATCTCTGGATAAAGAGTCACAGACAGCACGCATCCTGCAGGTTTCCAGGGATTCCATGACAGACATAGATATCTATGATGCAAACGGCAATTATTATACTTCCGTAAATGCACAGCTTGCCACCCAGTATGCCTACGGCAATGGGGAGCAGAGCAGCTGCTGGGCCATGAAAAAGACAGTATCGGAACTGCTTTTTGATCTGCCCATAGATGGCTATGTGTCATTGAATATTGACGCGATCAGCACAATGAACGACGCGGTGGGCGGTGTGGAGATCACGATACCGGAGGATTATACTGCCATAGACCCTGCATTTGTAAAAGGTGAGACTGTGAAGCTGACAGGGGAACAGGCCGAGAAATATGTTCGCTACAGGGATACGGACGTCCAGGGCAGCAACAACGGACGTATGCAGCGCCAGGTACAGTATATTCCGGCTCTGATTTCATCGCTGAGGAATAGGGTCGGCGCAGCGGGAGATTATTATGAGGCATTTTATCCGGTGATCAAGCCTTATCTGGTGACGGATCTGAATGCTGACCAGATCAATGATCTGGCACGCTATCAGCTTGATGACAGCGGAACACAGTATGCTCCCGGAGAAGCGGTAGCAGGCGCGGAACATGAAGAGTTTTATGTGAATGATGAAGAATTGCAGAAAATATTGATAGAAATGTTTTATAAATTACGAGAGTAATATAACCTGACACCCGTAATCCCAAGAGCATCAAGGGATTACGGGTTTGTTTATTTTTCCCAAAGAACCGATTCGCTTAAACAAAACATACATGGTCATCATTGTAGGTTTTTTTCAGGTACCGACGGGCAGTCTTGCTTACTCTCTTCATGAAAAAATGCGGAGAACAGTATAACCAGAATTTTTCTGAAATTTATCACAGGAGTGAAGAGTTGGACTTTATATTGCTTCTCCTTCCTCATGACGGTGTATATAAATAACATAAAAACAAGAAAAAATATAACCTGAACCCAAACATATAGTGCTTAGGAACTATGGGAACACAATATATCCCCGGGCAGGGGACTGGGTGGACAGAATAAGAGAAATTTCACTTAGATGATGAAAAATTACAAAAATTATTGATAGAAATGTTTTACAAATTACGGAAGTAGTGTTATAATAACTTCAAGCTTGTTAAATGTAATAAAGCAAGAAGAAACAAAAGGAGGATTTTATCATGAAGAAACTTATTGCTTTTGTGTGCGCTGCTGTTATGACTGTTAGCTCAGCCGTTGCAGTATTCGCACAGCCAAGTGTACAGGTTACAGGTGTTGTAACCAAGGCTCAGGCCGCTACAGATGCTGACGGAAACGCAGTTACTGTAGAAATCAAAGCGGTTCCTGACGAGTACAAGGAAGCGGTTGAGAACGTTAAGAAAGAGGAAACTCTGAAAGAAGTTCTCGGCGCAGACTTCAAAGAAGGAATGCAGGTAGTAGATGTCAAAGACATCTCTGTTCCGGACGGAACAACTTTCCCTGTGACCATCACATTTGAAGTTGCTGGTGTTACAGAAGGTTCTTCTGTTGCAGTTCTGCACTACAATGGAAGCGCTTGGGAGAAAGTAGAAGCAAAAGCTGGTGCTGGTACGATCACAGCTACCTTCACATCTCTGTCTCCTGTAGCATTTGTTGTTGACAAAGATGCAGCAGCAAAAGCATCCACATCTCCTAAGACAGGCGAAACAAATGTCATGATGTGGACAGGTATCGTAGCTGTTATTGCAGTAGCCGGAATGGCTGTTACATACAAAAAAAGAAGAGAAGCATAATTTATCATGCTTAGAGACCCGGGCGGAAGCCCGGGTCCTTTTTTCTAAAAAAACCCTTGACAGTGACCTTACGTCACCCCTTATAGTAACAGTATCAGAGAAAAAGCAAAGGAGAATACCACATGAAAGTATTAGTAACAGGCGGTGCCGGTTTTATCGGAGGAAACTTTGTCCATCACATGGTGAATAAATACCCGGACTACGAAATTGTAAATCTGGATCTGCTCACCTATGCCGGTAATCTGGAAACTTTGAAACCAGTGGAAGATAAACCGAATTACAAATTTGTCAAAGGCGATATTGCGGACGAACCGTTTATTATGGAGTTGTTCGAGAAGGAAAAGTTCGACATTGTAGTGAACTTTGCAGCAGAGAGCCATGTGGACCGTTCCATTGAAGACCCGGGTATTTTTGTCCAGACCAATGTCATGGGAACAAGGGTGCTTCTGGATGCCTCCAGAAAATATGGGGTAAAGCGCTACCATCAGGTATCCACAGATGAAGTTTACGGTGACCTGCCCCTTGACAGGCCTGACCTGTTCTTCACAGAGGAGACACCGATCCATACCTCCAGTCCGTATTCCTCCTCAAAGGCCAGCGCAGACTTATTTGTACTTGCTTATTACAGGACCTTTGGTTTACCGGTGACCATATCCAGATGTTCCAACAACTATGGACCCTATCATTTTCCGGAAAAACTGATCCCGCTGATGATCAGCCGTGCACTGGCGGATGAAGAACTTCCGGTATACGGAAACGGTGAGAATGTAAGAGACTGGCTGCATGTAGAAGACCACTGTGAAGCCATTGACCGGATCATCCATAAGGGAAGAGTCGGCCAGGTTTACAACGTGGGCGGCCATAATGAGAGGACTAATCTCCAGGTAGTTCAGACAATTCTCAAAGCCCTGAATAAACCGGAAAGTCTGATTAAATATGTCAAAGACCGTCCGGGACATGACATGAGATATGCCATCGACCCCACAAAACTGGAAACAGAACTTGGATGGAAGCCCAAATATAATTTTGATACAGGAATTGCACAGACCATTCAGTGGTATCTGGACCATGAAGACTGGTGGAAGCACATCCTGAGCGGTGAATACTCCAATTATTTTGACAAGATGTACAAAGAACGTCTGTCATAAGAACAGCAGTTTTTATACACAGCTATTGCCCAGGGGTATTTCACCGGGAGCCGCTGCACCGGGTGCTGTAAATGTCAGGGCAGCGTAATAGAAAAAAGCGGAAGGGAGGGATTTTATGGGGCGCTATTATACCACCGGCGAGTTTGCACGGATGGCACACGTGACGATCCGGACCATCCGGTATTATGATAAGAACGGATTGCTAAAACCCAGTTTTGTCAACGAATCAGGCTACCGTATGTATTCTGATGAGGATTTTCTAAAGCTCCAGAAAATTCTTTCCCTGAAATATCTGGGATTTTCTTTAAAAGAAATCTCCAATATGACCATACATGACACCAGTTCCGATATTCTGGAGTCCCTAAAGCTGCAGATCGATCTGGTGCAAAAGAAAATCGAAAATATGAACCAGATGGAGCACGCCCTTCAGAATACCATGCAGATCGTTCAGCAGACAAACCAGATAGACTGGAACGAAATCCTGAACCTGATCCATCTGACGGATATGGAAAAGACTTTGGTGGAGCAGTATAAAAACGGAGCCAACTTAAATATCCGTATTTCTCTGCATGAACGGTATTCCTCCAATCCCAAAGGATGGTTTGCATGGCTGTATGAGCAGATTGATCTTGATCGTGTGCAAAATCTTCTGGAGGTGGGATGCGGCAATGGCCAGCTCTGGAGACATGCTCCCGATGCAGTGCTTCAAGGCAGATATATCTGTCTCTCAGATGCGTCAGGAGGAATGGTCCGGGACGCAGCGGCAAATATCGGAAGGGAAAGAAAGAAATATTTTGATTTCCGAGTGCTGGACTGCCAGGAGCTTCCTTTTCCTGACGGATACTTTCAGCGGGTAGTTGCCAATCATGTGCTTTTCTATGTACAGAATATGGCAAAGGCTTTGGAGGAGATCAGCCGTGTATTAAGTAAAGACGGGATTTTCTACTGCAGTACCTATGGGACAGGGCATATGCATGAGATCACGGAACTGGTTCAGGAATTTGATCCCAGGATTTCCTTGTCGGAGGTGGCCCTGTATAAACTGTTCGGTCTGGAAAACGGGCAGAAGCTGCTGGAACCCTATTTTTCCTCCGTGGAGAAACGAATGTACGAGGACGGCCTGTGGGTGGACAAGCCGGAGCCGCTGCTTGATTATATTTTATCCTGTCATGGGAACCAGAGTGAGCTTCTGTATCCCAGACAGAGAGAATTTAAGAAGTTTTTGGAGGAGAAGATTCAAAAGAACGGTGGTATCTCCATCACCAAAGAAGCGGGGATTTTTATTTGCAGGAAATAATTTTGCTCTGCCGGGCATAATAGGGGCAGAGAAGAGAAAGGATGAAGGTTATGAGAGTTTTAGTGACAGGTGTAAAAGGACAGTTGGGACATGACGTTATGAATGAGCTGGCTAAGAGAGGCCATATTGGCGTCGGAGTGGATGTTGAGGAGATGGATATCACAGATCCCCAGGCGTGCAGACAGGTGATCGGGGAGGCGGACGTGGAAGCGGTTGTCCACTGCGCAGCCTACACTGCCGTGGATGCAGCGGAGGATAATATAGAAGTCTGCCGGAAAGTCAATGCCTACGGCACTGAAAACATTGCAAAAGTGTGTCAGGAGCTTGGCCTTAAAATGATGTACATCAGCACAGACTATGTGTTTGACGGCGAGGGCACAAGGCCATGGGAACCGGATGATGAGAGAGAACCTTTAAACGTGTACGGACAGACGAAATATGAAGGTGAAGTGGCAGTTACGGACCATGTGGACAAATTTTTCATTGTGAGGATCGCCTGGGTATTTGGCGTGAACGGCAAGAACTTCATTAAAACCATGTTGAATCTGGGGAAGAAACATACAGATATCAATGTGGTGGAAGACCAGATCGGTTCTCCTACTTATACCTATGATCTGGCTGTCCTCCTTGTGGATATGATCGAGACAGAGAAATACGGTTTCTATCATGCCACAAATGAAGGACTTTGCAGTTGGTTTGATTTCGCGTCTGAAATTTTCCGTCAGGCAGGGATGCGTGTAAATGTACATCCTGTAAGTTCTGAGGAATTTCCGGCAAAGGCAAAAAGGCCCCATAACAGCCGGATGAGCAAGGATAAGCTGGAGGCAAACGGCTTTAACCGTCTTCCTGCATGGCAGGATGCATTGGCGCGTTACCTGCAGACGGAAGAGCTGCAGAAACTGCTTCAAGAAAACTAAAAAATGCGGGGTTCACATGCTTTTTGAACGGAGATCGTGACTGCATATTCAGGTCAGCACATATGCTGTGCCGGCCCTGCATAAGAGCAGCAGCCGGAAACCAAAACGATTCAGTAGGTCTGCGCATTCCCTGCGCTGACTGTAAGTAAGTGTTTCACAGCCAGGTAAAAATCTCATCGCCAAAAGTGATTCTGCATGGATTTTTGCCTGTAACTGTGAGGGGATGGAACAGTTACTGGAAATCTAAAATACAGGAAGAAACAGAGGTACCAGTTATGAAGGGAATTATTTTAGCAGGTGGATCAGGAACCAGGCTGTATCCACTGACCAAGGTAACATCAAAACAGCTTTTGCCAATATATGACAAGCCCATGATTTATTACCCCCTGTCCGTACTTATGGAGGCGGGGATACGAGAGATCTTGATCATTTCCACACCGGAGGATACGCCCAGGTTTGAGGCGCTATTAAGCGACGGCCATCAGTTCGGCCTGGAACTGTCATACGCAGTGCAGCCAAGTCCGGACGGTCTGGCACAGGCCTTTGTCATCGGTGAAGATTTTATCGGTGATGACGGCGTTGCCATGATCCTGGGTGACAATATTTTCTACGGACACGGCCTGAAAAAGCGACTGTGTGCTGCCGCCTCACGCACAGAGGGGGCCACAGTATTCGGCTATTACGTGGATGACCCGGAGCGGTTTGGGATCGTGGAATTTGACAGTGACGGCAAGGCTGTTTCCATTGAGGAGAAACCGGCACAGCCAAAATCCAACTACTGCGTGACAGGTCTGTATTTCTATGACAATAAAGTAGTGGAATATGCCAAAAATCTGAAGCCTTCCGCAAGAGGGGAGCTGGAGATCACAGATTTGAACAGGATCTATCTGGAGCAGAATGAACTGAACGTGGAACTTCTGGGCCAGGGCTTTACCTGGCTGGATACAGGGACACATGAGTCTTTAGTGGAGGCAACTAATTTTGTAAAAACCATGGAAGACCATCAGCACAGAAAGATCGCCTGCCTGGAGGAGATCGCTTACCATAACAAATGGATTTCCAGGGAAGAAGTTATGGAAGCGTATGAAGTTCTGAAAAAGAATGAGTATGGTGCTTACCTGAAAGATGTACTGGATGGGAAATACCTGGTATAGTAAAATAGAAAGCATTCCCAAGGCCGCGGCAGTTTACACGGCAGGGAATGCTTTTTTTGGAATAAGGAAAGCCGCGCTTCCGCATAGGTATGGAAATGGGAGAGGCTTTGCCGGTAAGGACAGAATGGGAGCACTTGGATATGGGACAATATACGGCGGAACTGATACACTATGTAATTCAAGATATTGCAGATGTGGGGAAATATTTTTTTGCGGGATTGTCGGCGTTTTTGACAGTCGGCACCATGGGTTTGCTGGCGGCAAAAATGCGGGGAAAGAAAGGCAGACCGCGCGGATTTTTTCTGGCGGCGGCCGTCTTTGCAGGGTATCTCTGTATGCTTTTGTTTATTACTTTTTTATCCAGGGAACCGGGGAGCAGGGACGGAATTGACTGGATACCTTTTGGAACGCTGGGCAGCGGCCCCCGGGGTGATGCTTTTGTCCTGGAAAATGTACTGCTGTTCCTCCCCTTTGGCGTATTGCTGCCGTCAGTGTCCATAAAGATGAGGCGGTTTTGGAAAGTTCTGGGTATGGGATGTGCGTCCAGCCTGTTGATTGAATTTTGTCAATATTTCACAAGAAGAGGATACGCACAGTTGGATGATGTACTCACCAACGTTTTGGGGACGGCTTTGGGGTACATTTTCTACATTATATTCCGCCGATGGATCAAAAAATGGTAAAAAACGCTTGCATTCTCCCCGTACGCATAGTATAATTATACTCGTTGTAAAAAAGAGATGGTCCTCTGCTGCTGACTGCATTAAGAACATCCAGAGTATAAGGAGAAAAAAACATGAACGACATCATTAAAAACATCGAAGCTGCTCAGATGAAAGCAGAAGTTCCGCAGTTCAATGTGGGAGATACCGTAAGAGTACACGGTAAGATCAAAGAGGGTAACCGCGAGAGAATCCAGATTTTTGAAGGCGTTGTGCTGAAAAAACAGGGCGGAAGCAATCGTGAGACCTTTACAGTGAGAAAGAATTCCAACGGAATCGGCGTTGAGAAAACGTGGCCGCTGCATTCCCCTAATGTGGAAAGAGTGGAAGTGATCAGACGCGGTAAAGTAAGACGTGCAAAACTGAACTACTTAAGACAGCGTGTCGGTAAAGCAGCTAAGGTAAAAGAATTAGTAAAATAATAATGTTTTTTAGAAGACAGGGACACATACTTATGTATATGTCCCTGTTTCTGAATGAATAAGAGGATGCTGCCATGAAGAAAAAAGAAAGTAAGGGACCGGAGTTTTCCAAGGACAGCAAAATGCGTCCGCTGCTTATATGGGCATTTGAGATCGCGGTGGTTCTGGTATTGGCTGCAGTGGTGTCCATTTTCTTCTGCCAGACCATTGTCATGCAGGAGGGCGGTATGGAACCTACCCTGGCTACCGGGGATAAGGTGCTGATCAATAAAGTGTCGTATAAGCTGGGAGACCCTGAGAGAGGCGATATCATTGCCTTTAAGAAGGACGCCAAGGAACATTCCAGTATGCATATCAAGCGGATCATCGGTCTGCCGGGGGAAACTGTGCAGATAAAGGACGGACTGATTCTGATCAACGGGGAAACTTATATGGAAAAGAAGGATTTTCCGAAAATCAGCAATCCGGGACTGGCAGAGACTCAGGTCACACTGGGAAAAAATGAATATTTCGTTCTTGGCGATAACCGGAATAACAGCGAGGACAGCCGTTTTGCAGAGGTGGAAAATGTGAAGCAGAAATATATTGTAGGCAAAATCTGGCTGCGCGTTTCCCCGTTTGGAAAATTCGGTCTCATCAAGAGCTGACAGACAGAGAGGAACAAATATGAATTATCAATGGTATCCTGGACACATGACGAAAGCAAAGCGCATGATGCAGGAGAATATAAAGCTGATAGATCTGATCATTGAGGTGGTGGATGCCAGAATCCCTGTTTCCAGCAGGAATCCTGATATTGATGAGCTGGGAAAAAATAAAGCCCGGCTGATCCTGCTGAACAAATCCGATTTGGCGGATGAGAGACAGAATGAAAAATGGACCCAGTATTTTATGGATCAGGGGTTCTGTGTGGTCAAAGCCAATTCCAAAAGCGGAGCAGGCATCCGTCAGGTGCTCCCTGTTATCATGGAGGCCTGTAAGGAAAAAATCGAGAGAGACAGACGAAGAGGCATTAAAAACCGCCCCATAAGGGCCATGGTTGTGGGAATCCCCAATGTGGGAAAATCCACGTTTATCAATTCCTTTGCGGGAAAAGCCTGTACAAAAACAGGAAACAAGCCGGGTGTGACTAAGGGAAAACAGTGGATCCGCATAAACAAAAATGTGGAGCTTCTTGACACACCGGGAATCCTCTGGCCAAAATTTGAGGATCAGAGTGTGGGGGCTAAGCTTGCTATGGTGGGCTCTATCAAGGATGAGATCCTGAATCTGGAGGAGCTTTCCCTGGAACTGCTGGGATATCTCCAGAAGTATTATGAAGGTATTTTGAAGGAGCGCTATGAAGTGGAAGAGTCGGTTGACCGTTTGAAAATGCTGGAGGCAATTGCGGTAAACAGAAACTGCCTGCAGAAGGGCAGTGAACTTGACTATGGCAAGGCATCCAATATTCTGCTGGAGGAGTTTAGAAACGGCAAGATTGGCAGGATCACGCTGGAACAAGTCTGAAACACGCGGGATCATTACAGTTTGACAAAGGATGAGACAAAAGATGAAAAGTATTCAGGAAATCCGCGCAGAATTTCAGGCTGCGGCGATGACAGAGCTGGATGCTCTGTGCGCAGTCTATATAGAAGATGAGCGGAAAGGTGTACAGGCCCTGATCGGGAAGGCGAAGAAGTACCAGGAAAGGCTGGAAGCGGAGCGGGCACGTACTGAGAAGATGAAGGTTTATGAGTATCAGTATGAGCATCTGGGCTATGTCTGCGGTATTGACGAGGCCGGAAGGGGGCCTCTTGCGGGACCTGTGACTGCCGGTGCTGTTATTCTTCCCAAGGACTGCGGACTCCTTTATCTCAATGATTCCAAACAGCTTTCAGAGAAAAGACGCGGGGAATTATATGATGTGATCATGGAAAATGCGGTCAGTGTGGGTGTTGGGTTTGCCAGCCCTGCCAGAATTGATGAGATCAATATTCTGCAGGCGACCTATGAAGCCATGCGGGAGGCAGTGTCCAAACTCACGGTCCGCCCCCAGATTTTGTTAAATGACGCAGTGACCATCCCGGGTATGGAGATTCCCCAGGTTCCTATTATAAAGGGGGATGCAAAAAGTATTTCCATTGCCGCTGCCAGTATCATTGCAAAAGTGACCAGGGACAGGCTTATGAGAGAGTACGACAAAATAATGCCCGAATACGGATTTGCCTCCCATAAGGGATATGGGGCGGCTTCCCATATAGAGGCCATAAGGAAATACGGGCCGTCTCCCATTCACCGGGCCACTTTTATCAGGAATTTTATTGCATGAGGATATAAGGGTATGAGAAAATCCACAAGAGAGACAGGAACGCTGTATGAAGAGAGCGCTGCACTGTATTTGGAGCGGCATGGATACCGGATCCTGGAGAAAAATTTCCGTTGTCAGAGAGGGGAGATTGATTTGATTGCCATGGACGGGGAATACCTCTGTTTTGTTGAGGTGAAATTTAGAGAGAGCTCTGACTGCGGTGGTCCGTTTCTTGCAGTGGATAACAAAAAACAGCGCCGGATATGTCAGACGGCGCTGTTTTATCTTATGAGAAGAGGATTATCAGAGGAAACACCCTGCAGATTTGATGTGGTGGGGATCACACCAGATGACACTGCGCTTATTAAGGATGCGTTTCCTTACCATACATAGAAGGGAGAGCAAGACATGAAAAACAGCATAGGCGGTACTATGGAAATTAATTGGAAGGCCGGCATAGATGAGCACATGAATGTCCACAAAACAAACGGCGTTTGGTACCTGACATACCCTGTTTTTGAGGAAATTCCGGAAATTGTACATGGATTTTCCACCAGGCTTGGGGGAGTGAGCAGGGGGGACTGTACATCCATGAACCTGAGCTTTGCCAGAGGCGACCGTGAGGAAGATGTCAGGGAGAATTACAGAAGGCTTGCTGCTGCTGTGGGATTTTCCCCGGAGCAGATCGTCTGCTCTGACCAGACCCATACCACCAATGTGCGTGTGGTCACAGAGGCGGACAGGGGAAAAGGAATTTCCATCCCCAGGGATTACACAGATGTGGACGGACTTGTAACGAATGTTCCGGGTCTGGTGCTTGCCACCTTTTATGCGGATTGTGTCCCGTTATATTTTGTGGACCCTGAAAAGCGCGTCATTGGTTTATCACACTCCGGTTGGAAGGGAACTGTGGGCAGGATAGGAAAAGTGACGGCGGAGACAATGCAGAGGGAATATGGGTGCAGGCCGGAGGATATCCTGGCTGCCATAGGCCCTTCTATCTGCCAGGAATGCTATGAGGTCAGCAGGGATGTGGCAGAGCAGTTTCAAGAGGCATTTCCGGTTTCGGAACACGGGAAGATCCTGAAGGAGAAAGGCCATGGCAAATATCTTTTAAACCTTTGGGCAGCCAATGCGCTGATTTTCCGGGAGGCAGGTATCCTTCCCGCTCATATCTCTTATCCGGGAATCTGTACCTGCTGTAATCCCCGGTTTTTATTTTCCCACAGGGCCAGTAAAGGAAAAAGGGGAAATCTGGGAGCATTCCTCGGATTGCGCGAAATCAATTGACTTAATGCATAAATTTTAGGGTTGTTTTTTTGTGAATATTACATAGTTGTTACAAAATATGTAAAAAAGCTTTGCATTTAGTAATCTGTGTGTTATAATTAAGTTCGTAATGAAAAAAGGAGCTTAGAATATGAGAAATAAAAAATGTACAAGCTTATTTTTGACATTCCTGATTGCGAGTCTTACCATAACTCCGGTATACGCGTCTGCAACCCAGAAAAAGATTACAGAAGCGGAACAGCAGAAAACTGAGACACAAAGTAATTTGAACGCCTCACAGGATAAGATCAGCTCTCTGGAAGCCAAAAAAGGTGATCTGGAGGGATACCTTACGGAGTTGAACCGGCAGCTTACGGACCTGAGTAAGAACCTCTCAGATCTACAGGAAAAGTCAGATGCTAAGCAGGCAGAGTTACAACAGATCGAAGAGGAACTGAATGATGCGAAAGCCCGCAGGGAAGAGCAGTATGAGAGCATGAAGCTTCGTATTCAGTACATGTATGAGAATGGCAATGATTCCTACATGACTATGCTGACAGAAGCAAAGGACTTTACAGACTTCCTGAACAAGGCAGAGAACATTATGCAGCTCACAAAGTACGACCGGAAGATGCTGAACCTCTACAAGGAGACACAGCAGGAAATTGAAAATAAAGAAGCCGGTGCGAAAAAAGAGCAGGAAGCGCTTGAAGAACTGAAGCAGGAAAGTATGGACAAGCAGGCGGAGGTATCCGACCTGGTCAGAAATACATCCAAGCAGATTGATACATACAGCTCACAGATTGACAGTGAGCAGAGCGCAGCAAAAGAGCTGCTGGAGAAAGTAAATTCCCAGGAAGCCGTGATAGACAGCCTGATGAAACAGCAGAAGGATGAGGAAGCGGCAGCAGCGCTTGCAGCGCAGAAAGCCCAGGAGGAAGCAGCAAGAAAGGCAGAGCAGGAAGCCGCAGAACAGCAGGCTGCACAGCAGAATGCCTCAGAGGGATCCTCCCGGGATTATGACGACGTACAGGAAGAGATTCCTTCCAATACGGAAGCTTCACAGGAAAGCACAGAGCAGGAAGATACATCCTCAGACGATTCCCAGGGAAAATACCTGGGCAGATTCAGACTGACAGGTTATTGTAACTGTGCTCTCTGCCACGGACAGGGATACACAGCCAGCGGTACGGTTCCCCAGGCGGGAAGGACCGTGGCTATGAACGGTATTCCATTTGGAACAAAGCTTCTGATCAACGGAGGCGTCTATGTTGTGGAAGACAGAGGTGTACCTTACGGCAATGTGGATATCTACCATGATACACATGACCAGGCACTTTCCTTTGGTGTGGGATATGCGGAAGTATACCAGTTGAATTAATTAAAATCTCCGTACAGGCGTTTAAAATCGCTTTGTACGGAGATTTTTTATTGCAGGAGAAAAGTTCCCTAAGTTCCCTGGAAAAGGTTAAAAAAGCTGTACAAAACCGTTTGACGGGCATTGTACAGCTTTGAGTTTTGTGCTTTTTGGGCAGAATACCAAACTTTCGGAGATTGGTTTCTATTATTTTATGTTTAGGAAAAACGGTTCAGCAGCTTATTGATCTTCTTTGTTGTAGAGCGAACCTTTTCTACGGACAGGTCATGGTTCAGAATGTCCATAATGCTTGCCAGATATTTACTCATATCAGCTTCCAGATAGTAAGGACGGTTCAGCAGATCCGGATTCCTGTAATTCAGGTTGGTGGTGATGACACGGTAAATATACTCTTTTTCAAAGTAGTCATCAAATTTTTCCAGACCGTCGGTGAAAAGTCCGAAGGTGGTGCAGACAATGACGCGCCTTGCTTTCCTGTCCTTTAACTGTTTCGCCACATCCAGCATGCTTTCCCCCGAGGAGATCATGTCATCAATGACGATCACGTCTTTTCCTTCCACGGAATCACCTAAAAATTCATGGGCCACGATGGGGTTCCTGCCGTTAATAACGGTAGAGTAGTCCCGGCGTTTGTAGAACATACCCATATCCACACCCAGAATATTGGAGAAGTACACCGCGCGCTGCATGGCGCCCTCATCCGGGCTGATGATCATCAGGTGCTCGTTGTCGATCTTAAAGTCGTCAATGGAAGCACACAGTGTCTTCAGGAATTGATAGGTGGGCATAAAGTTATCAAATCCGGAGAGGGGAATCGAGTTCTGTACCCGGGGATCGTGGGCGTCAAAGGTGATGATATTGGATACACCCATCTGTACCAGTTCCTGCAGAGCCAGAGCACAGTCCAGGGATTCCCTCTTGCTTCTCTTGTGCTGACGGCTTTCGTAGAGGAATGGCATGATAACGTTGATCCTGTGCGCTTTCCCTGTAGCAGTGGCGATAATACGCTTTAAATCCTGGTAGTGGTCATCCGGGGACATGTGGTTCACATGCCCGCTGACTTTATAAGTCAGGCTGTGATTGCACACATCCACCATAATAAAGAGGTCCGTGCCGCGCACGGATTCATTGATGATGCCCTTCGCTTCACCTGAGCCAAAGCGCGGACACTTGCAGTCAAGTAAAAAAGTATCTGCTGTATAACCGCGGAAATTAAGTCCGGACTGATTGTGAGAATCTAATTCCTTTCTGAATTGTACCAGATGGGAATCCACCTGCTGGGCCAGCCTGCCACAGCTGTCCAGGGCTGCTATTTTAATAGGAGCCACCGGAATGGACTTCTCCAGTAAACTGATATTGACCATAATGACCTCCGTTAGAGTTTTTTTGACATATAATTACACATTAAGTTATAACATCCGAAAGTGAGCAGCGTCAAGGAAATTATTGCTTTTTTTATGCTTTATTGGTATGATAATAAATAGCGGGCATAAAATGATCCGTTTAGAAATGAGGAGAAATTGTGAAAAAATGCAGACATATCATCCGGGAAGTGGAAGCCGGAAGCATTGCCGAGGAGCTGGAACTGGCTTGTGGGGATGAACTTCTGTCGATCAACGGACAGGAGATTGAGGATGTCTTTGACTATCACTACCTGGTGAATGATGAGTATATAGAGGTTCTTGTGCGGAAAGCTGACGGCGAGGAATGGGAGCTGGAGGTGGAAAAGGAGTACGAGGAGGACCTGGGGATCGTATTTGAGAGCAGTCTCATGGATGACTACCGTTCCTGCAGCAATAAATGCGTCTTCTGTTTTATTGACCAAATGCCTCCGGGTATGAGGGAAACCCTCTATTTTAAAGATGATGATACCCGTTTGTCATTTCTACAGGGAAACTATGTAACGCTCACAAATATGAGTGACCATGATATTGACAGGATTATCCATTATCATCTGGGACCCATTAATATTTCTTTCCATACAACCAATCCAGAGCTTCGCTGCCAAATGCTCCACAACCGTTTTGCCGGGGATATTTTCCCAAAGGTACAGAGGCTGTATGAGGCTGGAATTGAGATGAACGGGCAGATCGTACTGTGTAAAGGTCTGAATGACGGCAAAGAGCTAGAGAGAAGCATTGAGGAGCTGGCAGGCTATCTGCCTCATTTGAAAAGCGTCTCTGTGGTGCCGGTAGGATTAAGCAAATACAGGGATGGCCTGTATCCTTTGGAGCCATTTGGTAAAGAAGAGGCACAAAATGTCATTTCCCTGATTGAAACATGGCAGAAACGGTTATATGAAGAATATGGCTTACATTTTATACACGCAAGTGATGAGTGGTATCTGACTGCCGAAAGAGAACTGCCCCCTGAAGAAAATTATGACGGCTACCTGCAGCTTGATAATGGTGTGGGAATGCTGCGGCTGCTGGAGAGTGAAGTGCAGGAGGCCATGAAAAATCTTTCCGGGGACGAAAGAAAGCTGGAGGTATCTTTTGCAACCGGTCAACTGGCATATCCCTTTATCCGCAGATACGCGGACCAGGTGGAAAAGTGCTATCCCCATGTTAAGATCCATGGCTACTGTGTGGAGAACCGTTTCTTTGGGGAGAAGATCACGGTGTCAGGGCTTTTGACCGGACAGGATATCATGGAACAGCTTCAGGGCAGGCCTCTCGGGGAATACCTGCTGCTGCCCTGCAATCTGCTCAGAAGCGGTGAGAATGTGTTTCTCGATGATGTGACCGTAGAGCAGGTGGAAAAACAGTTAAATACTCCCGTTAAAATAGTGGAAGAGGACGGCGCCTCTCTGGTGTCGGCACTTCTGGAAAAAGAGGCGGGAAGAGCACATAGAAGGAGACAGATGTATGAGCAAACCGATCGTAGCAATTGTTGGACGACCTAATGTGGGAAAATCCACACTTTTTAACGCCCTGGCAGGAGAGAAGATCTCCATTGTAAAGGATACGCCGGGCGTGACCAGGGACCGTATATATGCGGATGTGAACTGGCTGGATAAATCCTTTACCCTGATAGATACCGGCGGTATCGAACCGGACAGCAAGGACATTATCCTTTCACAGATGCGGGAGCAGGCACAGATCGCCATTGATACCGCGGATGTGATCATTTTTATCACCGATGTGCGCCAAGGGCTGGTGGATTCGGATGCCAAGGTGGCAGATATGCTCAGAAGAAGCGGCAAACCCGTGGTTTTGGTGGTAAATAAAGTGGACAACTTTGACAAATTTATTATGGATACCTACGAATTTTACAATCTGGGTATCGGAGAGCCGGTGCCTATCTCCTCTACAGGAAAGCTGGGCATTGGTGATATGCTGGAAAAAGTGGTGGAGTATTTTGATGAGGATGCAGTGGACGGCGATGAGGAAGAGATTCCCAAAATCGCGGTGGTGGGAAAACCAAATGTAGGAAAATCCTCTCTGATCAACAAGATGATCGGAGAATCCCGTGTCATTGTATCCGACATTGCGGGAACCACAAGGGATGCCATTGATACCAGGGTGGAATGGAAGGACAGAGAATACATTTTCATTGACACGGCAGGACTGAGAAGAAAGAGCAAAATTAAAGAGGAGCTGGAACGGTACAGTATTATCCGTACCGTGACGGCTGTGGAGCGGGCGGATGTGGTTGTTATGATGATTGATGCCACAGAGGGCGTGACTGAGCAGGACGCCAAGATCGCGGGCATTGCCCACGAGAGGGGCAAGGGAGTCATCATTGCCGTGAATAAGTGGGATGCCATCGAGAAAAACGATAAAACGATTTACAAGTTCACAGATAAAGTAAGGGAAGTGTTGTCCTACATGCCCTATGCGGAGATCATTTTCATATCCGCTGAGACAGGACAGAGAATCCCCAAGCTGTTTGAGACCATTGATATGGTGCTTGAAAATCAGACACTGAGAGTCCAGACAGGTGTGCTCAATGAAATCATGACAGAAGCTGTGGCTATGCAGCAGCCACCCTCTGACAAGGGAAAACGCCTGAAATTGTTTTATATTACACAGGTGGCGGTCAAGCCTCCTACCTTCGTTATTTTTGTCAATGACAAAGAGCTGATGCATTTCTCCTACACCAGATACCTGGAGAATAAAATCAGAGATACCTTTGGATTTAAGGGAACATCCCTGAAATTCATCATAAGGGAACGCAAAGAAAAGGAGTAGGATGACAAATGCTGGTACGAATTGTGAGTCTGCTGATCGGTTATGCGTTTGGTCTGTTCCAGACCTCTTATATTTACGGAAGAAAAAACGGAATTGATATCCGGGAACACGGAAGCGGGAATGCGGGGACAACGAATGCGCTCCGCACCCTGGGCAAGAAGGCAGGAGCTGTTACTCTTTTGGGGGACTGTCTGAAATGTGCCCTGGCGATCCTGGCGGTCTATCTGCTTTTCGGCAGCAGCCACCCCCAATTGGTTCGGCTGCTGGAGCTGTATGCCGGCGCAGGATGTATACTGGGACATAACTTTCCCTTCTATCTGCGCTTTAAGGGTGGGAAGGGGATTGCAGCTTCTGTCGGGCTGGTGGCGGCTTTTGACTGGCGGTTGTTTCTGATCTGTGCGGTTGTGTTTTTTACGGCGTTTTTCCTGAGCCACTATGTGTCTCTGGGGTCTCTGCTGGCATATTTCTTTTTCGCTGTGGGGGTGATCGTATCAGGACAGATAGGCAGGTATGATGTGGACCCGGGAGTGCTCCACGAGATGTACATACTGGCACTGCTTTTGATGGCGCTGGCTTTCTGGCGGCACAGACAGAACATTGTACGTCTGATCCGCGGAAATGAGAATAAGATTTTTCTGGGGAAACATTAAGTGATTATTTTATGGAGGATAGCATGGCAAAAGTAAGTGTGATTGGAGCAGGAAGCTGGGGAACCGCCCTGTCCATGCTGCTTTGCGGCAACGGACATGACACGGTTTTGTGGTCTCACAGGGAGGAACAGGCAGAGGAACTGCGAAGGACAAGGGAGCATAAGACAAAGCTGCCCGGTGTCAGGCTGCCGGAGGAGATTTGTATAACCAGCAGTCTCAAAGAGGCGCTGGAGGGGAAAGATGTGATCGTCCTGGCCGTGCCCTCCGTGGCAGTCCGGGCTACCGCAAAAAAGATGAACCCTTTTATCCGCTACGGACAGCTTATTGTGAATGTAGCAAAGGGGATTGAGGAGCATACCCTCACCACCCTTACGGATATGATAGAGGAGGAAATCCCCAATTCACAGGCATGTGTTCTCTCAGGACCAAGCCACGCGGAGGAGGTGAGCAGGAATCTGCCCACAACCTGCGTGGTGGGGGCAAAGCGGAAAGAGACTGCGGAATATCTGCAGAATATTTTTATGAGCCCTGCGTTCCGCGTGTATATCAGCCCGGATATGCTGGGTATTGAATTGGGGGGAGCTCTGAAAAATGTCATTGCTCTGGCTGCGGGAACCGCGGATGGTCTGGGATACGGGGATAATACAAAAGCAGCGCTGATCACCCGAGGAATGGCAGAGATCGCAAGACTGGGAATTGCCATGGGAGCGCGCCCGGATACCTTTTACGGACTTTCCGGGATCGGCGATCTGATCGTTACCTGCGCCAGTGTTCACAGCCGGAACCGCAAGGCCGGATTTCTCATGGGGCAGGGGCGTTCCATGGAGGAAGCAATGGATGAGGTGAATATGGTGGTGGAAGGTGTCTTCTCCGCAAAGGCGGGAAGGGAGCTTGCAGAGAAATACAAAGTGGAAATGCCTATCATAGAACAAGTGAACCGGGTGCTTTTCGAAGGCAGGACTCCGGCGGAAGCAGTATCTGACCTGATGGTGAGAGACAAGAAAATTGAATCCTGGGACGGCAGTTGGAAATGAGGGCGCAGTATGCCCTCATTTCCTTTCTAAAGAATTCTTTAGAGAACGTTAAGAAAAGTTTTCGGATTTCCAAATTGACAATTTAAGATTTGTGATGTATGGTTGTACTAATGATGTAGTACAATCGAAAATTGCACTGCATTTGGAAGATGCAGGGGAGGATGTGTGTATGGAAAACAATACAGAAATGAAAAGAGAAGAAACAGTGCAGAATCTGATACAGCTCTCCGGAATCTGCAAAATATACAATCCGGGTGAAAATGAAGTGCGTGCGCTGGATCATGTGGACCTGCAGATTGATGAGGGGGAATTTGTGGCGATCATCGGGCAGTCCGGTTCGGGCAAATCCACACTCATGAATATGCTGGGCTGCCTGGATGTGCCCTCACAAGGGTCTTACTGCCTTCACGGACAGGATGTCTCTCACCTGAGAGATAACCAGCTGTCAGAAATCCGCAACAGGGAGATTGGATTTATCTTTCAGGGGTTTAATCTGATCGCCAATCTGAATGCGCTGGAGAATGTTGAGCTTCCTCTTATTTACAGAGGTCTTGGCAGACAGAAGAGAAGACAGCTTTCCCAGGAGGCCCTTAAAATGGTAGGGTTGGAGAACCGTATGGACCACAAGCCTTCTGAGATGTCCGGTGGACAGCAGCAGAGAGTTGCCATAGCAAGGGCCATAGCGGCCAGGCCGCCGGTGATTCTGGCAGATGAGCCCACGGGTAATCTGGATTCTGCATCCAGCAAGGAAATCCTGCAGATTTTAAAAGAGCTGCACAATGAGGGCAGAACAGTGATCCTGATCACCCACGATGACGGCATTGCCGCACACGCACGCCGTATCATCCGAATTATGGATGGAAAAATTGAGTCAGACAGATTAAATGAGCATTATGAGGAAGGAGCACATCATGTTGAGAAAGAATAAGGAAAATCTTCCCGACACTGTGAAAGCAGGAAAGAAAAAGATAAAAGTGCCGCTGATCATCGGCGGCGTTGTGGTGGCGATCATTGTTGTCAGCTTTGCAGCGTCCAAACTGACACCCAAGGCACTGCCCCAGGTACCGGTAAGCGCTGTGACAAAAGAGGACCTGACAGCAAATGTGGATACCAGCGGAACGGTGGAAAGTCTTAAGACAAAGACCTATTTTTCTCCGGTCAATGCCACCATATCCCAGTATCCTCTGAAAGTGGGGGAAGTGGTGAAGCCGGGAGACTCCCTGGTTGCGTTTGATGTATCCACACTGGAGCAGGATAACCAGAAGGCACAGTTAAATGTGAGTGCCACGGTCAACGGTTCAAAGGACAGTGTGGCAAAAGCGGCGGAGACACAGCAGAAAGCCAATGAAGCTGCCGGAAAAGTCCCCACACTCCAGGCCAATGTGGACAGCTATCAGGAATACGTGGCGTCTTTGAAGACTGCCATAGCGGACAGGACAAGAGAGCTGACCGACTGGGCAAAACAGGAAACCACAGATGCCAGCGTTGCCCTGACCCAGGCTCAGGCGGATTTGACAAAGCTGCAGCAGGAGCTTGAAGGTCAGAAAGCGGAACAGCAGCAGTTAAATGCCCAGGCCGAGGAACTGAAGGCGGCGATTGCAGAGGCAAAGAAAAATAATCAGGATACTGCTGATCTGGAAAGACAATGGAAGGATTTAAATGCTCAGGCGGAAAATATGGATTCGGCCATTGATGACCTGAACTCACAGATGAATGATAAGAGTGATGAGGTGACTCAGCTCCAGATCAACCAGATTGAGAACCAGTCTGCCCAAGATCCCACAAGCGACGCACAGATCGTGGAGTGGCAGAATGAACTGGAGAGTGCTGCCACAGAACTTTCGGAGATGCAGTCAGAGCTTGCGGAGCAGAAAAGCCTGGCTAACAGTGCGGATGGAGCGAAGGTGACAGAGGCAGCCAAAGCCCAGATGCAGGCTACCAACAACATTGCTGAGCTGGAAGCGGCGTCCCTGGAAGAACTTTTGGAAAAAGGAAAACAGGGCCTGCAGGCAGAGTTTTCCGGTATTGTATCCAAGGCCGACGCCTCACAGGGTTCTGCAGCCTCACAGGGCATGGAGCTGATCACTATTGCCAGCAACGAAGAGGTGGCAGTGAACGTGACCGTGTCAAAATATGATTATGACAAGCTGAAAGAAGGCCAGAAGGCATCTATCACCATAGCGGACCATACATACAAGGGAACTGTCTCACGCATCAGTAAAATGGCAACCACCAACGAAAAAGGCGCACCGGTTATCTGGGCAGAAGTTAAGATTGATAACCCGGATGACAACATATTCCTGGGTGTGGAGGCAAAGGTTTCCATTGAGACAGGCAGTGCAAAAGGCGTTGTAAGCGTTCCTGTCAACGCTGTGAATACAGGAAAAGACAGTACCTTCTGTTATGTAGTAAAGGATGGCGTGATCGCCAGACAGGATGTTGAGACCGGAATCTCATCCTCCGAGTACACAGAGATCAAAAGCGGCCTGAAGCTGGGTGATTCCGTGATCGCTGAGCTTCCGGACGGATTAGCGGAGGGCATGAAAGTGGAAGAGGCGGCTGCGGGCAGCACATCCGGTGCGCAGACTGCAGATGCGGTAAAGGAGTAGCCTATGGCACAGTTAGCAGAATACTTGAAAATGGCCCTGCAGAATATCAGGGCAAATAAAGGCCGCTCCCTTCTCACCATGCTGGGTATTATTATAGGTATTTCCTCTGTGATTACCATTATGTCTGTCGGTTCCGGGTTCCAGGGGGAGATGAACCGGCAGCTGAATTCCATTGCAGGAGGGCAGATTTGTATTTATTCCAATGAAGAGGGAATCAAACGGGAAGAATACATGAATGCGGAGGATTTTGCGGCTATTGAGCAGGAAATCCCGGGAGTTACCGGAACTTCACCCATATTTTCCGATACAGGGACTACCCAGTCCTCAAAAGGCCAGTTTGATCTGTCTGTCACCGGAGGAGGTACCGCACAGCAGGAAATTTCCAAATGGAAAGTGCTGAGCGGACGATACTTTAACCAGAGTGATATTGATACAGGGAATAAAGTCTGTGTGATCAGCAAAAAAGATGCCATTTCCCTTTTTGGCACAGATGATGTTCTGGGAATGAGCCTGGAATTCAGTCTCTATCAAAATACTTCGGACTTTACCATTATTGGCATTGTAGAGCAGGAGAATATGGGCAATATGGTATCCATGGCTTATGGAGATGTCAAGAGGATATCTGCAGATATTCCCTACACGGCAATGGAGAACTTCGGCTATGATACTTCGGAGACCAGTTATCTGTATATTACTACAGACGGCAGCGCAGACACTGGTGATGTGGCGAATAAAGCCATTGCGCTTTTAAATCAGCGCCACTACAGCCAGGGAAAGACATATTTTGATATGGAAGACTTCAATGACCAGATGCAGCAGATCAACTCCATGCTGAATATGATCACGGGATTCATTGCCCTGGTAGCCGGAATATCCCTGCTGGTAGGCGGCATCGGTGTCATGAATATTATGCTGGTGTCCGTCACAGAGAGAACAAGAGAGATTGGTATCAGAAAATCCCTGGGAGCCAGAACCTCCTCTGTCATGGTGCAGTTTCTTGCTGAATCCGCCATTATCGCCTGTATTGGCGGTGTGATTGGAATCATAATCGGTGTGCTGCTGGCGTATGCTGTCTGCTCCATACCTACCCTGGGGTTTGCACCTGGGATCAAGGCGTCCACAATTCTTATTGCGACCCTGTTTTCTTCGGGAATCGGCATTCTGTTTGGTGTATATCCGGCCAGAAAAGCTGCCAGACTCAGCCCTATTGAAGCGCTCAGGAGAAATTAAGAAAAGAACAAAGCGATTAGGAATAAAAAGTACCGCACAGAGCAAGAAATGATATGCCCCTTGTCTACTTGACAAGGGGCATATCATATCAAAATACTCCTGCGATACTTTTTATTGTTTGGGGAGAATGCCCAATATGTATGACTGATCCAAAGAGTCAGTCCTTATAGTACGGAATCATATCCTCGGGGATACTGGCAGTGCGCTGGTGTGCGTCCATAGCAGTAATGGCCTCCATCTCTTCCTGCGTCAGGGAAAAATCGAAGATTGCTGCATTTTCCAGGATACGTTCTTTGTGCACGGATTTGGGAATCACAGAGATTCCCTGCTGTATGGCCCAGCGAAGGCCGATTTGGGCGGTGGTCTTCTGGTATTTTCTCCCGATCTCCAGAAGCAGCTGGCTGTGTAGATATGCGCCCCGTGCAAGGGGAGCATAAGCCTGTACCGCAATTTTGTTGTCTCTGCAGTAAGACAGAAGTTCCGGCTGGTTGAACAAGGGATGGAATTCCACCTGATTGACAGCAGGTATCACATCAGATACATTTTTTAACATTTCCAGGTCGTGAACGTGAAAATTTGATACGCCGATGGATTTTACCCGCCCCTGGGCCTGTAGTTTTTCCAGGGCCTTCCAGGTGTCTGTGTAACATCCGGGTACCGGCCAGTGGATCAGATATAAATCCACATAATCCAGTCCCAGGCGCTCCAGGCTTCTGTTGAAGGTATCCTCCACATCGCCGATCCTCTGTGCCGTGTTCCATATTTTCGTTGTTACGAATAATTCCTCTCTTGGTATGGTAAGTGCCTTGATCCCGCGTCCCACACCGTCTTCGTTTTTATAAACAGAAGCAGTGTCAATGAGTCGATAGCCGGCATCTGCAGCATCTGCGATCGCCTGTTCCACTTCGTTCTCGCCGACGGCTTTGTAGACGCCTAAACCCAGCAGCGGCATCTGGCGGCCATCGTTCAGAATGACTTTTTCATTGAAAGACATAACAGCCCCTCCTTTAACTATAACCTTAAACACTTAGACAGTTTACCATAGAAATGTGAAATATTTACTCCGAATTTATTAACTTTTTAATAAATCCATGCTACTATTATAAGAAGTGCAAGCTAAAATCCAACGAAATGACAAAATATGGCAATGGAGGATATAGAATGAAATTTTTTCATATGGCGGACCTGCATCTGGGGAGAAAGCTTTTAGGAGAGCCGCTGTGGAAAGAACAGCAAGATTTACTCAGCCAGGTGCTAAGGATGGCGGATGAGGAGAAACCCGGGGCCGTTCTTCTCTGCGGTGATATTTATGATAAGTCTATTCCCTCCCAGGAGGCGGTGGGCCTGTTGGACTGGTTCCTGGAAGAAATGTCCGTCCGTGGAATACAGGTATTTTTGATCAGCGGCAACCATGACGGAGCCCAGAGGCTTCAGTTTGCCAGCGGGATTTTGAAAAAAGAGGGGATCCATATTGCGGGTACTTTTAAAGGCCGCGCAGAGCACATCATGCTGACAGACCAATTCGGTCCGCTGCATGTGTGGATGCTGCCATTTTTGCGGCCCGGCATGCTGCGCCCTTTTGCGGAAGAAATTCCGGAAACTTATGAGGAGGCCGTGAAAACCGCACTGCCGGGTGCGAAGCTTCACAAGGAAGAGCGGAATGTGCTGCTGGCACATCAGTTTGTGACAGCCGGCGGGGAGAGGCCGGAGATATCGGATTCAGAACAGCATTCTCTGGGAGGCATGGACCAGGTGGATGCTTCGGTTTTTGAAGCGTTTGACTATGTGGCGCTTGGACATATCCACAGACCCCAGAAAATCGGGGATGTAAAGATACGGTATGCAGGTTCTCCCCTGAAATATTCTTTTTCTGAATGGAAACAGACAAAATCCGTGACTGTGGCAGAGCTAGGGGACAAAGGAACGCTGTCTGTGAGGAAACTTCCCCTTAAACCTAAAACAGGGATGGCGGTCTTAAAAGACACCATGGAAGCGCTGGTTTCAGATAAATATGAAAAATACAGAGAGGGATATTACCTGTCGGTTGTGGTGACCGATGAGGAAATTCTGGAGCATCCCATGGAGCGGCTTAGAAAAATATTTCCCGGTATGCTGGAATTTGCCGTCGAAAACCGCCGGAGCAGGTCAGGGGGCATTTCGGGCAGCGCCAAGCTTACGTGTCTGAAAAAAACGCCTCGGGATTTGTTTGGGGAGTTTTATGAGAAACAAAATGGGATTCCCATGTCAGATGTGGAACAGGAACTGCTTCAAGACATCATAGAAAGCATGGAAGAGGTGGGATCATGAGACCGGTAGAACTGGAGATGGAGGCTTTTGGGCCTTATGCAGACAATACACTCATCTCTTTTGAAAAGTGTGAAAAGGCGGGTTTGTTTTTGGTCTGCGGAGACACAGGAGCAGGCAAGACCACCATTTTTGACGGCATTGCTTTTGCCCTGTATGATGCCGCCAGCACGGAAGTCAGGAAGCCGGAAAATCTTCACAGTGACTATGTGGAAAAAAAAGCTATGAGCAAGGTGCGTCTGCTTTTTACCCACAAAGGAGAAGTGTATCAGGTTACCAGGACGTTTAACTTAAACAGGAAACATGAAGCACTTTTGGAGTGTCCGGACAAAAGTGCGCTGACAGGAAGGAAGGCAGTGAACCAGAAGCTGCAGGATATTCTGGGGCTTGACTACCGTCAGTTCAAACAGGTTTCCATGATCGCCCAGGGGGAATTTATGAATCTTCTGCTGGCAAAAAGCGACATGCGGAGCGAAATTTTCAGGAAAGTTTTCGACACGGAATTCTATAAGCTGATTTCCGACCGGCTGAAAAACATGAGTATCAAGGAGCGGGAGGAGGAGAAGCTAAGGGAGGAGCGCCGCAGGCAGGTTCTGGAATCCTGGGATGCGCTGCATCCTGACTGTCCTCTGGCCGACAGGGACAGAGAGGAGATTTTTGAGATCCTGGACAGCCGCATCCACCAGTCACGGGAAAAGGAGAAAAGCGGCAGAAAAGAAGAACAGCGCCTGGAGAAGGAAAAGGACAGGGCGCTTAAAAATCTGGAGCGTATCCAAAAGAACAACGGGGAACTCAAAACACTGTATGCCCTCAGGAAGGAACTGGAGGGGACAAAACTGCGCGCCGGTGAGGTCAGGGAGCTGGAGAAGCGGATCTCGGAGGGAAAAAGGGCAAATATTTATATAAAGCCCCTGGCAGATGACTGCACAGAGAAAAAGAATTTGCTTGCTGACGAAGAAGCCCATGCAGGAGAGATAAAAAAAGAGATCAGAGAACTGGAACAGGAGAAGAAAGCTCTGCTTGTCCAAATGGCAGCAGCCAAAAGGGAAGAAAAGCTTGGGGCAGAGATACAGGAATTGACAGAACGCCTTCTGGTTTATGAAAAATGGCAGCGGGAGGCAGAGGTACTCCTGGAACTGGAAACGCAGAAGGAAAAGCTGCTTGAGTCTGCGGAAAACCAGATCACGGTACAGAAAGAACAGGGAATCGCCTATGAGAGTTACAGGGAAGAATTCTTCAGAAGCCAGGCCGGCCTGCTGGCCAGGAAACTGGAGGAAGGAAAGCCATGCCCGGTCTGCGGCTCCACAGTACATCCGGTAAAAGCTGCCTGCGGGAAAAAGGAGTTGAGTGAAGCCGTACTGAAGGAAATGGAGGATCAAAAGGAAAAAACTTCCGCAAAACTGCAGAAAACCCTTACAGCCCTGGCAGAGAACGGAAAGGAATGGCAGACCAGAATGGAACACCTGCGCAGGGAGGCGGCTCTTTCCGGCAAAAAAAGCGGAGCCGCTATGCGTAAAAAAACAGCTTCCCTGATCAAAGAGGCCGGCGGGCGTCTGGAGAAGAAGAAGGCGAAAAGCACTCCGGGAGTTCTCTGTGTGGAGACGATCAGAAAAAACCTGGAGGAGAATGCGCAGCGCCGGGCAGCAGCCGGGAGAGAGATCCAGATTTGTGAAAAACGGGTGACAGAGATTGCAAAGGATCAAAAAGCGGCGGAAGGGAAGCTGCTTCTGGAAGTGAAACAGCAGAAATTCAAAAGCAGGGCAAAAGCTATGGAGGCATGTCTGGACAGTGAAGAGATGGCCCGTATGGAAAAAGAGACGCAGGCTTATGAAGACCATGTGAGAGAACTTCAGATCAGGATCAGAAGCCTGGCTCCTTCTCTGCGTGGCAGGAAGCTGTGCCCGGAGGAGGACGTGCGGGAGCAGATCCAGAGGGCAGAGCAGCAGCTGAGGACTGTGCGGATGCAGCTTCGGGAGGAGTACAGCGCTCTTAACAGGACAAAAGAAGTGCGCAGGCAGCTGGAGGTATTGTTTGAGGAGAGCAGCAGGACGAAAAACCGCCGGCTGTCGCTTCAGAGTCTTTCGGATACGGCGTGCGGCACGCTGAAAGGTAAGCCTAAGATCTCCCTGGAGCGTTATGTACAGTCTGCCTATTTCCGTATGATCGCCCTTGAAGCCAACAGGCGGCTGGAGCGTATGTCCTCCGGCAGGTATGAGCTGCTTGTGCGGGAGGAAAAAGAAAACCTTCAGTCCAGGTCAGGCCTGGATCTGGATGTCTATGATTACCACACCGGAAAGGTCAGGGGCATCCGTTCCCTTTCGGGAGGGGAGAGCTTTCAGGCAGCTTTGAGCCTGGCCCTCGGAGTCTCCGGGGTCATCGGCCAGTTTGCAGGTGGGATCCGGGTGGAGACCGTATTTATCGACGAGGGGTTCGGCAGCCTGGATGAGCAGTCCCTGGAGTCTGCCGTGGAGACTTTGTCGGCCCTTTCCAGGGAAGACTGCCTGGTGGGCATCATTTCCCATGTTCCTGAGCTTAAGGAGCGTATAGAATGCAGGATCGAAGTGGAAAAAAACAGAGGTGGAAGCTCCGTGTTTTTTACCTCTTGAACCTCTAAAAAAACATAAGAATAACTTGATAAAAAACCGGAAAGCATGTATAATGAATTTATTGATAAATTATTGTCATTTACTGCGCCCAAACGGGGTAAAAGCAGTAGGGAAAGGATGGAAAAATGCATTTAATCAACGACGAAAATGGCAACATGGTTCCTCACGGACATGACCATGAGCATGACCATGGTCACAGCCATGAACACAGCCACGGCTGCAGCAGTTGTTCAGAGGGCGAATGTGGCGGGAATTGTACGGAGGAAGTGGCAGCACTTTTGAACTATATGCTTTCCCACAATGAGCATCACGCACAGGAGCTTGACCAGATGGCAGAGAATCTGTCAAAGCTTGGAATGGAAGATGCAGCCAAGACCATTAAAGAAGGCGTTGCTGATTTCCAGAAAGGAAATATGCGCCTGGGCCTGGCCCTGACACTGGTAAAAGAACATTTGAAGGAGGCGTAAGCTATGTGTCTTGCAACGGTACAGAGAAGCGATGACAACACAATCATCTGCAGAAATGTAAGCAGAATCGACGTGGATGGCGAAAAGCTTATCATACGGGACATCATGGGCGAGGAGAGGACCATTATTGGCAAAATATTGATGGTAGACCTTGGAAACAGCCTTGTTAAGCTGGACTGCCAGTAAAGCAGCGGAAAAGTTGGAGGACTTTCTGCTGGATCAACAACGGTTTTAAGGCTTCGGCCTTAAAAATAAATTAACAAAGCGGAGGTAGTAACTATGAAATTATCTGAGGCAATGAGGAACAAAATGCTCGTTTCTTTTGAGCTGTTCCCGCCGAAGACAGACAAAGGAATGGAAAATCTTCCGGGAACCATCGAGCATCTTTGCAAGTACCGGCCGGAGTACATTTCCTGTACATATGGTGCGGGCGGAACCAATGTGGGTAAGAACATGGATGTGTGCAAAATGATCCAGAATGCCGGGACGATTCCGGTAACGCATTTTACATGTATCGGCAATACCGCAGAGGGGATCAAAGAGCAGCTTCAGAATTACCTGGACAACGGCGTAGATCATATGCTGGCGCTCCGCGGTGACCTTCCGTTTGGATGGACAGGGACCGGTGGGGATTTCGCTTACGCAACAGATCTGGTGGCTTATGTCCGCAAAGAATTCGGCGATAAGATCGAGATCGCTGTAGCAGGTTCTCCGGAAGGACATATCACTTGCCGCAGCCTGGAATCTGACATCGCTGTCCTGAAACAGAAACAGGATAACGGTGCTGACTACATCATGACTCAGCTTTGCTGGGATATGGAGCAGTTCAAACGCTGGCTGGATGCAATCCGCACTGCAGGCATCACAATGCCGGTTGATGTGGGCATCATGCCGATTCTGGATCAGGCTGCTACGATCAATATGGCACTTTCGCGTAATGGTTGTGTAATGCCGCGTAAACTTTGCGAGATCATATCCAAAAACTGGATTTTCCCGAACCCGTTCGACAAAGATCCGTTTGACGCCGCTGCTGATGAAAAGAAAGCAGCATTCAAAGAGGCTGGTATCGAATACACCATCAGTCAGATTGATGAATACCGCGCACTGGGCGTTAATGGTATCCATCTGTATGCTCTGAACAAATGGAAAGATGTATCTGAAATCATTGACAGATGCGGTCTTCGTACACTTGTTTAACACGTATTAAAATTATATTTTAGGAGGTGCCCTTTTCATGGCACATGTAATTGCAATTGCCGGCAAAGGCGGCGTAGGCAAGACAACCCTGACAGGACTTATCATCCAGTATCTGGCTGAAAAAGGCAAGGGTCCGATTCTTGCAGTAGATGCAGATGCCAATTCAAACTTAAATGAAGTTCTCGGTATGGAACTTGAGGCAACTCTGGGCGATATCCGTGAGGAAGTGGCCCGTGCGGAGATGTCAAAAGAAAATCCCATTCCGGCCGGAATGACAAAAGCGGATTATATGGAGTTCAAGTTTGATGATGCATTGATTGAAAATGATGATTATGACCTGCTTGTCATGGGACGTACCCAGGGGAAAGGCTGCTACTGCTTCGTAAATGGACTTCTGCAGGCTCAGCTTGCAAAGCTGCAAAAGAATTATCCATATATCATCGTGGACAATGAAGCCGGTATGGAGCATATCAGCAGAGGCGTTCTTCCCAATATGCAGACAGCGATTCTGGTCAGCGACTGTTCCAGAAGAGGTGTACAGGCAGTGGGCAGGATCGCGGAACTGATCAAAGAATGTGACATGCACCCGAAGCAGGTTGGTTTGATCATAAACCGTGCACCGGGCGGGGTACTCAATGCGGGCACAAAAGAGGAGATTGAGAAACAAGGCCTCACCCTTTTGGGAATCGTACCGCAGGATGAAACTGTATATGACTTCGACTGCGACGGTACTCCGATCGTGAAGCTCCCGGAAGATTCACCGGTGAGAACAGCGGTCAGGGATATTGTGAGCAAGCTGGAGTTATAAAAACCGGGGAAGCGGACCCGGATAAAAAAGCAAAAAGAGGCGAAAACAAGGAGGATATTCATGAGTGAATTCAAATTAACCACAGTAGAAGAATTTGAAGCTGCTACTGCACGTCTCCTGGAAACAGGTGCAAAAGTCGGCGCTGACGCTTGGCAGTTCCGCGTAAAAAATCAGACACCCCATTGTAAATTTGGTGAAGAAGGCGTTTGCTGCCGTATCTGTACAATGGGACCATGCCGTATCACAAAAAAGGCTCCGAGAGGAATCTGCGGATGTGATGTACACGGTATTGTAGGTCGTAACTACCTGAAATTTACTGCAGGCGGTTCTGCAACACACTCTGACCATGGCCGTGAAATCTGCCATACCTTATATGAATCTGCAGCTGATGGCTGTTATAAGGTAAAAGATTCGGATAAACTGATCCGTATCGCAAAAGAGTGGGGGATCGAGACCGAAGGAAAAGATATTTATGATCTGGCACACGAAGTTGCTGAGACAGGTCTGATGGAGTATGGTAAACCATTCGGAACACAGAGATTCTTAAAGAGAGCGCCGGAGTCACAGCAGGAACTGTGGGAAAAGAATGAACTTGCTCCAAGAGCAATCGACCGCGAGGTTTCCTGTTCCTTACATATGAGCCATATGGGATGCTCTTCCAAACCGGAAGCGCTGGTAAAACAGGCCATCCGTGCAGGCTTAAGTGATGGATGGGGCGGTTCCATGATGGGAACAGAGTTCTCAGATGTATTATTTGGAACTCCGAAGCCGATTGAGACTGAAGCAAACTTAGGAGTTATGGTTGAGGATAATGTCAATATCGTTGTTCATGGACATGATCCGAGTCTTTCTGAGATGATCTGTGAATTCGCAGATGATCCGGAAATGATCGCATACGCAAAAGAGCAGGGTGCAAAAGGCATCACTGTATCTGGTGTGTGCTGTACTTCAAACGAAGTTGCAATGCGCCGCGGAATCCCCATGGCCGGTAACTTCCTGCAGCAGGAAAACGTTGTTCTGACAGGTGCATGTGAAGCGATCGTCGTAGACGTACAGTGTATCTTCCCGGCACTTGGTCCTTTAAGCAAATGTTTCCACACAAAATTCATCACGACTTCTCCGATCGCTCAGATGCCGGATTCTGAATTCATCAGATTCGATGCGCACACAGCAGGCGAGAAAGCAAAATTGATCGTTAGGACAGCTATTGAGAACTTCAAGAACAGAAAACCTGAACTGGTACATATTCCGCAGCTGAAGCAGAAAGCAACTGTCGGATACTCTACAGAAGCTATCGTTAAGGCTCTGGACGGCGTAACCAACTCACAGGTAGACGAGCTGGGAACCACAAAACCGTTATTAGAGTGTATCACCTCCGGTGTTCTCCGTGGTGCTGTCGCAATGGTTGGATGTAATAACCCGAGGGTTCGTCCTGACTTAGCTCATATTGAACTTATGAAAAAACTGGTTGCTAACGATATCATCATCATCGCTTCCGGATGTTCTGCACAGGCAGCTGCAAAAGCAGGTCTGATGGACAAGAGAGCGAAAGATGTCTGTGGCGCCGGACTTAAGAGAGTTTGTGAACTGGCTGACATTCCGCCGGTACTGCACATGGGCTCCTGCGTAGATATCAGCCGTATGCTGGTTCTGGCAGCTACCCTGGCAAAAGACGCAGGTCTGCATATTTCCCAGCTTCCGGTTGTTGGATGTGCTCCTGAGTGGATGTCTGAAAAAGCAGTTTCTATCGGTAACTATGTAATTGGTTCCGGTATTGATACCTTCTTAGGTGTTGACCCATATGCCTGCGGTTCCAGTGAAATGGTTGAAATCCTGACCAACGGAACAAAAGAATGGGTAGAAGCTGCATTTACAGTTGAAAAAGATATTGAAAAACTGGGCGATGCTATGATCGCAAAAATCGAAGAGAAGAGAGCTGCTCTTGGAATCTAATCTTTATCAGGAAAGGTGAATGACATGAAAATTGCAGTGACAGGAAAAGGCGGCGTTGGAAAGACTACTTTTGCTGCGACGCTGGCGCGTTTATATGCGGATGAGGGAAGAAAGGTGCTTGCTGCGGATGTGGATCCGGATGCGAATCTGGGGCTGGCACTTGGGTTTGATGATGAAACCCTGGATGCTATCATCCCCATAACAAAGATGCGGAAGCTGGTGGAAGAACGTACCGGAGCTAATGAAGATAATCAGTTCTACCGGATCAATCCAAAGGTGGACGATATCCCGGATACATATTCCAAAGAAGTGAACGGAGTCAAGCTGCTTGTGCTTGGTACTGTGGAAACCGGCGGCGGCGGTTGTGTATGCCCGGAGCACGTTATGCTTCGCAGAATCATCAATAATTTGGTGCTTCACAGGGATGATGTAGTGATCATGGATATGGAAGCTGGATTAGAGCACCTCGGCCGGGGTACTACGGAATCCATGGACCAGTTTATCGTGGTCATAGAACCGGGCGCCAGAAGCGTGCAGACCTATAAGAATGTGAAAAGGCTGGCAAAGGACCTGGGCGTAAAACAGGTGCGTGTTGTGGCTAATAAGGTTCGGAACGAAGAGGATGAGGCGTTTGTAAAAGGGCACATACCGCAGGAGGATCTGCTGGGATTCATTCACTATAATACCGAAGTGATGGACGCGGACCGTCAGGGCAAGTCTCCATACGACTTCAGCAATACTGTAAAAGAGGAAATTACAAACATTAAACACATAATCGACCAAGGATTATGAGAAGGTCAGGAGGAAGAGAACATTGACATTATTTGAAACCGTATTTAGTGGAAATGACGCTGTCTATGGATTAACAGAAGGCGCTATTAATGCTGCTATCGAACAGCATGGTGCTGACAAAGCTGTCAGCTTCCCGAACACCGCTTACTGCTTACCGTGCTACTATGCAGTGACAGGTGTGAAGGTTAAAACTTTAGGAGAATTAAAAGAAGCTTTAGGTGTTGTAAAAACTTTGATGACAAGAGAGCTGAGATTAAATGACGTATTTATGTCTGGCGTTGCAACTGCTCTCTGCGCAGAGTTTATCGAAGTTCTGAAATATATTGACGGTGCAGAACCGTACACAGAGCCCTGCTACGGACATCTGGCAGATGCTGTGATCCGTGAACTGGGTGTACCCCTTGTAACAGGTGATATCCCTGGTGTTGCTGTTATTCTGGGAAGCGCTCCTACAAAAGAGGAAGCAGTTGCCCTGGTTAAGAGCTATCAGGCGCAGGGTATCCTGGTAACACTGGTTGGCGGTGTGATCGACCAGGTTGCTGAAGCTGGTATGAAGACCGGTGCAAACTTACGTGTTATCCCTCTGGGTAAAGACGTGACAAGTGTGATCCATGTAGTATCCGTTGCATTAAGAGCAGCGCTTATCTTTGGTAATGTAACACCTGGAGACGCAGCGAATCTGATGAAGTACACCTTCGAGCGTGTACCGGCATTCGTAAACGCATTTGCTCCTCTGGATGATGTGATCGTTGCCTGCGGTGCAGGTGCCATTGCACTTGGTTTCCCTGTTATCACAAACCAGGAAGGCGTATCCACAGTACCGAAGAGTTTGATCTTACAGCCGGACGTTGCTAAATTCAACGCTACATCCCTGGAAGCACGCGATATCAAGATCAAAATCACCAATATTGATATTCCGGTTGCTTTTGCATCCGCATTCGAGGGTGAGATCATCCGCCGCGGCGACATGCAGGTAGAGTTTGACGGTTCCCGTGTAGACTGTGCAGAGCTTGTTCAGTCAGCAGAGGCTACAGAGATTGAAGACCACAAGATCACCGTGATCGGACCGGAAGCAGATGAAATGGAACTGGGCAGCAAGAACAGCATTGCTTATGTTGTAAAAGTTGCAGGCAAGAACATGCAGTCTGACTTTGAGCCGGTTATCGAGCGTAAATTCCATAACTACATCAACTGTATCGAAGGTGTATACCACACAGGACAGCGTGATATGCAGCGTATCCGTATCAGCAAGGATGCATTCAATGCAGGATTCCGCCTGAAACATATCGGTGAGGTTCTGTACGCATCTGTTAAGAATGAATTTGATGCCGTTGTTGATAAATGTGAAGTTGTTATCTACACAGATCCTGCAGAGTGTAAGAGAATCCGTCACGAAGTGGCAATCCCTACATTCAACAAACGTGATGACCGTCTGAAATCCCTGACAGATGAGTCTGTAGAAGTATACTACAGCTGTATCCTTTGCCAGGCATTCTCCCCGTCTCATGTATGTGTGGTAACACCGGAACGTCTGGGCCTGTGCGGTGCCGTTTCATGGCTGGATGCAAAGGCAACCAACGAGCTGGATCCCAACGGACCATGCCAGGTTATCACGAAAGAGAAATGTATTGACGAGAGAATCGGTGAGTACGAGGACGTTAACGAAGCCGTACGCAAATTCTCCCAGGGTGCTCTGGAAGAGGTATCTCTGTATTCCATCATGGAAAAACCGATGACAAGCTGCGGATGTTTTGAGTGTATCTGTGGTATTGAGCCATTCTCCAATGGTGTAGTTATCACAAACCGTGAGTATGCAGGTATGACACCACTTGGAATGACCTTCCCGGAACTGGCTTCCATGACAGGCGGCGGTGTGCAGACACCAGGCTTCATGGGACATGGAAAACACTTCATCGGTTCTAAGAAGTTCATGAAGGCAGAGGGCGGTATCGAGAGAATCGTTTGGATGCCGAAAGAGCTGAAAGAATTTGTTGCTGAGAGACTGAATAATACAGCAAAAGAATTATACGGTATCGACAACTTCACAGACATGGTTGGTGACGAGACTATTGCAACAGATCCGGAAGAATTAGTTGCATTCTTAACAGAAAAAGGACATCCGGCTCTGGGTCTGGATCCAATGATGTAAGATTTTGGAAGACAAAATCGCTTAATTGTAGTATCATGTAAACGGTGAATGCGCGTTTTACCGTGTTCACCGTTTATAAAAAATATATTAAGGAGGCTAATGAGAAATGCCGTTTAATCAAAAACCACAGAAATTCAATGCAAACATAAACACAGTTGAAATTGGCTGCGGGGACAAAGCAATCAAATTAGGAGGGGAATGTACATTTCCTTTCTATTCCTTTGATGCTCCCACGGAAAATGCACCAAAAGTAGGCGTGGAAATTTCCGATATGGGACTTATCAATGTTCCGGGAATCCAGGAATATTATGCAGGTGCTGCCACAATGGCCGAGATCGCAAAAAAAGCGGAAGCAATGGAAGGTGCGGACTTCGTATGCTTACGTCTTGAAGGCGGGGATCCGAACGGCGCAGACAAATCTATTGATGAACTGATCGCAGTTGTCAAAGAAGTCGGCGAAGCTGTTTCCTGTCCTTTAGTTGTTGAAGGATGCAAGAATGTGGAAAAAGATTCTGAATTACTGCCGAAAGTGGCAGAAGCACTTCAGGGCAAAAATGTTTTAGTCCTTTCTGCAAGAGAAGAAGATTACAAAGCAGTTGGTGCAGCAGCAGGCCTTGCTTACAATCAGAAGGTTGGAGCAGAATCCGCAGTGGATATCAACCTGGCAAAACAGCTTAACGTTGTTACAACTCAGTTAGGCGTAAAAGCTCAGGATATCGTAATGAACGTTGGTTCTGCAGCAGTAGGCTATGGTTTTGAGTACGTGGTATCCACAATGGACCGTATTAAAGGTGCAGCTCTTTCCCAGAATGATAACATGTTACAGATGCCGATCATCACTCCGGTTGCCGATGAGACATGGGGAGTAAAAGAGGCTATGGCTTCTGAGGAAGATATGCCGGAATGGGGACCGCTGGAAGAGAGAGGTATCAGTATGGAAGTACAGACAGCAGCAGCAGTTTTAGCTTCCGGTTCTGACGCTGTCATTCTGAGACATCCCAAATCTGTTGCAACAATCTCAAAAATGATTAAAGAATTAGTGTAATCGTAGAACAGGAGGATAAAAACAAATGGGATTATCAGGTATTCAAATTTTTAAACTGACACCAAAAAAGAACTGTAAAGAGTGCGGCTGCCCAACATGTATGGCTTTCTCCATGAAAGTGGCTCAGGGTGCTCTGGAAATTTCCAAATGCCCGCATATGTCTGAGGATGCTCTGGCTCAGTTATCTGAGGCAACAGCTCCGCCGATGAAGACGATCAAAGTCGGAAGCGGTGACAATGAATTTACTTTAGGCGGCGAGACTGTTTTATTCAGACATGAAAAAACTTTCGTAAGCAAAACAAGATATGCAGTTTCCCTGTGCACATGTATGGATGATGCTGCGATCGACGCTAAACTGGCAGCAATTCCGAAGGTAGACTACGAGCGTATCAGCGAGAGAATGTTCGTTGAAATGATTTACGTGAACTACGAAGACGGCGCTGACAAAGACAGATACGTTGAAATCGTAAAGAAAGCAGCAGCTCTTGGAAGAACTTTAGTTCTGGGCTGCAAAGATATCGAAGCTGCAAAAGCAGCTCTGGCTGTTTGCAAAGACGGCAAACCGGTATTAAACGGTGCGGATGCTTCTAACTACGCTGACATGAGCGCAGTTGCAACAGAGGCAGGTGTTGTACTTGGCGTTACAGGTGCTGACCTGAATGAGTTATATGATACAGTTGCAGCTCTGGAAAAAGCAGGCAATAAGAATCTGATTCTGGATGTTGGAACGAAATCCATCAAAGAAGCTTACGGCAATGCTGTACAGATTCGCCGCGCAGCTTTAAAAGATCAGGACAGAACCTTTGGTTATCCTACACTGGTAAACCTGTCAGTTCTGGCACATGGCGACAGAAACCTGCAGCAGGCACTGGCTTCCATGTTCACAATGAAATATGGTTCCATTGTGGTTATGGAGCAGCTTGAGTACGCAGAAGCTCTGCCGTTATTCGGTCTTAGACAGAACGTATTTACAGACCCGCAGAAACCAATGAAAGTGGAACCGGGTATTTATGCTTTAAATGGTGCAGACGAGAATTCTCTGTGTCTGACAACCGTAGACTTTGCTCTTACATATTTCGTGGTATCCGGAGAGCTGGAGCGTTCCGGTGTGCCATGTAACCTGATCATCAGTGATGCAGGCGGACTTTCTGTATTGACCGCTTGGGCTGCAGGCAAATTATCTTCCACTTCTGTATCCAAATATATTCAGGAAAATGTAGAAGATAAAGTGAAATGCAGAAAACTGATCATTCCGGGTAAAGTTGCCGTATTAAAGGGTGATATCGAAGCAAAACTTCCGGGTTGGGAAGTGATCGTTGCTCCGTTGGAAGCAGTTCAGTTAGTAAAATTCTTAAAAGACCTGACTGCATAATATGAGAAATACAGGCTGACAGAAAGGAGGCTTTTTCTCCCCCTTTCTGTCCAGCCAAAATGAATAATATAAAAGGAGAACTATTATGGCAAAGTTTGTTACAATTGGTGAGAGAATTCACTGTATTTCCCCGTCTATCCGCAAAGCGATGGCAGAGCGTGATCCGGAACCAATCTTAAAACGCGCAAAAGAGCAGTTAGAGGCTGGTGCTACATATTTGGACGTAAACATCGGACCGGCTGAGAACGACGGAGAAGATTTAATGAAATGGGCGGTTCAGCTGATCCAGTCCAACTTCGACAATGTTCCTCTGGCACTGGATACTGCCAACAAAAAAGCAATCGAGGCAGGTATCTCTGTATACAACAGAAGCAAAGGAAAACCGATTGTAAACTCTGCTGATGCAGGCGGAAGAATCGAGAATATCGACCTGGCTGCAGCAAATGATGCTATCGTAATCGCTCTTTGCTCTGCAGAAGGTATTGCAGCAGACAACGATGAGCGTATGATGCACTGCCAGAACATGCTGGAAAGAGGTATGATGCTGGGGATGGAGCCTACAGACCTGTGGTTTGACCCGTTATTCCTGGTTGTAAAAGGAATGCAGGACAAACAGATGGAAGTTCTGGAAGCGATCAAAATGTTCAGCGATATGGGACTGAATTCCACAGGCGGTCTGTCAAATAACTCTAACGGTATGCCGAAACATATCCGTCCGATCATGGATTCCGCAATGGTTGCAATGTGCATGATGCAGGGATTAACCTCCGCTATCGTAAATCCATGTGATTTAAGACTGATGGAAACAATTAAATCCTGTGATGTTTTCAAAAACAACACATTATACGCTGACTCTTACCTGGAAATTTAATAGCAGGCAGAATCGTGTAACAAAAAAAGCGCCGGGGATATTTTTATCGCCGGCGCAGATAAAAATATACAGAAAGGCTAAATTCCTATGTTCAAAGTGACTTTTATGTTTGAAAATGGCGAAGATGTCACAACTTTCGCCCAGGAAGGAGAAATCCTTTTAGAAGTAGCGAGAAAAACGAATGTGGCTATTGATGCCCCCTGTTCCGGCAATGCCTCCTGCGGTAAATGCAAAGTAAAACTGGTGACAGGTGAAATGAATTCTCCAAAGACCCGCCATATCTCCAATGAAGAGTATGCAGAGGGCTGGAGACTGGCATGTGTGAGCAAGCTGACAGGTGATGTGGAGGTACAGGTACCCGACATTGCATCCGCTTACAGAAGCCGGATGAAAGTCGCAGATTTGAGTTCCAAGGAGGAGATTGCCATATTTGAACAGGCAAAATCCGATGTGGAAGCAGCAGGAATTGTCTTGAAAAATAGTCTGGATATTATCCATGTGACCATGGATGAACCGTCTCTGGATGACACCATGCCGGATAATGAGCGTCTGATGCGGGCAATCAAAAGAGAGACCGGTGTGGAAAGGGTGCGTCTGCCTTATTCTGCACTTAGGAAAATATCTGTTGTTTTCCGTGAGAATCATTTTGATGTAAAATGCATTGTGCGCAGAACAGAAGATGATATTTTCGTGTATGACGTCTATGGCAGAGATGAAAAAGTAGTCATCGGCGGTTTGGCTGTTGATATTGGTACAACTACGGTGTCTGCACTGCTGATCAATATGCAGACAGGTGAGATTCTGGGAAAAGCATCAGCCGGAAATGGTCAGATTCGTTATGGTGCGGATGTTATCAATCGTATTATTGAATCTATGAAACCGGGTGGTAGCGTGAAACTGCAGCGTGCAGTGGTGGAGGAAACCATCAATCCAATGATTGAGCAGATGTGCCGGTCCTGTGGATTTAGACCTCTGCATATTTACCGTATGTGTATTGCGTCTAATACTACTATGAACCATCTGCTGACAGGAATGAATGGGGATCCGATCCGTATGGAGCCATATATTCCTACATTTTATAAAACAAATTCACTTTTTGCCTCTGATATTGGAATCAGGGTAAATCCGGATGCCCATATTATACTGGCGCCTAATATTGGAAGTTATGTGGGTGGAGATATCACAGCAGGTACGTTGGTCAGTATGCTGTGGAATCGTCCTGAATTTTCCCTGTTTATTGATTTAGGTACAAATGGCGAGCTTGTATTTGGCAATTCAGACTTTATGATGAGTTGTGCCTGCTCTGCAGGGCCTGCCTTTGAAGGCGGGGATATCAGCTGCGGTATGCGCGCCACGGACGGCGCTATCGAGGCCTGTACCATTGATGCAGAAACCATGGAACCCAGTTTTTCTGTCATAGGGGATCAGGGTGAGAAACCGATCGGTCTCTGCGGTTCCGGTATCATTGATGTGATCAGCGAATTATTCCGTACCGGTATCATTAATCCGAAAGGAAAGTTTATCCGGGAGGGGAAACGTGTCCGCCATGATGAGTATGGCATGGGCAGCTATGTGCTCGCCTTCGAGGAGGAGTCGGGCAGTGTCAAGGAAGTGGAGATCAATGAGGTGGATATTGATAATTTCATACGGGCTAAAGGTGCTATTTTCTCAGCTATCCGTACCATGCTGTTATCCCTTGATTTTGATATTTCCATGATTGATGATGTCTATGTGGCCGGAGGAATCGGCAGCGGCATCAATATGCAGAATGCCGTGAGAATTGGAATGTTCCCGGATATTCCTTTGGAGAAATTCCATTATATCGGAAACTCTTCTCTGTCCGGTGCATATACAATGCTCCTTTCAAAAGAAGCAGAGCAGAAGTGTTATGAAATCGCATCCAATATGACATACCTGGAGCTTTCCGCTGTACCCAGTTATATGGATGAATTTGTAGCATGTTGTTTTATACCACATACGGATACGTCTTTGTTTCCGTCTGTAACAGAAGAATAGAAGTGCGCGATGGGGACTTTTATTGTCACGAATAAATAGACTGACTGAGGTGAAAAGATGAATTTTGAATACGCAAAGGACAGTAAAGAGCAGCGTCCTTATGAGCATTATCTGAACGCATACAGAGAGATGGACCCGAAAGAAATCAGCGGGCGGACCGGAATTCCTTATGATGAGGAAAAGGGGCTTTTTACCGTGAAATTGATGGGAAGTACATACCAGGTATCTTTTCCGGATTATGAAATTCATCACGTGGAGGATTGGGCCAAAGTATATCCTCTGGAGGAAGCCATGAACGCTAAAATTCTCATTGTCCGTTTTTTGACAGAGAGAAGTGCAGCACCAGCATCAGGAAAATTTGTGACCTATCATGATGTTCCCTGGGGTGAGGTATACTTCCGGCAGTTTCAGGGCAGGTGCCTGTTCCGTCTGGCATTTGGCTATGGAAATAAGCTGCCTGTGTTCCGGAAGATTATGGAGCACTTGGGAGCAAAAAAATGTTCAGAGGGAGACTGTTCCTATGAATTGGAATTTATGGACAATTTGTATGTGAAATTTATCTTGTGGGAAGGGGATGACGAATTCCAGCCTTCTGCACAGATATTATTTTCTGATAATTTTGCCGTCTCATTTGCCGCGGAGGATTTGGCGGTTGTGGGCGATATCAGCATTAACATGATGAAAGCATTGGAAAAAAAGTTGTCTTAAATAAGATTGTTATAGTAGAGTAGGTATTACGCGTTAAGTGTCATGGGATGGGAAGTTGTCCATGAACGAAGGCAGCCGCAAGGCTCCACGATGTAATATTGCGTCCGCTACTACATTAAAGACAGATATGAATTCTTCTCTTTGGTGTAGTAAACTACTATGCCATAAGTATACAACGAGAAGGGACAGTTATGCTGTTCCTTGGAGACAACAGATGAAGGAGGATTTATATCTGATGAAAAAAGTGAATAATGTGAAAGTTTTGGCATTTACGGGTGTTCTGGTGGCAATGAGTATTATCCTGACCAGGGTAGTTGCGATTCCCATTGGTACCAGTATTCGGCTTACCGTAGGTCAGACTCCGGTATACCTCTGCGGCTTTTGGTTTGGCCCTTTGGTTGGGGGAATCTGCGGCTTTTTATCTGATTTCCTTGGGGCGATTCTTCAGGGTTATGCGCCAAATCCCATGATTTCTGTCACTGCTGTTCTGGCTGGCGTGCTGCCGGGACTGTTTCGGCATTTTTATGCAAAGAAACTGGAAATCTGGCATGTACTTGCAGTGATTGTAGTTCATGGAATCGTAGGTTCTCTTGGATTTACATGTCTGGGACTTCATATGTACTACGGAACACCGTGGGCTGTTTTGTATGCCCAGAGACTGGTTCAGACGCCTCTTCTGGCAACTCTGAATACGGTGCTGGTGTTCTTCCTCTACAAGAGCCCTTTGACTGCTATGGTAAATAAGAGCACTATGCTGAAAAATGGGTCTGTAAATGTAACTGACCACGCAAAATAATTCCCGAAAGGGAGTTGATATAAAGCTGGAGAAATCCGGCGATCAAAGAAAGAGAGGTATGTGAGAGATGGGATTTTCAACTGTACCATGTAATGAATTTGTGGAAGTATTAGCATCAAAAGCACCGGTTCCGGGCGGCGGCGGAGCATCTGCTCTGGTTGCCGCAGTGGGAACAGCCCTGGGTAATATGGTGGGCAGCCTGACTGTGGGCAAGAAGAAATACGCAGAAGTAGAAGACGAGATGTGGGAGCTGAAGAAGAAATGTGATGCTCTGCAGAAAGATTTCTTACGTCTGATTGAGAGAGATGCAGAAGTATTTGAACCCCTGTCAAAAGCCTATGGTATGCCTCGTGCAACCGAGGAAGAGAAAGCGGAAAAAGCCAGAGTGATGGAAATCGTTCTGAAAGACGCCTGCTCTGTACCCATGGAAATAATGGAAAAGTGCTGTGAAGCCATTGAAGTGATCGTAGAATTTGCAGCAAAAGGTTCCACACTGGCCATCAGTGATGCAGGTGTAGGAGCAGCATTCTGCAAAGCAGCGCTGAAAGGTGCCAGCCTGAATGTATATATCAACACAAAATCCATGGCTGATAAAGCTTATGCGGAAGAGCTGAATAAAAAGGCTGACGCGATGTTGGAGAAGTATACAAAAATCGCTGATGAGACCTTTGACAGTGTACTTTCCAGACTGAAATAATAGTATCATATTTTTGTCTTATAATGACACAAGGGAAGATAAATATTGCAGAGTGTCATTTCAGAGAAATCTTATACCGCAGGCGAATGCGGTATAAGTTATGGTATGCCCGGATGGGTATGATAAAAAGATGCAGGAGGATTCATAGAGAATGGCGAAAAGATTACTGGGTAAGGAAGTAACAGCAGCATTAAATGAGAGAATCAAAGCGGATGTGGCAGCACTGGAGGAGAAAGGCGTAAAACCGACTCTTTGCATTATCCGTGTGGGTGAAAATGAAAGCGATATCTCCTATGAGAGAGGCGCAACCAAGCGCTGTGAAACACTGGGTGTTGCATGTGAGAAAATTCTGCTTCCGGCAGATGTAAGTCAGGATGAGCTTTTGGCAGCCATTGATAAAGTGAATAAAGATGACAAGGTTCATGGTGTTCTCTTATTCCGTCCGCTGCCAAAACACCTGGATCAGTCAGTGATTGAAAACGCACTGGATCCGGCCAAAGATGTTGACTGTATGACAGATGGCTCCATGTCAGGCGTATTTACAGGAAAGAATGTAGGTTTCCCGCCATGTACACCCCAGGCATGTATGGAGATTCTGGATCATTACGGAATTGACTGTACAGGTAAAAAAGCAGTAGTTGTGGGACGAAGCCTGGTAGTAGGTAAACCGGCAGCTATGATGCTGATCAAGAAAAATGCAACTGTTACAATCTGCCATACCAGAACTGTGGATATGCCTTCTGTAGTAAGAGAGGCAGATATCGTTATCGTTGCGGCAGGCCGTGCCGGCGTTATTGATGATACTTATTTAAGCGCAGGTCAGACCGTAATCGACGTTGGAATCAACGTAAATGCAGAAGGTAAACTCTGCGGAGATGTTGATTTTGAGAAGGCAGAGCCTGTTGTAGATGCCATCACACCGGTTCCGGGTGGTGTTGGAAGTGTAACAACTTCCGTTCTGGTTGGACATGTAGTGGAAGCTGCAAAACGCAAATTTGCATAAGGACAGCGTAAAAGTAACTGTTCCGTACCTTCACAGTCACATATAAAATCCTTGCAGAATGGCCTTTTGCCATAGGATTTTTGTGGCTGCGGAATGTTTTCTTGCGGTCAGTGCAGTCAATGCGCAGGTTTACGGAGGAGTTACGAGTAAATACATATGTTTTTTACCCCTGGAAATTCATATTCAATTGGATTTCCGGGGGTTTTTGGTTCATGGACACGAAGGGAACTGCACGGTTGTGAGGGGGTAGACTGAGTTAGGGGTATATTGCCTCCTGCCTCGTAGGCATCAGCGGGATTACTGTCCATAACAATAGAACGTAAGCATGAGGTGCTTTCTATTGTTGGAATTCAGGCATATGTTTTCGGTACCAGATAGGGAGCATATTGCGCTGGCAGCGGGGATTTTTGCGTTGTTCGATGCCAATCGTCTGAAAAAAGGATTTCCAGAGGCCAACATATGGGTCGAAGCGGTCTTTTGAGGCTTCCATGTAGGAGAGTTCTTCAGGTGATACGGGGGTTAGGAAGTAGTCACTGTCGGCAGGATGTACAACAGACAGCATCCGCGTTTTGTCCACGATCATCCAGTGCTCTGAGGGCATACGGTCTTCAAAGTTGGGGGCAAGGATGGTTAGAACATTACATTTGGGTTCAATAATGGACAGCAGAATCTGGTTTTTCAGCCGGGAGAAACGGACGAATTCCCGAAACAGGTGTGCTTCATTGGCTACTTTGCGGTTTAGTTCAAAGAGGGCGGAAACGGCGGGATCCCCCAGCATCTGGGAAGTTTTTTCTTTGTAAACAAAGCCCAGGATCATGTAACGGTAGATGATGTCCAGCTTGTGGGGATGGTCGGACATGGCGGCACGGTAGATGTCATGGTAGGATTTTTCGGAGATTTTCTGCTGGATGGAACGGATCACTTTTTGGACTTTTTCTTCATCGGGGTCTATGTGGCGGTAGTCACAGAAAAGTTCCGGGGACCAGATGGGTTCGGTCCGGAGTTTTATGTTGCTGTGGCCCAGACGGGCGGACCAGGCGTCGTAGATGCAGGTCATCATGGATTCAAAGGTGTCTTGGCAGGTGAATATTACCATGTGGGTGGGCTCCTTTCAAATGTTTATAAAGGGGACGGGAAACCCCTGGCCTCTCCCACCCGAGTTTCCCTGGGGATTGGCGGTTGAATTATAATTGGCCGCTTAGGGTTTTTAGGGGGTCTTCGGGGGCGGGGGTGGTTAGGTTCAGGTCGTCGAAGAGGGAGAGCTGGCGGTAGGTTTGGGGGTGGTCCAGGGACCAGCTGGTCTTTTGGTCGGTGGAGGTGAGCTGGCGGGTGATGAAGTCCTCTTCGATGGGGGTGCGGTAGAGCATTTTACCGCTGCAGGTGATGAAGTATTGGGCGCGTTTTAGGACGACGCCCAGTTTTTTTAGGGCTGGGAAATCCAGACGGTTGGTCCGGCGGGCCTGGACGATCCGATAGGCGGATTTGTTGCCCAGGCCGGGGACTTTCAGCAGGTCTTCATAAGATGCAGTCTGGATCTCAATGGGAAACAGCTCCAGGTGGCGCAGGGCCCAGTCACATTTGGGGTCCAGGAGAATGTTGAAGTTAGGGCGGCCGGGGTCTAAAAGGTCCTCTGCATGGAAACCGTAAAAACGCAGAAGCCAGTCTGCCTGGTACAGACGGTGTTCTCTTAGGAGGGGCGGGGCTGTGTCCAGGGAGGGAAGGCTGGAGTCTTCGTTCAGCGGAACATAGGCGGAAAAGAAGACACGTTTTAAATCAAACTGCTGATACAGGGATTGGGTCACCTGTAAGAGCTGGTAGTCGTTTTCCGGGGTGGCGCCGATGATCATCTGGGTGCTCTGGCCTGCAGGGACAAAGGAGCGGCTTTGGGCCGCAGGCAGGGCGGGGGCATCCTGGCGGAAATAGAAGGACGGACTTCCCGTAAAGGAAGAGGGCGTAGTCATGTTCCGGGAGGCGGAAGGGCGGATGACGGAGGAGGTTACCGTGGTTTCCGTATTTCCTGACGGTAGTGAAGGCGCAGGGGTGGCGGAATGCGGAACGGCAGAGGCCAGAGGACCGTTTAAAGATCCGGAGCGGGAAGTGCCGGTGATGGTGTCCTGCGTTTCTTTTTTTGTTTTGAAGATGGAATTGGGGAGGTAGCGGTTGGCGCTGCTTCGTTCCATCTGGGCAGACTTGCCGATGGAAAGGCGGTAGTCTGTGATGCCGTGCTGAATTTGTTTGATAGGCTTTAGTATGTTTTCATGGCTTTTTCCGGGAGCCAGGGCCTGGAGGGATTCTCTGGTGGGAAGTTCCATGTTGACACTCATGCGGTCAGCCAGATAGCCTATCTGTTCGATGATTTCCGGGGCGGCTCCGGGGACAGCTTTGGCGTGGATATAGCCGCGGAAATGGTATTTGGTGCGCAGCAGGTAAAGGCTCCGGTACATAAGCTCCATAGTATAGGTGGGATTCTTTACTACGCCGGAGCTGAGGAAGAGGCCTTCTATATAGTTTCTTTTATAAAATTCCACGGTGAGACTGCAGATTTCGTCCGGGGTGAAGGTGGTGCGTACCTTATCGTTGGAACGGCGGTTCAGACAGTATTTGCAGTCATAGATGCACTCATTGGATAATAGTATTTTTAAAAGGGAGATACAGCGTCCGTCGGAGGCAAAGCTGTGGCAGATACCGGCAGCTACGGAATTGCCCAGACTGCCCTTTTCCCCGCGGCGGTCAGAGCCGCTGGAGGTACAGGCCACATCGTATTTGGCTGCGTCGGATAATATTTTCAGTTTTTCTTCCAGAGTCAGGGATGATGATAAGTACATAGTGATCAAATCCTTCCGAATGTATGTTCTGATTATAGAATAGCACAGCGGCAAAAATGTGTCAAGAACAAATGTTCGGCATTGGCATTTTTGTTACTATTCACGTTACGGTTCACAGGCAATGTTCCGGGAGGTGTTTTCCAAAAGCAGCGCCTAAATGCAATTCCTTGCATTTTGTACCCTAAAGGGCAGAACTGTGCATCGCGAAGCGTGTTACTGCGCAAAGAGTTACGTTTTTAATATACTGCCAACAGTAACCTATTCACGGCACTACGTTTTTCAGGGCTGTGATAGTAACGTTTTTTTGAAAGAAAGGGAATATCTGAGGGGCCGGGAGCATATAATTTAGCAGTACGATAAGGGGGTATTTTCATGGATACATATAACATTTATAAAGACATACAAGCCCGCACCAGAGGAGAAATTTACATAGGGGTAGTGGGACCGGTACGGACGGGAAAGTCCACGTTCGTCCGCCGCTTTATGGAGCTGGCGGCACTGCCCAACATGGAAGAGACAGCACAGAAAGAGGTAAGGGACCAGCTTCCTTTGAGCGGTTCCGGAAAACTGATCACCACCGTGGAGCCAAAATTCATTCCAAAAGATGCCGCTAAAATTAAGATCGGCGATGATATGACTGCGAAAATACGTCTTATTGACTGTGTGGGGTATATGGTGCCCGATGCGGCGGGAAATATGGAGGACGGCAAGGAGCGTATGGTGAAGACGCCCTGGTTCGGCTATGAGATACCTTTCCATCAGGCAGCGGAGACAGGCACAAAAAAGGTGATCGAGGAACACTCCAACATCGGCCTGGTCATCACATGTGACGGCTCTTTTGGAGAGATTCCCAGGAATAATTACATAGAGAGTGAGGAGAAAACCGTTGCCGAGCTAAAAAAAGCGGGAAAGCCGTTTTTGATTCTGGTAAATTCCCAGAAGCCCTACAAGGAGGAGACACTTGCTTTGTGTGAGGAGCTGAAACAGAAGTACCAGGCAGGTGTCCTGAGTGTAAACTGTGAGCAGCTCCGCAGGGACGACGTGACAAGGATCATGGAAAAGGTGTTATATGAGTTCCCTATTGTGCAGATGGAATTTTTTATTCCGAAATGGGTGGAAATCCTTCCCACAGACCATTACCTAAAAGCGGAACTGCTAAGCTGTATCCGGGAACTTATGGGGAACATGAAATATGTGAAGGATGCCACCAGGGATAAGATGGTCCTCAAGTCCCAGTATGTGCGCAATCTGGTACCGGAAGCCCTGGATCTGTCCACCGGCAAAGTGCGGATACGGGTGGATATGGATGAGAACTGGTATTATGCAGTTCTAAGCGAAATGACCGGAGTTTCTATTTCAGATGAGTATGAGCTGATCCACACCATGCAGGAGCTGGCGAAGATGAAGGAAGAATATGTGAAGGTGCGTGAAGCAATCTCCTCTGTCAGGGGTAAAGGCTACGGTGTGGTGACTCCCGATAAATCGGAGATCAGGCTGGAAGAACCCATGGTTATCAAACAGGGCAGCAAATACGGCGTGAAGATCAAATCAGTCAGCCCGTCCATCCATATGATACGGGCCAATATTGAGACAGAGATCGCACCCATCGTAGGTAGTGAGGAGCAGGCAAAAGATCTGATCGAATATATCAAGAACAGTGATGAACGGCAGGAGAGCATCTGGCAGACCAATATTTTTGGCAAATCCATCGGACAGCTGGTGGAGGACGGCATTCACACCAAGCTGGTGCAGATCAGTGATGAGAGCCAGGTAAAACTTCAGGATACCATGCAGAAAATTGTCAATGACAGCAAAGGCGGGATGGTCTGCATCATCATCTGACAGAACTTCTTTTTACATTGACTTTTCCTAGGGAAAATTATATAATTACAACAGTGATTATATGACCCGGAAACGTTACGGAAGCAGGTGAAATTCCTGTGCAAGTCCGTTACTGTACAGCCAGATACGTGCGGAGCCGGAGATGGGGACGTCTGCGGCAACCGGACAGTTCAAGACAACAGGATAAGTGTATCATTTTTATTCTGCTGCAGCCCAAAAGAGAAAGAATCCGTTGTCAGTTTTCTGGCAGCGGTTTTTATTTTAGAAGGAAAAGCGGCAGACTTTGGCCGATTCGGAGACATGTACATATGACACATAAGACTGGTTTGGAAGACTATTACATTATCAGGAATAATAAGAAAATGCGTTTTGGCTACACTACCGGAACATGTGCAGCCGCGGCTTCTAAAGCTGCAGCGCAGATGCTTTTGTCAGGAGAGGAGATCCGGGAGATCCCTTTTTTGACGCCAAAAGGGATTCTGCTGAATCTGGAGGTTGGGCAAATTGAAAAGGGGGAGGATCATGTATCCTGCGCCGTGCGTAAGGATGCGGGAGATGATCCGGATATGACGGATGGCCTGGAGATTTATTCCAGGGTGAGGAAAACCGGGGAAGCAAGAATCGTGCTGGACGGGGGACCCGGGGTGGGACGTGTGACAAAAAAGGGCCTGGAGCAGCCGGTTGGAAATGCGGCAATCAACAAAGTACCCCGCAGTATGATCCTGAAAGCAGTGGAGGATGTCAGCTCAGAGTATGATTATGAGGGCGGCCTGGAAATCATCATAAGCGTTCCGGGAGGGGAGGAGGCGGCAAAAAAAACCTTCAACCCAAGACTTGGCATTCAGGGAGGCATCTCTATTTTGGGGACCTCCGGTATTGTGGAGCCTATGAGTGAAAGTGCACTGATAAAAACCATAGAAGTGGAAATGCGCCAGCGGGTGGAAAACGGCAGCCGTTTTCTTTTGGTGACCCCCGGCAATTATGGCTCCGCATATCTGAAGGAGCATATGGACCTTCCCCTTGAGGAAGCCATGAAATGCAGCAACTACGTGGGTGAGACAATCGACATGGCAGTTTCTATGGGAGTGGAAGGCATTCTTTTTGTATCCCATATCGGAAAATTCGTTAAAGTGGCAGCAGGGATCATGAACACCCATTCCCGCTGTGCGGATGCCAGAGCGGAGGTTTTGGCTTCCAATGCTATACGTGCAGGGATCTCTGCCCCTGCGGCGCTTGAAATTTTAAATACAGTCACTACGGATGAGGCTTTGGTGCTTATTGAAAGAGAAGGAAAACTACAGGAAACCATAAAGGAGATAACAGACAGGATTTCTTATTATCTGCATCATCGTGCATATGACAGAATGATGCTGGGTGCTGTTATTTTTTCAAATGAATTCGGTTATCTGGGGGAGACAGAAAAAGCCGGGGAACTGATGGAACTTCTGAGAGAACAAGACGTAACGGATCAGTAGGTCTGCGCATTCACTGCGCTGACCGTAAGAAGGCATTTTGTGAGCCAGGCAGAAATCCCATCACCAAAGGCGGTTCTGCATGGATTTTTGCGTGTAACTGTGAGGGTACTGAACCGTTACAACAAGATACTAAAAGATAAAGGAGATAGTACAGATGAAAGGTATATTATTTGGATTAGGGGTGGGACCGGGAGACCCGGAGCTGCTGACACTCAAAGCACTCCGCCTGATAAGGGAAAGCGAAGTGATTGCTGTGCCCGGTAATAACGTAAAGGAGAGTGTGGCATATAAAATCGTAAAGGGCGCCTATGACAGCCTGGATGAGAAAAAACTCATTCCTGTTGCCATGCCCATGACAAAGGACCCCAAGGTTCTGGAGGCAAATCACGACAAAGCGGCGGACGATGTGGAGGCCTGGCTGAAAGAGGGAAAAAACGTAGCCTTTCTCACCCTGGGAGACCCCACCGTGTATTCTACCTACCTCTATGTACATAAAAGAATTGTGGAGCGCGGATATGAGGCGGAAATCGTAAGCGGCATCACTTCCTTCTGCGCGGTGGCGGCCAGACTGAACATGGGGCTTGTGGAAATGGCGGAGCCTCTTCATGTGATCCCGGCCACGTATAATGCGGCCACCATGGATGATATCCTGAAGCTTCCGGGCACAAAGGTGCTGATGAAGACAGGAAAGAAACTGAAACAGGTGCGGGAAAGCTTACTGGAAAGCGGACAGGCAGCCGTTATGATCGAGGACTGTGGTATGCCCACAGAGAAAATTTATGAGTGTGCAGAGGATATACCGGAACAGTCCGGTTATTATTCCCTGATCATTGCAAAAGAGAAGGAGACATTATGATACATTTTGTTGGAGCGGGGAGCGGTGCCCCGGATTTAATCACCCTGAGAGGAAAAAAATTTCTGGAGGAAGCAGATGTGATCATCTATGCAGGTTCCCTGGTGAATCCGCAGCTTCTGGAATATGCAAAAGAAGGCTGTGAGATTTTCAACAGTGCCAAAATGACGCTGGAGGAAGTGCTGGAGGTTATGCGCAGAGCGGAGCGTGAGAAGAAAATGACCGTGCGCCTCCACACAGGAGATCCCTGTCTGTACGGTGCCATCAGAGAACAGATGGATGTATTGGATGAAGAGAATATTGCCTATGACTACTGTCCCGGTGTAAGCTCCTTTAGCGGGGCTGCAGCAGCCCTGGATCTGGAATATACCCTGCCGAATGTGTCTCAGAGTGTGGTCATTACAAGAATGGCAGGCAGAACGCCTGTGCCGGAAAAAGAGAGCATTGAGTCCTTTGCCGCGCACCATGCAACTATGGTGATATTCCTGAGCACAGGCCTTTTAGAGGAGCTTTCCAAACGGCTGACCGCAGGCGGTTATACTGCGGATACGCCGGCTGCCATTGTATACAAGGCTACCTGGGAAGATGAGAAATCCTTTGTCTGTACGGTGGGTACCCTGGCTGAGACTGCCAGAGAGAACCATATCACCAAGACCGCACTTATGATCATCGGCGATGTGGTGGCGCACAACGGGTATGCCCGTTCCAAATTATATGATCCCGGATTTACAACAGAATTCAGAAAGGGTACGGATTCCATATGAAAGTTTCCATTATCAGCTTCAGCCGTGCGGGATACCGTCTGAGCGAAATGCTCTACTGGGTGATGAAAGAGCGCGGGTATGAGGTGGAGTCATATACAAAGAGCAAATATACGAAAAAAGTCATGGACGAGTCACAGCTAGAGGTGGATGATAAATCATTCCGTAATGTGAAGCAGTTTGCAAAGCCGGTGGATGCCTCCATTAAAGAGTGGGCAGGCAGGAGGTTCCAGGATTCCGACGCTATTGTGTTTGTGGGGGCCTGCGGAATCGCTGTGCGCAGCATTGCTCCTTTTGTGACCAGCAAGAAAATAGATCCGGCTGTCATTGTGGTGGACGAGCAGGGCGGTTTTGCCATTTCCCTGCTTTCCGGTCATATCGGAGGAGCCAATGAACTCACGGAAGAGATCGCCGATATCCTTCACGCCACACCGGTCATAACTACAGCGACGGACATCAATAAAAAGTTCGCAGTGGATGTGTTTGCCAGAAAAAACGGGTGCTATATCTCTGACATGGATTTGGCGAAAGAGATCTCCGCCGCGCTTGTGGATGGAAAGGAAGTGGGATTTGCCAGCGATTTTCCATGGATAGGGGACATTCCCTCTGAACTAGTGCTCCTGGATGAGGAAAAAGAGAAGCCGGAAATCGGCATCTATGTGACAAACAGTTACCAGAAACATCCCTTTGTCCACACGCTGTATCTGGTGCCCAGAGTGGTGACCGTGGGCGTGGGCTGCAGAAAGGATACCCCAAAAGAAACGGTGGAACGGGTCATTAGAAGAGCCTGTGATGAACTTCTGGTCCCCTCTGTATCCATGGAGCGGGTGGCCAGCATTGATCTGAAAAAAGAGGAGGCGGGCATTATCGGTTACTGCCGGGACAGAAATCTGCCTTTTGTGACTTACACAAAGGAAGAATTGGCTTTGGTGGAAGGTACCTTTGCGGAGTCAAGATTTGTGGAAGAGGTCACAGGTGTTGACAATGTCTGTGAACGGAGTGCAGTCCTCGGCAGCAGCCAGGATGGTGTGAAGAGTATGCTGATCTTAAGAAAATATGCGGAGGACGGCGTGACCGTTGCTCTTGCCAGAAGGAAATGGAGTGTGCATTTTGAATAAATTATACGTGGTAGGCATCGGTCCGGGTGCCTATGAGAAGATGACGATTGAGGCCGCAGAAGCCCTGAAGAACAGTGATGTGATCATTGGATATACCGTGTATGTGGACCTGGTAAAGGACCATTTTCCGGGAAAGGAGTTTCTCACAACGCCCATGAAGAAGGAAGTGGAGCGCTGTGTGATGGCCTTTGTGGAGGCCATGAAAGGAAAGACAGTGGCTATGATCTGCAGCGGGGATGCAGGTGTATACGGCATGGCAGGCCTTATGTATGAGGTGGGCACAGGATACCCTGACGTGGAGCTTTCCATCATTCCGGGTGTCACGGCAGCCACCGGAGGGGCAGCAGTCCTTGGTGCGCCCTTGATCCACGACTTCTGTCTGATCAGCTTAAGCGACCTGCTGACACCATGGGAGAAAATTGAGCGCAGGCTGACTGATGCGGCACACGGGGATTTTGTGGTCTGCCTGTATAACCCGTCCAGCAAAAAACGCCATGATTACCTGATGAAAGCCTGTGACCTGATGATGAAATATAAGGCAGAAGACACGGTCTGCGGAATCGTGGGCAATATCGGAAGGGAAGGGGAAGAGATGAAGGTCATGACCCTGAAAGAGTTAAGGGAGACAACAGTGGATATGTTTACCACAGTCTTCGTTGGCAATTCCCAGACAAAGGAGATCGGCGGCAGGATGGTGACGCCCAGAGGTTACAAAAATGTGTAAGGTTCTTGTGTTTGCCGGCACCACGGAAGGACGTAAGATCGCGGAATTTCTGGACAGCCATTCAATCCCTTCCCATATCTGTGTAGCCACGGAATACGGAGAAGAACTGCTGCCAAAGAGCGGGCAGATGACCGTCTCCCATACCCGCCTCCACAGGGAGGATATGGAAAGGCTTATGGGGGAGATCCAGGCAAACCCGGTCATAGACGCCACCCACCCCTATGCGGCTGAGGTGACAAAGAATATCCGCGCTGCCTGCCAGAAGGCAGGGTGCCGTTATGTACGGCTTCTTCGCAGCAGTAAAGACGGTGGAGGAATGAATGACCGGGCAGTTTACGTGTCCAGTGTGGATGAGGCAGCAGAGTATCTGAAGGGTACCAAGGGAAATGTTTTGGTGACCACCGGGAGCAAGGAGATCGCAAAATATACGGTAATTCCGGGATATAAGGAAAGAGTGTTTGCCAGGGTTCTCTCTTTGGCAAATGTGGCAGAGCAGTGTGCGGCACACGGATTTGAAGGGAGAAACCTGATCTGTATGCAGGGGCCTTTTTCAAAAGAGATGAACAGAGCCATGATCGGGCAGCTTGACTGTAAATACCTGGTCACAAAAATGTCGGGCACAACCGGAGGATATCAGGAAAAACTGGATGCGGCCCGGGAGACAGGCTGTGTGCCTGTGGTGGTGGGAAGGCCTCTTCTGGAGGAAGGGATTTCCCTTTCCCAGTGCAGAAAAATGCTCTGCAGTCAGTTTGCCCTTTGCCCGCCAAAAGAAATCTCTCTGGTGGGGATCGGTGTGGGAAGCCCATTGCTCATGACAGTGGAGGCGCAGCAGGTTCTTGAAAAGGCAGAGCTGGTGATTGGCGCCAAACGTATGGTGGAGGCAGCAGCCCTTGAGGGGCAGGATGTCTGCATAGAGTATGACAGTGATAAAATCAGCAGGTATATAGAGGAACACCCGGAATATGAGAAGATTGCGGTGGTATTGTCCGGGGATGTGGGATTTTACAGCGGTGCCAGAAAACTTCTGGAAAAGCTTTCCGGATATCATGTACAGATCATCTGCGGAATTTCCTCCCTTGTTTATTTTATGGGAAAGATCGGGAAATCCTGGGATGACGCGTTTATCACCAGTGCCCATGGAAGAAAGGCAAATCTTGTGGCAGCGATCCGTACCCATGAGAAGGTGTTCTCCATTCTGGGCAGCAGTGACGGTGTGTCGGCTTTGGCAAAAAAACTGAAGGAATACAATATGGGCCGGGTGCGTCTGTTTGTAGGGGAACAGCTCTCCTATGCCCAGGAAAAAATCCTGACCGGATATCCTGAGGATTTTGTCTCTTATACCGGGGACGCCCTGAGCGTAGTGTATGTGGAAAATGAAACATATATGCCAATGCCTGCCACCCATGGGATTCGGGATGAGGAATTTGTAAGGGACAAGGTACCCATGACAAAAGAGGAAATACGGACCGTTTCCCTTGCAAAACTAGGTCTTTTAAAAGATTCTGTCTGCTGGGATGTGGGAGCCGGAACCGGTTCGGTCTCTGTGGAAATGGCTCTTCGGGCAGCAGAGGGAAGGGTATATGCCATTGAGAAGAAATCTCTGGCAGCGGAACTGCTTCTGAAAAACAAAATGAAATTTGCGGCAGATAACCTGATCATTGTGGAAGGGGAGGCACCGGAGGTACTTCGCGGCCTGGAGGCACCAACCCATGCGTTTATCGGGGGTTCATCAGGGAACATGAAAGCAATCATGGAACTTTTGCTCCACAAAAATCCCCGTGTCAGAATCGTGATGAACTGCATTGCTTTGGAGAGTGTGGCGGAAGCCCTGCGGTGTCTGAAGGAACTGCCGGTCACAGACACAGAGGTGGTGCAGCTCAGTGTGGGAAGAGCCAGAAAAGCAGGGCCTTACCATATGATGATGGGGGAAAATCCAATCACCATTATTTCCTGCACAGGGGATATCAGATAGGAGAGATGATATGAAAATACCGCGTGTACTTCTTTGTGCCGGTGCCAGCGGCAGCGGCAAGACTCTGCTCACCTGCGGGATCCTGCAGGTCTTAAAAAACCGTGGGCTTAGGACTGCTTCCTTCAAGTGCGGACCTGACTATATTGATCCCATGTTCCATACAAAAGTCATTGGAACCAAATCCAGGAACCTGGACACCTTTTTTACAGACGGAGATGTGGTGCGGTACCTGCTTGCAAAGAACAGCTGCGATATGGATATTGCGGTCATGGAAGGCGTCATGGGGTATTACGACGGGGTGGGCGGAACCACCAGCAAAGCCAGCGCCTACGAACTGGCGAATGTGACCGGGACCCCTGCGGTCCTGATCGTGAACTGCCGGGGTATGAGTGTATCTGTGCTCCCTTACATAAAGGGATTTGCGGAATACAAAAAAGACAGCCGGATCGCAGGTGTGATCCTGAACCAGATGACAGCCATGTTGTATCCAAGAGTGAAAAAAATGATTGAGGAGGAACTTTCCATACCTGTCCTGGGATATGTCCCCAAAGTGGAGGACTGTGTTCTTGAAAGCCGCCACCTGGGTCTTGTAATGCCGGAGGAAGTGGAGGGGTTCCGGGAAAAGCTTATGAAGCTGGCCGGGATTTTGGAGCAGACACTCTGTGTGGATAAAATCCTTGAGATCGCCGGAAATGCCCCTGAGATCTCACCCAGAAGACCATGGAAGGAGGACAGCGCCTATGCGTTTTGTCTGCCTGAGAAGGTGAGGATCGGAATCGCCAGGGATGAGGCGTTTTGTTTTGTCTATGAGGACAATCTAAAGCTTTTGGAGCAGATGGGAGCAGAGATCGTATATTTTTCTCCTATCCATGACAAGCGGCTGCCCGAGGGGCTTTGCGGCCTGATCTTTTACGGCGGGTATCCGGAGCTTTTGGGCAAAGAGCTGGAGGATAATTATTCTGTCCGCCGGGCCATTCTGGCAGAATATCAGAGAGGGATCCCTGTTCTGGCAGAGTGCGGGGGATTTATGTACCTCCATGAGTCCATGGAGGATATGGACAAAAATCCATGTGACGGTGTGGGCATCATACCGGGCCATGCGTACAGGACGGAAAAACTGGGACGGTTCGGGTATGTGACACTCACCCAGAGGGAGGGAACCGTTTTTGGAAAAAGGATTGGGAAGAGTCCGGCCCATGAGTTCCATTACTTTGATTCCACCTCCTGCGGAGAAGACTTTCTGGCAGAGAAGCCTATGAGCAGCAGGTCCTGGAACTGCCTGCACGCTTCCGAACATCTGCTGGCAGGATTTCCGCATTTTTATTACTATGGAAATCCCGAGCTGCCGCAGGCGTTTCTGGAGAAGTGCCTGGAGTACAGAAGAACAGGAAAATAAAGGAAATAGAAATATACAGAGGAAGAGAGGAAAGGAACATGAAACTGGAAGAGGCTTTAAAAAGGATTGAACCGGTCAATGAGGAAGTGATGGAGGAGAGCAGGAAGCGCTGGGACAGTATCGCACATCCCCTTCACAGCCTGGGCAAGCTGGAGGACCTGCTGGTACAGATCACCGGTATCACGGGATGCCTGGATATCCATCTGGAAAAGAAAGCACTTGTCCCCATGTGTGCGGACAATGGCGTGGTTGAGGAGGGCGTGACCCAGACCGGACAGGAGATCACAGCCCTTGTGGCAGAGAACTTCCTGCAGACAAAAGCGGTCTCCAGTATTATGTGTAAAACCGTTGGTGCGGAAATCTTCCCTGTAGATGTAGGGGTGGCAAAAGAGGTAAGTATCTTAAACCGCAAGATCGCCTACGGGACAAAAAATATGACAAAGGAGCCTGCCATGACAAGGCAGCAGGCCATCCGGGCCATGGAGACGGGTATCGAGATGATGGAAATGCTGAAAGAAAAGGGCTATGGTGTGATCGCCACCGGTGAGATGGGGATCGGAAATACCACCACCAGCAGTGCAGTGGCTTCTGTGCTTCTTGATATGCCTGTGGAGAACATGACAGGCCGCGGCGCGGGACTTTCCAGTGCGGGACTGAACCGTAAGATCAATGCCATCAAAAAGGCTGTTGAGGTAAACAAACCAGATAAAAATGATGCGGTTGATGTGGTTGCAAAAGTGGGCGGATTTGATATCGCGGCAATTGCCGGACTGTTTTTGGGCGGCGCTGCCCTTAAAATTCCGGTGGTGATAGACGGTGTCATTTCAGCTACAGGTGCACTGGTTGCGGCCGGAATCTGTCCCACTGCAAAACAATATATGATTGCCAGCCATGTATCCAAAGAGCCTGCGGGCCATCTGCTTCTCCAGGCTCTTGGAAAGGAAGCCTGTCTTCACTGTGATATGTGCCTGGGAGAGGGTACAGGAGCAGTGGCGTTCTTCCCGCTTCTGGATATTGCCACAGCGGTATTTTACGGCATGAGCGATTTCGGCGGCATGGGCATGGATGCTTACGTGCCCTTAGATTGATTCGCGGGAAAGCTGCGATGTAACGGTTCACAGGCCACTGTACCCGGAGGTTGGAGCAAAAGTATGATAACTTTGGTGACAGGGGGAAGCGGGAGCGGAAAATCTGCCTTTGCGGAGGATATGCTGACAGGATTCGGCGATGGCGACAGGATTTATATAGCTACCATGTACCCCTTTGATGAGGAGAGCAAGAAGCGTGTGGAACGCCACAGGCGTATGCGTGCGGAAAAAAAATTTACAACAATAGAGTGTTACACAGGGCTTAAAAACGTGCAGGTGCCAAAAGGCGCCTGTGTACTTCTGGAATGCCTGTCCAACCTGACAGCCAATGAGATGTTTCAGGAAGATGGTGCCGGGAGCCGTACGGTGAAGGCGGTTCTGGAGGGTATTGCCTCCCTGGATGCCCAGGCAGCGGAGCTGGTGATTGTAACAAATGAGATTTTTTCAGACGGGATCGAGTATGATGAGGAGACCAGGCAGTACCAGAAATATCTGGGTGAGATCAACCGGGAAACTGCACGCCGGGCCTGCCAGGTCACAGAGGTCGTGTATGGCCTGCCCCTCACATACAAGAGCAGGACAGATAAAAATGACAGGATGGGGGAAATGTGTGATGAGACAGAGTAAGGCGGGACAGTTTTGGAACAGTTTTAAGATAGCGTTTTCCATGTATTCCAAGATTCCCATGCCACAGAGTGAATGGACAAAGGAAAATATGCGCTATGTCATGTGCTTTTTCCCATTGATCGGCGTGGTGATCGGGGGTCTCTCCTGGCTCTGGGGGGCATATGCCCCAAAAGTTCTGGACAGCCGTGTTTTTATCACAATAGTTCTGCTTCTGATTCCCGTTGCCATAAGCGGCGGCATTCATTTGGACGGCCTTCTGGATACCTCGGATGCCCTGAATTCCTATCAGCCCAGGGAGAAGAAACTGGAAATATTAAAAGATTCCAATGCAGGCGCTTTTGCTATTATTGTGGGTATCTGCTATTTTCTTCTGTATTTTGGTGTCTACAGTGAGCTGACGAGTGCGGGGCTTCCGGTGGTGTGTTTGGGATTTGTTCTCTCCAGAGGGATGGGTGCTTTTTCAATCGCGTCTTTTCCCATGGCAAAAAATACGGGGCTTGCGGCAGCTTTTTCAGATGGTGCCCAAAAACATGCGGTCAGGGTGGTTTCCGTATTATTCTCTCTGGCAGCAGCAGTTCTGATGGTCCTTCATCAGCCGGTTATCGGCGGTTCTGCCGTTCTGGGCGCTGCGCTGGAATACCTGTACTACTACCGCATGTCCATGAAACAGTTCGGGGGGATCACGGGGGATCTGGCTGGTTTTCATATGCAGATCTGTGAACTTGCCATTGCCCTGTTCGCAGTGGCCGGTGAGGTGATCGTGCGTCATCTGTAAAGCCATTACATAACAAATGATTGGAGGAAAGGCATATGCAGCTTATTATAGGCGGAGCATTTCAGGGTAAAAAAGAATATGCTATGGCAGTGCAGGGGTTGGAGGAAAAGGATATGAAGGACGGTGCGAAAGCCTCCTATGAGGATATTTTTTCCACCAGATGCCTGTACCATTTCCATGAGTGGATACGTGCCAGGCTTTTGGAGAACAGGGATTTGTCCAATCTGGAGGAGGAACTGTCCGGGAAAAACCCTGAGATCGTGCTTATATCCAATGAATTGGGCTATGGCGTAGTTCCTGTGGATGCCTTTGACCGGAAATACCGGGAGGCTGTGGGCAGGATCTGTACCAGGACAGCAGCCAGAGCTAAGCGTGTTGTCCGGGTGACCTGCGGAATCGGGACGGTGATAAAAGATGCTTAAAATCATGTTGATCCGCCATTCCATGACAGCCGGAAACAAGCTGGGACGTTACATCGGATCCCGCACAGACGAGCCTCTTAGCAGGGAGGGGATCTGTCTCCTTGAAAAATTCTCCTACCCGCCTGTAAAGCGGGTTTTTGTAAGCCCCATGCTCCGGTGCACCCAGACTGCGGAAATTTTGTTTCCGGGAATAGAAAAAGAGACGGAAGAACGATTGAAAGAGTGCGATTTCGGAATATTTGAGAACAGGAATTATAAGGAGCTTTCCGGGGAACCCAGATACCAGGCATGGATTGGCAGTAACGGAACCCTGCCTTTTCCGGAGGGGGAAAGTCAGGAGGGATTCAGGAAACGTTGTGTGGAGGGATTTGTCCGCTGCCTGGGGCAGTGTCTGGAGGACGGGATTTCTACAGCGGCTTTCGTGGTGCACGGCGGAACCATTATGAGTATCCTCAGTATCCTTGCTGACTCAGACCGAAGTTATTTTGACTGGCAGGTAAAGAATGCCCAGGGCTATGAGATACTGGTTGATGAAAAAAAATGGAAAGAGGGTCAAAAGATAGAGGTGACCGGAAAATATACACAGGAAGGATTTGGCAAGATATGGTGAAATGGACAGCACTGGCCCTGGTACTGGGCTTTTTGATAGATTTGCTTTTGGGAGACCCCAGATGGCTGTACCATCCTGTCCGCATGATCGGAAACGGGATCACGCTGCTGGAAAAAATGCTGAGGCGGATTTTCCCCAAAACGGCCAAAGGGGAGAGAACAGCCGGGCTTTTTCTTGTACTGCTGATTTGTATCGGAAGCGGAGGGGTTCCGTTTTTACTTCTGTATCTGGCATATCATATCCATACGGTCCTGGGAATTGTGCTGGAGACCTTTATGTGTTATCAGATGCTGGCAGTGAAATCCCTGAAGGCGGAGAGTATGCGGGTGTATGAGGAACTGAAAAAATTGGATCTGCCGGGAGCCAGAACAGCGGTTTCCATGATCGTGGGAAGAGATACCAAGAGTCTGTCTGAAGCAGGTGTGACGAAGGCAGCAGTGGAAACTATTGCGGAAAACACATCCGATGGAATTATTGCCCCTCTGTTTTACATGGCGATAGGGGGTCCTGCCCTTATGTTCCTGTATAAGGGGATCAATACCATGGACTCCATGGTGGGATATAAAAATGACAAATATCTGAATTTTGGACGGTATGCGGCCAGACTGGACGATATTGCCAATTACATACCGGCCAGGATCAGTGCCTGGCTGATGATACTGGCCTCCCTGTGCGCGGGATTTGACTGGAAAAATGCAAAGAAAATATTTTTGAGGGACCGCTACAATCATGCAAGCCCTAATTCTGCCCAGACAGAGGCAGTCATGGCAGGTGCGCTGGATATCCAGCTTGCGGGAAATGCGTTTTATTTCGGAAAATTATATGAAAAACCAACGATCGGAGATGCGGTCAGGGAAGTGGAGATACAGGATATTCCAAGGGCAAACCGCCTTCTGTATGTAAGTGCAGCCCTGGGAACCCTGCTTTTTGCACTGATCCGCATGGGCATTTTTTTGTTATATTAGGAAAGTTATCTGAACTTTCCTAATATAACAAAAAGCCATCCGGGCGGGATGCGCACTTCGCGCAAGAGGTAGATGACCGCAGGCGGCCGCGCTTCGGCGCGGGAATCCTGCGAGCAGGATTCTTTTTATTACTGTAAGGAGAAAATAAATGATAAGTTACCACACCCATGGCGGTGATGTCTACCGCCATCAAAATGTGACGGATTTTTCCGCAAACTGTAATCCTTTCGGCACCCCGGAGTCTGTAAAGCAGGCTGTAGCCAGGGCCATGGAGCAGATCTGCCATTATCCGGATGTAAAATGTGAGCGTCTCAGAGATGCCATCAGTCATTATGAGGGGGTTCCCGCAGAACAGGTTATCTGCGGAAATGGTGCGGCGGATTTGATCTTTGCCCTGGTACTGGCGCTGAAGCCAAAAAAGGCGCTGCTTCCTGCCCCGACCTTTGCGGAATATGAGCAGGCGCTTGCCACGGTAGACTGTGAGATTAAGCGGTATGTGCTGGAGGAGAGCCGTGGATTTTCCGTGGGAAGGGAATTTCTGGATCGTATCACAGAGGATTTGGATATGGTTTTTCTCTGCAATCCCAACAACCCCACAGGTGTGCTCATGGAGCAGACATTTTTGAGAGAAGTGCTGCTTCGCTGCCAGGAATGCGGCTGTATCCTTATGCTGGATGAGTGTTTTGTTGACTTTGTGGAACATCCCGAAGCGCACACCATGAAACCTTTTTTAGAGCAGTATAACAGCCTTTTTCTGCTGAAGGCATTTACAAAACGATATGCCATGGCCGGTGTCAGGCTGGGATACGCGCTGTGCGGGAACAGGGAACTCCTTGAAAATATGCAGATGGTGACCCAGCCCTGGAATGTGTCAATTCTGGCTCAGGAGGCCGGCATCGCCGCACTTTCGGAGAAGGAATATGTGAAGCATTCCATGGCCGTGATACACAGGGAACGCACGTATCTTTTGGAAGGCCTTGGGCGACTGGGATATGAGACGTTTGCCTCAAGCGCCAACTATATTTTTTTTAAAGGGCCGATAAACCTTCAAAAGAGCTGTCTTGACAAGGGGATTTTAATTCGGGACTGCAGCAACTACTACGGGCTTTCCAAAGGGTATTACCGGATCGCGGTGAGACTCAGGGAAGAAAATGATAAACTTCTGCGCGTGCTTGGAGAGATACCGGCGGCAGGCAGCAAGAATAGACAGATACCATAAGAGAAAGGCAGGTAACGGGAAATGGCAAAAGCAATTATGGTGCAGGGCACCATGTCAAATGCGGGGAAAAGTCTTTTGACGGCAGGTCTGTGCCGTATTTTCAAACAGGACGGATACAAGGTGGCGCCTTTTAAGTCACAGAATATGGCGCTTAATTCCTACATCACAGAGGAGGGGCTGGAGATGGGCCGCGCCCAGGTGATGCAGGCTGAGGCCGCGGGCATTACGCCGTCTGTGTACATGAATCCTATTTTGTTAAAGCCTACAAATGAGACGGGCAGCCAGGTGATCGTAAACGGAGAGGTTCTGGGAACCATGAGTGCGAGAGAATATTTTGCATATAAAAGGAACCTGATCCCGGAAGTTAAGAAAGCTTATGAAAAACTGGCATCAGAATATGATATTGTAGTGATTGAAGGCGCGGGGAGTCCTGCAGAAATCAACCTGAAGCAGGAAGACCTTGTAAATATGGGAATAGCTAAAATGGCGAAAGCACCGGTGCTGCTGGTGGGGGATATTGACCGTGGCGGTGTGTTCGCGCAGCTGATCGGCACGGTGATGCTCCTTGAGGAGGACGAGCGGGAAATCGTCAAGGGCATGATCATCAATAAATTCCGGGGAGATAAGACCATTCTGGACCCGGGGATCACAATGCTGGAGGAAAAAAGCGGCATTCCCGTAGTGGGAGTGGCACCCTACCTGAATATCGAGGTGGAGGATGAGGACAGCCTAACCGAACGTTTTGACGGAAAACAGGAAGTGGATGTAATTGATATTGCCGTCATCCGTATTCCACGCATCTCCAATTTTACGGATTTCAATGCCCTGGAAGTGATACCGGGGGTATCGGTGCGTTATGTGAAAACGGTGGGTGATCTGAAGAATCCGGATATGATCGTGCTGCCGGGTTCCAAAAACACCATGGAAGACCTTCTCTGGATGCGGCAGAACGGTCTGGAGGCTGCGATTTTAAAGAAGGCAGCAGAGGGAAAGATCATTTTCGGTGTGTGCGGCGGTTACCAGATGCTGGGTGAAACTCTGTCGGACCCTGACGGTGTGGAGGCCGGAGGGCAGATAAAGGGCATGGGACTTCTTCCTATGGATACGGTATTTCAGGGGGCAAAGACAAGGACCCGAGTGGAGGGCAGTTTCCCGGAAGTGGAGGGCGCTTTGAAGGGGCTTTCCGGCGTGTCACTTGCAGGGTATGAAATCCATATGGGTATTTCGTCCCTGCGGGAAGGGGCCAGACCCCTTGTGAGGATCACGGATACCGTGAAAGGCAGTTCCAAAGAGGACGGGGCTTATGCGGGAAATGTTTACGGTTCCTATGTCCACGGTATTTTTGACAAAGAGGAAGTGGCAAAGAAGATAGTGGAAGCTATAGGGGAAGTAAAAGGCCTGGATGTAAGCCAGATGGCAGGTGTGGAGTTTGCAGAATTCAAGGAAACGCAGTATGATATTCTGGCAGATGGGCTGAGAAAACATCTGGATATGAAAAAGATATATGAAATCCTGGAAGCCGGCATATAGAAAGGGCGGATAAGATGAAGACAGAATTAGAAAATGTAAGACCAAAAGAGATTGAAACCAGAAGTTTTGAGATTATCACAGAGGAGCTGGGGGACAAAATACTGGTGCCCGGTACAGAGCTGATCGTAAAACGCTGCATCCATACAAGTGCAGATTTTGACTATGCAGATAATCTCTGTTTTTCCGACCATGCAGTGGAACAGGCGGTCCAGGCCATTAAAAACGGTGCCTGTATTGTGACAGATACGCAGATGGCAAAAGCGGGTATCAACAAGAAAGCGCTTAAAAAGTACGGCGGGGAGGTTTTTTGTTTTATGTCTGATGAGGATGTTGCCTGTGCGGCAAAAAGTCAGGGATCCACCCGGGCAGTGGCAAGTATGGATAAGGCTGTCTCTATAGGAAAACCTCTTATTTTTGCCATCGGCAATGCGCCCACAGCCCTGGTCCGCCTGTACGAACTGATAAATGAGAAAAAAATTTCCCCATATCTTATAATTGGTGTTCCGGTAGGCTTTGTAAATGTGGTACAATCTAAGGAAATGATCATGGAGACAGGGGTGCCCTACATTGTAGCAAGGGGAAGAAAAGGCGGCAGCAATATCGCAGCCTGTATCTGCAATGCACTTCTCTATATGATCGATAATGAGAGAGATTACTGGAAATAGAGAACTGTTCAGACCGTTGAGCAGTTACGGAAACAGACCTTCAATACAAAGGGAAAGAACAGGAAGGGGAAGTATAATATGAAGTGTGAAAGATGCGGCCATGAACTGGACAACGACGATCTGTTCTGCTCAAAGTGCGGAAAAGCGGTGTTCGAGGAATACATGGATGAGGACGACATCTGGGAGTTTTATAAAAGCGATGAAGAACTGAAGGATATAAAAAAGGAAACCGCCGCAGCAAAAGAAAGCGATCCTAAAGAACAGAGAGCTGAAAATGCGGCAGCGGATCCAAAAGAAGAAAAAGTAGGGGCAGAACCTCCGAAACCTGAAAGGACAGACCATACAGAAACGGATGGGGAAGGCATTGTTCTCGGGGATACAGTGACGGAGGAGTTGAGTCAGGATACGTTAGGGGATACGGATGCAGAAGCGGCGGAGCGTGAGAGGGAGACGCCTCCAACATTTCTGCAGAAGGAGGAGAACCCCAGGGAAGAATCCTCCTACAAGCCGAAAAAAGAAAAGCGGCAGGGAGAACCGGAGAAGAGAAATCCGGTCTGGCTCATATCCGGATGTATTCTAATTGTCTGCCTTCTCATTGGAATTCTGTGGGGTGTACACGCCATGCAGCAGATGGATGAGGAAAAAAAGGCATACTATGCCAAGGCAGAACAGGAAGACAAAACAGCCGGTGCCAAGGGGCAGGATTCTGAAAATACGCAGGGGTCAGCCGATAAGGAAGCGGATGCCAAAAAAGAGACGGAAACCGGAGAGAAGGACAACAGCGGCGCAGAGGCTGAAAAAGAAGAAAAAGACAAAGCGGCGGAGAAAAAGGAAGAAAAATCCAAAGAAGAAAAAAAGGAAGAAAAGAAACAGGAATATTTTAAACCGGTGGATGCGGACAGCGTAGACTTTTCCAAATTCCAAAAAATCTCCATTGCTTCCACGGACCAGAATTCCCAGCAGTCCTCCGATAAATATGATTACAGCGCGGCCAGCGCTGCAGATGGGGATACTGCTTCCTCCTGGCAGGAGGGGGAAGACGGACTGGGGGAGGGTACCGGTATCCGTCTGGATTTTGACAAGGCTCACAAAGTGCGCTACATGGTACTTTACCTGGGGAACTGGAGAAGTGAGGACATGTGGAAGGCAAATGCCAGACCGGCGTCCCTGACGATCAGTGTGGGAGATTCCCAGAAGAAGGATGTGGAGTTTTCCAATGAAAAGAAGGCGTTCTGCCTTTCCTTTGATGAACCGGTGGAGGCCTCTTATGTATCCCTTTATATTAAAAGCGGATTTGAGGGAGACAGATGGAATGACAACTGTATTTCAGAAATTGAATTATATGAATAAAAGATCAGGGCAGAAATGATTAAGCCATGAAACAGAAAGCTATAATTCTGTTTCATGGCTTTTTGTTTGCTGTCAAGGTCATCCAAAAGGGGCTTTCTTACAGCCAGACCAGTGAATACATAGACCTGTATAGCAGTGATTCTTATTTGTCAACTGCACGGATGTGGTCAATAAAGAGACGGCGTATGCCCTTGTATTCTCCGAGACCTTTTAACACAGCCTTCACTTCATATCCTTCGTCCTTAAACTGGCTGTACCAGGATTCCGGGTCATCCCCCGCCATATCATTTTTGGCGTGGTCACCGGCCACGATCATAAAGGGCGCCAACACCACTTCCTTCGGCTGGTAGGCTTTCAGCATTTTTTTCAGACTCTCCATAGAAGGGTAGGCCTCCACAGTGCCCAAAAAGAAGTTGGGATATCCTTTATCTTTGAAGGTGTAATCCAGGGCAGCATAGATGGAGTTGGCAAAATGGGTCGTGCCGTGCCCCATGAATACCAGTGCCTGTTCCTTTGTAATATGAGAGAATTCGTCCGCAATAGCAGTAATAACTTTATGGCTGTCATCCTCCGTGGTAAGAAGCGGGTCCCCGAAAGAAATCGAATGGAAGGAATCCCGGTAGGTAAGGGCATCCTCCTTCATCAGGTCATTTTCAATGCCATTGATCACATGAGTGGGCTGTACCAGTACATCTGTAATGCCGTCTGACATCATCTGCTCCATGGCTTCCTTTACAGTGGGAATGATCAGGTTATCCCGTTTTTTAAGCTTTCGGATGATCATTTTGCTGGTCCATGCCCGATAGACAGGATACTCCGGGAAAGCCTGTCTCATGGAATCTTCGATGGCATCAATGGTAACCTTTCTGGTGTCATCATGGCTGGTGCCGAAGCTGACTGCCAGGATCGCTTTCTTTGTCTTCATGTTCACTGGTGATATTCCTCCGTAATGTGTAGTATTGATATTGACATCTGCTATGTATTTCTCTAAGGTCTGCAGATTTTTGGGAACAGGCAGCGCAGGCTTTAAAATACCTTTCATACACAGGCTGTCAAACAGTTCCAGCACGGCAGGCGCTTCCAGGTTCGTCTGGGCCAGCACTGCTTTGTTGCTGAACACATCAGCGGGGGTGCCGTGCATGAGAACTTTTCCCTCGTGAAACAGCATAATTTCGTCCGCCCACTCATAGGCATAATTTACATCATGGGTTGCCATGAGGACTGTGATCCCGGCCTCTGTCAGACGGTTTACGATCTGGTTCACCATGGTGGTATGCTTGGGGTCCAGGGCGGCAGCCGGTTCATCTAAAATAATAATGTCCGGATGCATGACAAGAATGTCAGCTATGGACACCTGTTTTTTCTGGCCTCCGCTTAAAGAGTGGGTGGGCTTATGGCGGAAAGGTGTGATTTCCAGATGCTCGATGACCTCCTCCACCTCTTTTTTTGCCTCCTCCTCTGATACACCCAGATTGAGGATGCCAAAAGAAATCTCCTGGTATACACTGGCTGAAAAAAGCTGGTTGTCAGGGTCCTGAAACACGATCCCTATTTTGCTCCGCAGTTTTAAGAGGCCTTTCTTGTCATAGGTGAACGGTTCGCCGTTAAAATACAGGGCGCCTGAGGAAGGGCGGTGTATGCCGTTGCAGCACAGAAAGAAAGTGGATTTTCCTGAGCCGTTGGAGCCCATGAAAGCAACCTTCTGTCCCCGTTTGATTTCCAGGCTGAGACCATTTAACGAATGGGAATTCTCGTCGTCATATGAAAAAAATAAATTCTCTGCTTTTAATATGATGTCATTGTTCATGCGAAGAACCTCCTCCAGATAGTTATGGAAAATAAAATGATTTCAAATAAAACGATCCACACGATCACTTTTTTCTTGGGAGGATAGGTTTCATTCAAAACATGGATGGTGCCGTCATAGCAGCGTGCCTCCATGGCGCTGTAGAGGGCATTGGAACGCTTAACCGCCCGGATCATCAGGACAGATCCCAGGGCACCGAAGGACTTTAAGCTTGTCTTGTAATTTCTGTTTCCCAGGCGGCTGTTCTGTGACGTGGAAATATAATAGGCAGTATCCAGCAGCACAAAAATAAAACGGTAAATCAGCAGCATCAGCTCAATCATCAGTTTGGGGCAGTGCAGCTTTCCCAGTACATTCAGAATGTCCGGTATGGGGGTCGTCATGGACAGAAAATACAGGCAGGAGACTGCGGACAGGGCTGTCAGAATCAACTGCAGGGCATAAAGCAGCGCGTCCACGCTCCCTGTGAGATACCAACTGCCCATAGAAACAGCAAATAGATCCAGGGGCTCGTGTTTCAAATTCAGAACAATGGCAATGGTGCTCAGAATCAGGAAAGCCAGCGGCACAGTCATAAAATGTATATAGCGGGAAAAAGGGATTCCCCCCTTATAAACGGTGAGAATCCCTGTGACTGCTAAAACCATGCATGCGACCACGATGGAACGACTCATTACACAGAAAAGAAGTGTAATCATCGCGAACGCAAACTTTTCACCGGCATTTTCATATCTAAGCTTAGAATTGTAACAAAGCTTATCAATGGTTATCATAAGTTACTCCTTTCGCCGGATGCAAAGTATCATTGGCCTTTTCCCAGCTTCTTTCTTTCTACAAAGCGTCCCATAAAGAAGGCCAGGATGCCAACTCCGATGGAAGACTGTACACAGAATAAAAGACTTTCCACTTCGCCGGGAAGCTCGCGGCCAAGTATTTTTTCAAGGATCGGTTCTGCGATGCGCTGAAAACCGGAGTCCACTTCCGCCACCACCTGGCTGCCGGCATCGTCAGAGCCGCCGAATTCCGCGTCCTTTAAAGCAAAGAGCGGTATGAACGCAATTAGAATGATCACAACTAATAATCCGATTACTGTTTTTTTCATATTACTTTGCCTCCTTTAAAAAACCGATGGTACGGAGTTCCGGTTTCGCATAGGTCTCAAGACCCATGATGATAAGAACTGTGATGACGCCTTCGATAATTGCCAGAGGTAACTGTGTGGGTGCGAACACCAGCAGGAATTTTCCCATAGCGCCCATGATGGTAGTGTCTGCATGGTGAGCCAGTGCCATCTGTACGGCAGTTACACAGTATGTAAATAAATCGCCCAGGGTTGCTGCAAGGAAAACAGAAACATATCGGTTCACCTTGCATTTTTTACAGATAAAGAAAATTCCGTAAGATACAAAAGGTCCTGCGATCGCCATAGAAAAAGTATTGGCACCCAGGGTGGTAAGTCCGCCGTGGGCCAGCAGGATAGCCTGGAAGAGGAGCACAATGATTCCCAGAATGGAAACTGCGCTGGGGCCGAAAAGGATGGCGCCAAGCCCGGTTCCTGTCATATGGGAACAGCTTCCTGTCACAGACGGGATCTTAAGGGATGAGATCACGAATACAAAGGCTCCTGACATAGCCAGCAGGGTGATCAGGTTTCTGTGTTCATTCAGGGTTTTCTTGATGGACATAAAACCTGCGATCAAAAATGGGACGCAGATCACACCCCATGCGATGCAGAACCCTCCGGGAAGATAACCTTCCATGATGTGCATGGCACTTACATTCGGCACAATACCAAAGGTCAGTGCGAACATGCTTGCCAATACAATGATTCTTTTCTGTTGCTTACTCATTTTGTCTTTTCCTCCTTCTGATTGAGTAATATAATGCCCAAATGGGTATAAAAAAACCTGGCGGTAAAAACACCGACAGGCCATCAGAAGAACAAATGCGGACAGCAGACCTTATTTTAATAAGCGCCTATACCGCCTGTTCTTACACAAGGCCATCGTTCGTAACCATTGTGTAAATCGCTTGTGACAGGCAGGTCTTCTGACTCGGGCCTCATCACCACATTTTGCCTTCCCAGTTTCCCAGTGACATCATAAAATGCGGCTCTTCCCTCACAGCGGCGCGACCGTGTGAGCTTTTAACTCAACTTTCCTATTATTCCGACGTAGCGGACACCTGTACACACTCAATTCTGTGATTATTGTATCGCCCTGGAAGTTTTTTGTCAATTGAATTCGACAAAAAATCAAGATGTTGCACCTGGTAACATTCTGTGCTAATATGAAAAAACAAAAGGTGCGTATAAAACAGTGCAATGTCCTGGCTTTCTTAGCATCTAAAAAACGGAAACGAAAGATATGGAGTGTAGGAACTATGAGTATTTCCATGATTGGAATTGACCACAGCAGAGCATCCGTGGATATCAGGGCCAGATTTTCTTTCACCAGAAAAAATGCGGTGAGCGCTATGGAGCGGCTGAAAGAAGACAAAGATATCTTAGGGTGTATTATTTTGTCTACCTGCAACCGGATGGAGATCTGGGCCAGCGTGCAGGATGACTGGGAGGGTTCCCTTTACAGTTTTCTTTGCAGGGAAAAAGATGTTTGCGAGGAGGAACACCGGGAGTTTTTCATCACAAGAGAAGGCAGTGAGGCAGTGGAGCACCTGTTCTATCTGACCAGCGGTTTAAAATCCCAGATCCTGGCGGAGGACCAGATCATCACCCAGGTGAAGGATGCGCTGACACTATCCAGGGATGCTTACTGTACGGACGGTGTGCTGGAAGTGCTTTTCAGGATGGCAGTGACGGCAGCCAAAAAAGTGAAAACAGAAGTGGCGTTTTCAAGAGCCAATACCTCTGTCATCCATCAGGCAATTGACAGGCTGGAAAACCAGGGATTTTCCATCCAGGGCAAGACCTGTATGGTCATCGGAAACGGAGAGATGGGGAAAGTGACGGCTCTGGCACTGAAAGAGGCAGGCGCGGATGTGACGGTGACGGTCCGCCAGTACCGAAGCGGTATGGTGACCATTCCCCAGGGATGTGAGCGTATCAATTATGGGGACAGGATGGAACTGCTGCCAAAGTGTGATCTGGTGGTGTCAGCTACGGCCAGCCCGAACTGTACCATAACAAAAGAACTTTTTGAAAATGCGGAGGTTCCCCATCATGTGATCCTGATCGATCTGGCTGTGCCGAGAGATATTGACCCGGAGGTGGGAGAACTTCAGAATGTGACCCTCTATGATATTGACAGCTTTAAGATCGACGCTGCATCCCCCAGGCTTCAGGCCAGTATGCAGAAGGCAGGGGCTATTTTAAAGGAACAGATGTCAGAGTTTTACGACTGGTTTTCTGGTCGTGATGTATTTCCGAGAATCCAGGACATCAAGACAGAGGCTGTGGAGGATTTGAATGCGCGGATCCTGAAGATCCTGAAAAAGACCCCTATGGAGGACAGTGACAGGGAAAGACTTCTGAAGGCTATTGACACCGCTGCGGGGAAGGTGGTAGGCAAGATGATCTTCGGGCTGAGGGATTCTCTGGAGCAGGATTTGTTCATGGAGTGTGTGGCCGGATTGGAGAAGGTTTATGAAGACTGAGAAAAAACGGTTTCCCCTGTACACAGACCTGACTGAGAAAAAAGCTGTGGTCATAGGCGGAGGAAACATAGCTTCCAGAAGGATCAAAAGCCTTCTTGGATTTGTGGGGGAACTGATAGTGATCGCCCCCGATGTTCAGCCGGAAATCCAGGAGCTTGCAAAAAGCGGTGAGCTGGTCTGGAAACAGAAAAAATACGAACGGGAAGATTTATATGATGCGGATCTGGCATTGGCGGCCACAGATGACAGGAAGGTAAATGAAGATATCTACAGTGCCTGTAAATGTCTGGGCATACTGGTGAACACAGCCAGTGACCAAAACAAATGTGATTTTCATTTTCCTGGAATCATAAACCACGATGGTGTGGTCATTGGGTTCAACGCAGCGGGAAAAGATCATAAGAAGACAAGGCAGATGCGGGAAAAGGTGGAAGAATTTTTAAAGACGCCGGGAGGTAGGAAATGAGCAGCAAAACAGTAGTGATCGGGAGCCGGGAGAGCCGGCTTGCCGTAATACAGAGTGAGATGGTGAGAGACTACATAGAGAAGAACAATGAAGGACTGAAAGCTGAGCTTCTCACTATGAAGACAACAGGGGATATTATTTTGGACAGAACCCTTGACAAAGTGGGGGGGAAGGGCCTGTTTGTAAAAGAGCTGGACCGGGCGCTTCTGGACGGAAGAAGCCAGCTTTCCGTACACAGTCTGAAGGATATGCCCATGGAAGTCCCGGAGGAACTGCCTCTTCTGGCTTTCTCAAAAAGGGAGGACCCAAGGGACGCGCTGGTGCTTCCCGAGGGAGCGACGGAACTGGATAAGACAAAGCCCATCGGCTGTTCCAGTCTCAGGCGTACCCTGCAGCTTGGTGAATTGTTTCCTGAGATGGAGTGTAAAAGTGTCAGGGGGAATGTACAGACAAGGCTTGGAAAGCTTGACAGAGGAGAATACAGTGCTCTGGTTCTGGCTGCGGCAGGGCTTAAAAGGCTGGGGCTGACCCACAGGATATCCAGATATTTTGAGCCGGAGGAGATGCTGCCCGCGGCAGGACAGGGGATTCTGACTGTACAGGGCAGAAAAGGGAAAGACTATTCTTACCTGGATGGCTACGGGGATGCGGACAGTACCTGTGCGGCCCTGGCGGAGCGCTCTTTTGTAAGAGTTCTGGACGGCGGATGTTCCTCACCGGTTGCGGCCCATGCGGTGGTGGACCGGGACAGAATCGTGCTTACCGGCCTCTATTATGAGGAGGAGACCGGTGCATATAAAAAGGGCAGTCTGGAAGGGACCAGGGCAGAGGCAGAGGAACTGGGCGTTCGTCTTGCAAGAAAACTGAGAGAGGAGTGCAGAGCGGAATCCATGACAGCAGGTGGACAGGAGACAGACCGTGCATACGGTAAGGGAAAGGTCTGGCTTGTGGGCGCAGGCCCGGGAGATATCGGACTTTTTACCCTGAAAGGTATGGAAACTTTGAAAAATGCCCAGGTGGTTGTGTATGACAGCCTTGTGGGACAGGGCGTCCTTTCCCAGATCCCGGCTGGTGTGCGCCTGATCAATGTGGGGAAACGTGCGTCTCACCATATTATGCCTCAGGAGCAGATCAACCAGGTACTTGTGGATGAGGCAAAAAAGGGATACCGGGTAGTCCGGTTAAAGGGCGGAGACCCATTTCTATTCGGAAGAGGCGGAGAGGAGCTGGAGCTTCTCACAAAAGAGGGAATCCCCTATGAAGTGGTGCCCGGAGTCACCTCCTCTTTGGCCGTTCCTGCGTATAACGGTATTCCGGTGACACACAGGGATTTCTGTTCCTCTCTGCATATTATCACAGGACATAAAAAGCAGGGGGAGGCCTATGACATTGATTTTGAAGCACTGGTGCGCACAAAGGGAACACTGGTGTTCCTCATGGGTGTCACGGCACTTGCTGATATCTGCAATTCCCTGCTGCGGGCAGGTATGCCGGGTGAGATGCCGGCCGCCATACTGCAGAAAGGAACTACGGCAGGGCAGAAGCGGATCGTGGCTACCGTCTCCACTTTGGAGGAGGAGGTAAAACGCCAGGGGATCGAGACGCCGGCTATCATTGTGGTTGGCCAGGTTTGTTCTCTTGCTGATACCTTTGGATGGTATGAGAAGCTTCCCCTGGCAGGATATAAAGTGCTGGTCACAAGGCCCAGAGAGACGGTTTCCACCATGTCTCAAAAGCTGCGCCTGATGGGAGCGGAAGTACTGGAGCTTCCCGCTATCAAAACAGCACCGCTTAAAGACCAGAGCGCGCTTTTCAGCGCATTCGGACGGCTTGACAGCTATGACTGGCTGGCATTTACAAGCCCTATCGGTGTGAATGTATTTTTTGAGGAGATGAAAAAGGCAGGGACAGACGTGAGAAAACTGGGCGGAGCAAAGATCGCTGCCATTGGAAAAGGTACGAAAAAGGCACTGGAAGAGAGGGGCCTGTTTGTGGATCTGATGCCTGAGGTGTTTGACGGGGAATCCCTGGGAAGAGCGCTGTGTGAAGTCTGCAGCGGAAATGAAAAGATTCTTCTTCCGAGAGCAAAGATCGGAGGAAAAGAGATCATCCAGGAGCTGGAGAAAAAGCCAGGGCTTTTGATCTGTGATGTGCCGACCTATGATACCTTTTATGAAAAACAGGAAATGATCAATGAGAAAAAGGCTTTTGAGAGCGGAGAGATCAACTGTGCTGTCTTTACAAGTGCGTCTACCGTAAAAGGATTTGCGGAGGCAGTAGAAGGCCTTGATTATACAAAAGTGACGGCTGCCTGCATTGGAAAGCAGACGAAAGCTGCGGCGGACGCATACGGAATGAAGACATTTATGGCAAAACAGGCGACCATTGACAGTGTGGTGGATTTGGTTGTAAACTTGAAAAACAGCAGGTAACTGTGAAAACACGGAACAAATGAATACACAGACCTGTCTGGAGCGTTACGAATATACGAATAATTGAAAATTACAATAAGAGAGGATAAAAGGAGTGTAGCAGCATGGAAATGACAGTCAGACCGAGAAGGCTTCGGAAAAACGATACCCTGCGCAGAATGGTGCGGGAAACCAGGATGGATAAGAGTTCCCTGATTTACCCCATTTTTGTCCGCGAGGGAGAGAATATGGAGGAGGAAATCCCCTCTATGGAAGGACAGTTCCGATACAGCATAGACAGACTGCCTTACGCCCTGGAAGGGCTTAGGAAGGCAGGGGTGGATAAAGTCATGTTCTTTGGTATCCCGGATGAGAAGGACGAAGTGGGAAGCCAGGCATACGCAGAGAATGGTATTGTACAGAGGGCGCTTCGGGAGGCCAGAAAACAGTTCCCGGAAATGTATCTGCTCACTGATGTGTGCATGTGTGAGTATACATCCCACGGACACTGCGGCGTACTGTGCGGCCATGATGTGGAAAATGATGAAACCCTTAAACTTTTGGCTAAGACGGCCCTATCCCATGTGGAGGCGGGGGCTGATATGGTTGCCCCTTCAGATATGATGGACGGCAGAGTCCGGGCCATCCGTGAAGTCCTGGATGCCAATCAGCATAAGGATATCCCCATCATGTCCTATGCTGTAAAATATGCCTCTGCATTTTACGGTCCCTTCCGGGAAGCAGCGGGTTCTGCCCCTTCTTTTGGGGACAGAAAGAGCTATCAGATGGATTTCCACAATAAGCGGGAGGGCCTGAAGGAGGCGCTTCTGGATGTGCAGGAGGGTGCTGATATTATCATGGTGAAACCGGCGCTTTCCTATCTGGATGTGATCCATGAGGTAAAGAACAGCATCAATCTGCCTGTAGCGGCCTATTCGGTCAGTGGGGAGTATGCTATGGTGAAGGCAGCGGCAAAGCTTGGATATATTGATGAGGAAAACATCATCTGTGAGATGGCAGTGAGCACTTACCGGGCCGGAGCAGATATCTACCTGACTTATTTTGCAAAAGAACTGGCCGGATTTATGGATGAAGGGAGAATCGGATAATGACAAGATCAGAGGAATTATTTGCGCGCGCCGTAAAACGGATTCCCGGAGGCGTAAACAGCCCTGTGAGGGCTTACGGCGCCATTGGGGAGACTCCGCGTTTTATACAGGGGGCAGTGGGAAGTAAAATATTTGATGTGGACGGCAATTCCTACACGGATTACATTGGCTCCTGGGGACCTATGATCTTAGGACATAACCATCCTGCCATCCGTGAAGCGGTGATCAAGGCCAGTGAAAACGGGTTAAGCTTTGGCTGTGCCACCGCCAAAGAGGTGGAGATGGCCGAATTTATCTGTGAAAGGATCCCCCATGTGGAGATGATCCGTATGGTAAATTCCGGCACAGAGGCCGTGATGAGTGCCCTCCGGGCCGCCAGAGGTTTTACCGGCAGGGATAAGATCATTAAGTTTGCAGGATGCTACCATGGCCACACAGATGCCATGCTGGTGAGTGCGGGAAGCGGTGTCATGACCAGCGGTGTGCCGGACAGTGCCGGTGTGCCCAAGGGCTGCACACAGGATACCATGATCGCTGTGTATAATGATCTGGGGAGTGTGGAAGAACTTCTGGAGGAGAGCAGAGGCCGGGTGGCTGCTGTGATCGTGGAGCCTGTGGGTGCCAATATGGGTGTGGTCCCACCTGCTGACGGATTTCTGGAGGGACTCCGGAGGCTGTGTGATAAGCACGGGGCAGTGCTGATCTTTGATGAAGTCATTACAGGCTTCCGGCTGAAATTTGACGGTGCCGCAGGATTTTACGGCGTGACACCGGACCTTGTCACCTATGGAAAGATCATCGGCGCGGGAATGCCCGTGGGTGCTTATGGCGGAAGAAAAGAGATCATGGAAAAAATCTCCCCCGCAGGTCCGGTGTACCAGGCGGGAACACTCAGCGGAAACCCCATTGCCATGGCAGCAGGCCTGGCACAGCTTCAAATCCTGTTTGAGGATCCGGAGATCTATACAAGGCTGTACCAGAAAGGGGAGATGATGTTCGAGGGGATCCGCAGGATTTTCGTGGAGAATAATATCCCATATCAGGTGAACAGCGTGGCATCTCTTGGATGTATTTTCTTTACAGAAGAGAAGGTGACGGACTATGCATCTGCAAAAACTTCGGATACAGATGCTTTTGCTGCATATTTTAAATATATGCTGAACCACGGCGTACATCTGGCACCTTCCCAGTTTGAAGCCATGTTCCTGTCAGATGCCCATACAGAAGAGGATATAGAAGCAGCACTGAAGCTGATAAAGGAATATTTTTATGCATGACCGGTGAAAGGAAAACGGAGGACAGCTATGAGTGAGACTACTTTGTGGACAGGATTGATCGTCATTTTTATGGCAGTCGTATTTGTGACCATGTTTCGGGAAAACAGGAGAAAACGAAGAGAATTTCTTCAGAAGATCAAAAAAAGCTGGGGACAGATTCCGGACCGGGAGTATACCTGGGATAAGCTGGAACAGACCGCAGAGTATTTCCGGGAGCGAAAAGACGGTCGTTTTATCATTGATGACATTACCTGGAACGATCTGGACATGGACAGAGTGTTCATGCTCATGAACCAGACCGTATCTTCCCCGGGGGAGGATTATCTGTACTATCTTCTGCGTACCCCCGAATTTGATGAGGAAAAGCTTGTGGAGAGAGAGCGGCTGTACATGTTCTTCCGGGAACATGAAGAGGAGCGGCAGAAGGTCCAGGAAATACTCACACATATCAAAAAGCCGCCCACAGCGTCTGTCTATCAGGCCATCCACGTGACAAAAGAGTATGATGCCGGGAAGCCGTGGAAGCAGGTCCTCATGTGTCTGGCCTTTCTGCTGTCCATAGCTGCCTTTATAGCGGTTCCCAGGTATGGCGTCTTTGTATTTTTGCTTGTGACCTGTATCAATATGGGCACGTATCTGAAAGACAAAGAGGTCATCCATGTTTACCTGACCGGGTTTAAATGTATGATGCAGCTCATTAACAGCGCAGGTGACCTGAGCAAGCTGAAGATAGAGGCGCTTTTCCGTTATACAAAACGTCTGAATACCTGTAAAAAAGGGTTTTCCAGCTTTAAAAACGGAGCAAATCTGGTTCTGGACCGGGACGGTTTTGCCAGCGGTCCGGAGTCCTTCATTCTGGATTATATCAGGATGATGACGCATATTGATCTGATCAAATTTAACTCCATGATGAAAGCTATGAAGGAGCATAAGGCGGAAGCGGAGGAGATGCTGGAGATATTCGGACTTCTGGATGCCTGCATTTCCATTGCATCGTTCAGGGAGGCCATGCCTTATTACTGTGTACCGGAGTTTACGGTATATAAAAAGGGAAGCGGTGTGCGGATGAAGGTGGAGAATCTTTATCATCCGCTGATCCACGAACCTGTGGCAAACAGTATTGACGCGTCCGGCGGTATTCTGGTGACCGGTTCCAATGCCTCGGGTAAATCCACATTTTTGAAGAATGTGGCACTGAATGCAATTCTCGCCCAGACAGTATATACTTGTACGGCCACGGAATATGCTGCGCCGTTTTTTAAGATACAAACCTCCATGGCACTGCGGGATGACCTGGAGAGCAAGGAGAGCTATTACATTGTGGAGATCAAGTCTCTGAAGAGGATCCTGGAGGAATCCGGGGATGAGGCCCCCCTTTTGTGTATCATTGACGAGGTGCTGCGGGGGACCAACACCATAGAGCGAATTGCGGCTTCTTCTAATATTCTGGCGCACCTGAAAAAGCCTCATGTGCTTCCTTTTGCGGCAACACATGATATTGAACTTTCATATATGCTGGAGGGGGCGTACACCAACTATCATTTTGAGGAGGAAGTCAAGGAGGATGATGTGGAATTTAACTATCTGCTGAAAAAGGGCAGGGTTACCACCAGAAATGCCATCCGTCTGCTCTCTATGGTGGGTTATGACCGGGATATTGTAAAAGAATCGGAAGCCGCGGTGGCGGATTTTGAGGCCACCGGAATCTGGAAAAAGGTAGGAAATTAATATGCTTGTAAAAATATATACAGACGGTTCTGCCAGGGGCAACCCGGACGGACCGGGAGGATACGGCTGTGTCCTCCACTATACAGATGCCAAAGGAACGCTGCATGAGCGTGAATTTTCCCAGGGATACGTGCGCACCACCAACAACCGCATGGAGCTGATGGCAGCTATTGTGGGCATGGAGGCACTGACAAAACCCTGTGAGGTGGAACTGTACTCAGATTCCAAATATCTGGTGGATGCTTTTAACCAGCACTGGATTGACGGCTGGCTGAAAAAGGGCTGGAAACGGGGGAAAAATGAGCCGGTAAAGAATGTGGATTTATGGAAGCGGCTGTTAAAAGCAAAAGAGCCTCACCGTGTTACTTTTATCTGGGTGAAAGGGCATGACGGACACGAAATGAATGAACGGTGTGACTATCTGGCAACCAGCGCAGCGGATGGGGATGATCTGCTGGTGGATCCGGGGGTGTAAAACCGTAATATGATACGGTATCGTGTTGGCTGCCGCTTACTACAAATGCTGTTAAGTATGATGCCGGATCACAAAAGCTGTGGTTAAGAAACATGTATATCTTATAGTTATTTATATGGGGAATGTCCGGGCAATGAATCTCAGAGCGCAGACATTCCCTTTTTCAATTACAGCCGTCAGTAATGAAATTGTGACAAAAAATGGAAGGTTTTCAAAGTTCCTGGTCACAGGCTGTCCGCATCTTGTGTTTTGTGGAATAGACAATAACCACGCGGTAAGCGTTCAGGTACTCAAAGGGCGTCTGGTGCAGGAGCCGTTTACAGATTCTTCCCCATTCACCTGTGCTCAATGCCGCGGCATAGTGGAGGCCTGGCCGCTTACGGCTGTGCCCATATGCAGACAGTTGGAATTGATAAAAAGACCCTCTCCCTTCTTCATATCATGGATGGTCTCATTGACCTGATACCGCATGGAACCGTCCAGAACTATCATCAGCTACGCTTCGGGATGCCAATGACAGACAAAGTAGGAGGGAGCGCCGATTCCCTCTGACTGGAAAAATTCACTGTGCACATCCACAGGAAATGCGTAATTTCCATGGGATATCTGCTCCTTTAAATTTTTATCCTCTGCCACCACCGATGATCTCATAGAATCCTGCCTCCAAATTGAAAATGATGATATTGTTATAAAATCCGCCGTAATCCTGATAGAAAATAATACTTTTTGTCATTATACTAAAGACCGGAGAGGTATAATATAATTCCAAAATAAAAAATGCCGGAAAATGGTACATATTACTGTTCACAGTATACTGAAAATGTAACTCTTTGCACAGTATTACGCTTCGCGGCGCACAGTTCTGCCCTGGGCAACCGTGGACATTAGTCTGTGAACAGTAAGGATAACATTCCAATAAATAAAACGGAGGATCAGAAAATGGAAAGAAAAAATAAAAGGATAGGCATGGCATTCATAGGTATTATTATGACTGCGGTCAGTGTGGGGATTTTTCGTTATGCGGATTTTGGGGTTGACCCTTACTGTGTTCTGCTGACAGGACTGGCTCGGATATTCTATACCAGCTTTACCATCACAGCCAATGTGATATGTGCCCTGCTTCTGGTATTTGCCTGGAGGATGAAAAAAAGTCTGGTGGGCGTGTCCACGCTTTTAAATCTGCTCATATACGGCGTGGTGGCAGATGGGGTGTTCGCAGCGCTGAAAAGTGTTTCCGAGACCCCTGCTCTCAGTGTCAGAATCATATGTCTTACAGGCGCCCTATTCCTTCTGGCATTTTCGGGTGCTATGTATTATACCGCAGACTTAGGGGTTTCCACCTATGATGCCATTGCTCTCATCATGGCTGACAGAAAGATCGGAAAATTTAAATACTGCAGGATCGCCATTGACCTTACCTGCCTGACCGCAGGGATCCTCGCAGGTGGGGAGATCGGGATCGCAACCGTCATCATTGCCCTTACAGTGGGTCCGCTTATCCAGTATTTCCGCACCAATTTGGCAGAACCATTCCTGGAAGGCCGCAAAATTCCCGCTTTTCTTTCTTGAAACCTGACAATTCCTGTGCTATTATTAAAAACAGTAATTTATGATAGTAACCATCAGGAGGTATGAACCGTGCAAAAATACGGAGTGAACGAACTTCGGAAAATGTTTTTGGAGTTCTTTGAAGGAAAAGGCCATCTGGCTATGAAGAGTTTTTCTCTTGTTCCCCATAATGATAAGAGTTTATTGTTGATCAATTCCGGTATGGCGCCGCTGAAGCCATATTTTACAGGCGCTGAGGTGCCGCCCAGAAAAAGGGTGACCACCTGTCAGAAGTGTATCCGTACCGGTGATATTGAAAATGTAGGTAAGACTGCCCGTCACGGCACTTTTTTTGAGATGCTGGGAAACTTCTCGTTTGGAGATTATTTTAAGAAGGAGGCAATCCGCTGGTCCTGGGAATTTTTGACCGAGGTTGTGGGACTTGACGCGGACCGTCTGTATCCTTCTGTCTATCTTGACGATGACGAGGCGTATGATATCTGGAATAAGGAAATTGGTATTCCGGCTGACCGTATTTTCCGTTTCGGAAAAGAGGACAACTTCTGGGAGCACGGTGCAGGCCCCTGCGGACCATGCTCTGAGGTATATTATGACAGAGGCGAGAGGTACGGATGCAAGGAACCGGGCTGTACGGTAGGCTGTGAGTGCGACCGTTACATGGAAGTGTGGAATAATGTATTCACCCAGTTTGAAAATGACGGGGAAGGACACTACGAAGAACTGCAGCAGAAGAACATTGACACAGGCATGGGCCTGGAGCGTCTGGCTGTTGCTGTGCAGGACGTGGATTCCATCTTTGATATTGATACTATCTGTGCCCTTCGGAATAAAGTCTGTGAGCTGACACACACAGAGTATAAAAAAGACGAGAACGTGGATATTTCCATCCGTCTGATCACGGACCATATCCGTTCCGCCACGTTTATGATTTCCGATGGTATTATGCCGACTAACGAAGGAAGAGGATACGTGCTGCGCCGCCTGATCCGCCGTGCTGCCCGTCATGGCCGTCTTTTGGGCGTCAAAGGGAATTTCCTTGCAGAACTCAGCAGCACAGTGATCGAAGGCTCTAAGGATGGCTATCCGGAGCTGGATGAGAAAAGAGATTTCATCTTCAATGTGCTGACAAAGGAAGAGGAACAGTTCAGCAAGACCATTGACCAGGGCCTTCATATTCTGGAAGAGATGGAAGCGGAGATGAAAGCAGCGGGAAGCACACAGCTTTCCGGTGAGAATGCATTTAAATTATACGATACCTATGGCTTCCCTCTGGATCTGACAAAAGAGATCCTGGAAGAAAAAGAGATCTCTATTGATGAGGCCGGTTTCAAGGCCGCTATGGAAGAGCAGAGAGAGAAGGCCAGGAAAGCCCGCGAAGTGACCAACTATATGGGCGCTGACGCTACGGTATACGATGAGATAGACCCTAAAGTCACCACAGAGTTTGTGGGATATGACAATCTGTCCCATCAGTCCAAAATCACAGTTCTCACAACCGAGACAGAGATTGTGGAGGCTTTGACAGAGGATGAGAAGGGGACCGTATTCGTGGAAGAGACTCCTTTCTATGCCACCATGGGCGGACAGGAAGGTGACAAAGGCCTTATTGTTCTGGGGGATGCCCAGTTTGTTGTAGAAGACACCATCAAGCTGCGCGGCGGCAAAGTGGGCCATGTGGGAAGACTGACAAAAGGTATGTTAAAGACAGGTGATGTGGTGACACTGAAAGTCAGCGCAAAAGACCGCGCAGATACCTGTAAGAACCACAGTGCCACACATCTGCTGCAGAAAGCCCTGAAGACAGTTCTCGGCTCCCATGTAGAACAGAAGGGTTCTCTGGTAACACCGGACAGGCTGCGTTTTGACTTTGCACATTTCCAGGCTATGACCCGGGAGGAACTGGTCCGGGTGGAGGCAATGGTCAATGAGGAGATCCAGGCAGCACTTCCTGTTGTGACAGAGGTTATGAGCATTGAGGATGCCAAGAAGACAGGAGCAATGGCTCTCTTTGGAGAAAAGTACGGGGACAGCGTGCGCGTGGTTTCCATGGGAGATTTCTCCAAAGAATTGTGCGGCGGTACCCATGTATCCAATACAGGTGTGATCACTACCTTTAAGATCGTATCTGAGGCAGGCATTGCAGCCGGTGTGCGCCGTATAGAGGCACTGACCGGTGACGGTGTGTTTGGTTACTATAAAGAGATGGAACAGAAGCTGGCTCAGATCGCGTCCCTTTTGAAAACCACTCCGGCGGAGGCCGCAGACAAGATCGCTCATCTGCAGGCAGAGGTGAAAGAACTCCATAGTGAGAACGAATCCCTGAAAGCCAAACTGGCACAGGAAGCAGTGGGTGATGTGATGAACCAGGTAAAAGAGATAAAAGGCACAAAACTTCTGGCTGTATCCGTGGCAGATGTGGATATGAACGGGCTTCGCGACTTAGGCGACCAGTTAAAAGAGAAACTGGGTGAAGGTGTAGTAGTTCTTGCCAGCGTGAACAGCGGCAAAGTAAACTTGCTGGCTATGGTGACGGACAGCGCTATGGAGGGCGGAGCACATGCAGGAAATCTGGTGAAGGGCATGGCAGCAGTGGTCGGCGGCGGCGGCGGCGGACGTCCGAACATGGCTCAGGCCGGCGGAAAAAATCCGGAAAAAGTGCCGGAAGCCCTGGAAAAAGCGGCAGAATTGCTGGAAGGCCAGTTAAAATAAAATTTATATAAAATTTTTTAAAGAAAATAAGTCAAAATAGTTGACGTACGGCAAAAATCTGATATAATATTTGATGTGCAGTAAAAATACCCAGACAGTTGTATTATGCACAATCTACAACTGGAGGGAGGTTAGGTGTGAGACTATGTCAAATGTAATCGTAAAAGAAAACGAAACTTTGGATAGCGCTTTACGTCGTTTCAAGCGTAGCTGTGCAAAAGCAGGCATTCAGCAGGAAATCCGTAAAAGAGAGCATTACGAGAAACCAAGCGTTCGTCGTAAGAAAAAATCTGAAGCAGCTAGAAAACGTAAATATAATTAATGTGCAGTAAAAGCCTCTGGACAAAGCCAGAGGCTTTTTTACGACTCTGCAGCCAAAGAAACGCAAAGAGAGGATGGTGAGAAGATGAAAAAGATTATTGACCTGGTATCCAGCCGGATCTTTGTATTTGCCCTGGCTGTGCTGCTGCAGCTTGTATGGCTGGTGGCGCTGGCATGGGGGATGAGGAATATTTCCACCACGGTGGGATGGGTTATGAACATCCTGAGCCTGTTCCTGGTACTGTGGCTGGTCAATAAGAAAATCAACCCTTCTTACAAGCTTGCCTGGACTATTTTGATCCTTGTCATCCCTGTCTTCGGTGCAATTGTGTACCTGCTGTTCGGTGAATCCCGTGTGGCGAAAAAAATGACAAGGGAATCTGAGGCAGTTCTCACGGAAATCGGCAATTATTTCAAGGAAGATCCCAGAACCAGGTCAGAGCTTCATGATACGGACCGGGGCGTATCCATCCAATCCGCCTATATCAGGGACTATGCTGGTTTTCCTCTCCACAAGAATACCACCACCAAGTATTACCCGGTGGGGGATACCATGTTTGTGGACATGCTGGAGGAGATCAAAAAGGCAGAGCATTTTATCTTTCTGGAATATTTTATCATACATGACGGAAGAATGTGGCGGGAAATCCTTCAGGTCCTGGAGGAGAAGGTCAGGGAAGGCGTGGATGTGCGCCTGATCTATGACGATATGGGGTGTGTGACTACCCTGCCCCACAGATATTATAAAGAACTGCAGAAAAAGGGGATTAAATGTGCCGCGTTTAATCCGGTCCGGCCTGTGCTGAATATTATCCTCAACAACCGGGACCACAGAAAGATCCTGGTGATTGACGGTCATACAGGATTCACAGGCGGTATCAATCTGGCGGATGAATATATCAACGAGGATGTGCGGTTTGGGCACTGGAAAGATACCGGTGTCATGCTGCATGGGGAAGGTGTCTGGAACCTGACCGTGATGTTTCTGCAGATGTGGGCAGTGATCACCCATACTAGAAGCCATCTGCCGGCTTACGGACCTTATATTTACCATCCGGAAGAATTTGAAAATGACGGTTTTGTACAGCCCTACGGAGACAGCCCTCTGGATAACGAGATCGTTGGGGAGAATGTTTACCTGAATATCATCAACCAGGCAAAACGGTATGTGTATATCTGTACGCCGTATCTGATCATTGACAATGAGATGATGACAGCCTTGTGCCTGGCTTCCAAAAAGGGCGTGGATGTGCGGATCGTGACACCGGGAATCCCTGATAAGAAAATGGTGTTCCTCCTGACCCAGTCCTACTATGAACAGCTTCTGGAGGCAGGTGTGAGAATTTTTCAGTACACACCGGGATTTATCCATTCCAAATCTTTTGTCTGTGATGACGAGATCGCATCTGTAGGCACTATTAATCTGGACTACAGAAGCCTGTATCTGCATTTTGAATGTGCAGTGTGGATGTACAAAAGCCGGGCTGTTATGCAGGTAAAGGACGATATGGAGGATACATTTCCAAAATGCAGGGAAATCTGCATGAAGTTCTGCCGCAGCCGGAATATTGTTGTGCGTATGACACAGAGTATTCTCAGGCTATTTGCACCCATGCTTTAGTTTTTTTCTTTACAAGCCAGGGCTCCCATGATAGAATGGGCACATAAAACCGTAACAGTTCAGACAGCTGAACTGCTACAGGCATCCAGCCATTAAAAATCGCTTTGGGATGGTCTGGATGCCTACTGCTGCCACACGTATGTATGGTCAGCGCAGTGAATGCGCGGACCTGTCTGAACTGTTACATAAAACCTACAATGAAGACACATGTTAAGAGATGCGCCAATTATAAGGGGAGATTAGTTATGATTTGGACAAAGAGTATGTTTGGGATAGATCTCTACCATGTCACCCAGTGGTTTTTAGTTTACAGCATTCTGGGATGGATCGTGGAATCTATCTACATGTCAATCTGCAACAGGCGGATTACCAACAGGGGGTTTGTAAGAGGGCCGTTCTGCCCGATTTACGGAGTGGGGGCTTTATCTGTGTTTTTTCTGCTGAGACCGTTCTGCGATAACCTTCTGCTGTTATATATACTGGGCTGTGTGTTTCCCACACTGCTTGAGTATCTGACAGCCAGGCTTATGCTTTCCATGTTCGGAGAGGTGTGGTGGGATTATTCGGAGAAGCCTTTTAATTACAAAGGAATTCTCTGTCTGGAAAGCACCATAGCATGGGGATTTTATACTTTAGGCCTGTTTCTGTTTCTGCATGAAGGGGTGGAACGTTTTGTGGACAGCTATCCGTTTTCCGTTGGATACCGGGCAGGGTCCCTGATTCTGTTCTTGTTCACAGCAGATTTTTTACATACTTTATACGAAAAGAAAAAGGACAGTCTGCCTTCCTCTTTCGGAGAGGTGCGGGAGGGAATACGTTCCCTGATCTACGGCAGATTTTAAAAAAAGAGGGGCGCCTGCGGGCGTCCCTCTTGCCAATGAATATATCGGATGTAGTGTTGATGTATTAGATGAAAACGGAACTATTATTTATACAGGATATATGGGCGAAATCAAGCAATTTGGACCAGGGCAGAAAGCTCAATTAGAAATGTATACGGGAGTACAAGGGGCAAGTCTCTGTCCTGCTGCCCCTGCTATTATGGTTTTAATCCATTATATGTCATTGATTTTGTATCGTTTTAGGCTGAGAGTGAAAGTTCCAGCCTTTTCATTTTATAAAATCACTGTGTCAACGTTTCAATTTGGTATAGTATATCATCTGTGTAATTACTGTCAGGATTGTATACAAAGACGCTTTGAACGCTATCGTTTATTGAAAATCTGTCATTGTCATAGTGGCGGTAGTATCCAAAATCATCAGTTCCATTTCCATCATTGTCTGCAACAGTTCCATACGAAATTTCAATGATAATTTTACCATCCCGGTTTTCCAGTGCATTGAATAAAGTATCATATTCCTTTTCTGTTGTAACATGATATACAACAGTTCTTTCATTCCAGTAACACATGTTGTACAGGACGTACCTCTGTACTGCCGTAGAAGTTACGTTTCTCATTCATGGATAAAGTTTCTGAATGTTTCGCTATGCCAGTACCATGTCTTTTGTTTATAATTTTTGTGGTCTCTGTGCTCCCAGTTGAATTGTCTAGATGAAATTTCTTTAATAACTCTTTGTACTGTTTTCGTAAATCTTCCAGTGAATCCACCGGAAAGATTATAGAAGTCCGTGATACTTCGTTTCTTTTATTACACGAGGGAGATGTGAACGAAGGACTCATGGAAGCAGAAATAAAAAATGTCAAAATATATAGTCAAAATAAGCAGGAAATAAAAGCAGATGCACTAAAACCCGGAATGTATATTCAATTGTCACTTCAAGAAGGCTGTTCGGTTATGGAGAGTTATCCCTTGTTGATCAGTGGTGCGCAGGAAGTTCATGTGCTGGAACAGGGGAATGATTACATAGGTTTGTATCTGGATATAATAAAGGAGATTTATGGCAGAGATTCCGCCCTAAATGACGGAATGGGGGTTATGGCACTGGACTCGGCAGCCCGGGTACCGTGAAGTGCCCGAATCCGAATGTGATCCTTGCAGGACAGTAAGAAACAGAAAAAACAGCTTTACTTTTTCGGCTAAAAAATGGTGTTCCGGTCTTAATGCAAATGGATATGATGACTGCAACGCTTCTTTTAAGGAGGGAGCAGGGACATTCAAACTGATTTATACCTGGATTTCCTGAATATAGCAACGAAAATGTCATGGAGCCAGGCTTTCCGTATTCTATTTTTTATCCCGGTGTAATACAATTCTATAAGAGCATTTCTACGGGAGAGCGGTATGTTTCGGAAAGCATCTGTTTTTCTGGTCTTATTTTCCCTTATTGTCAATATAGCCCTGCCGGTCACGGTGCACGCGGAGGGGGAGGATTTGATCACCGCACCTCATGGGGTTCTGATGGAGGCATCCACAGGAACCATAATCTACGAGAAGGACAAAGACACCAAGGTCTACCCAGCCAGTATTACAAAAATTATGACTCTGGTGCTGATATTTGATGAGATCGCCAAGGGCACCCTACATATGGAGGATGAAGTGACTACAAGCGCCTACGCCAAATCCATGGGCGGTTCCCAGGTCTATCTGGAGGAGGGCGAGAAGCAGACTGTGGAGACTATGATAAAATGTATTGTCATTGCCTCCGGTAACGATGCCAGTGTGGCCATGGCGGAACACATAGCGGGAAGTGAGGCGGAGTTTGTCAAACGTATGAATGAGAGGGCAGCAGGGCTTAACATGACAGGCACGCATTTCGAGGACTGCTGCGGACTGACGGAGTCCACCAACCACTATACCACGGCATATGACGTGGCCCTCATGTCCAGGGAGCTGGTGACAAAATACCCCAAGATTTTGGATTACTCCTCCATCTGGATGGAGAATATCACCCATAATACAGCAAAGGGAAGCAGTGAGTTCGGCCTTACCAATACAAATAAGCTTCTGCGCAGCTATGACGGCTGTGTAGGACTTAAAACAGGGAGTACCAGTCTGGCAAAATACTGTGTCTCCGAGGTGGCCGAGAGAAACGGGATCACACTCATAAGCGTGGTCATGACAGCGCCTGACTATAAAGTGCGGTTTAAGGACGCAGCGGCAATGCTGAACCTGGGCTTTGGTGCCTGCAGCCTTTATGTGGACGAAAATAAAGACAGCCTGCCAAAGGTTCCGGTAAAGGGTTCCATTCAGGAAAAGACGTCTGTATCTTACGAGGGGGATTTCCGCTATCTGGATACAAAGGGTGAGGCTCTTGACCATATACAGAAGAAGATCAATCTGAAAAAAAGCACAGACGCCCCTGTAAAGAAAGGCAGCAAGGCAGGGACTGCGGATTATTATCTGAATGGAAAAAAAATAGGCAGTGTCAGCCTGTTATTTAACGAGACGGTGGAGAAGGCCGGCTATATGGATTATGTGAAAAAGGTATTCAAAACTTTTTTCTAAAAAATAAAATTTGGGTATTGCAGGATAGAAATGTTTGCATTATAATAGCCCGGTAACAAAAAGACGGAGGGTGCCCGCTGGCACCTTCCTTTTTCGTGAAAAAATGACTTGATGGCAGAGGAAAGCCGCGCCCGCGCTTTTTTGTCTGCCGGTGGACACATTGTTTACAGAGAGAATGAGGAGAGGCATGCAGAAAGATATGACAGCCGGCAGCCCGGCAAAAGCGATTGTAGGATTTACAATTCCGGTATTCATCGGAAATATTTTTCAGCAGTTTTACAGTATGGTGGACACCATCATTGTAGGAAAATTCGTAGGTACCAAAGCACTGGCAGCCGTGGGGAGCGTGGGTACCATTAACTTTTTGATCATTGGTTTTATGCTGGGTCTGACAGCGGGATTCACCGTGCTGACAGCCCAGAGATACGGTGCGGGAGACATGAAGAATATGAGGCGGACTGTGGGGTCAGCGGCCGTGCTGTCCCTGATCGTCACCCTTGTCATGACATTGGTGAGTATGCTGGGAATGCGTGGGCTTCTGCAGTTTATGCACACCCCCGAGGACATTTTTGGTGACGCATACAGGTATATTATGATCATCTGCGGCGGCATTTTTGCCACCGTGCTATATAACCTGCTTGCCAGTGTGCTGAGAGCATTGGGAAACAGCCAGGTGCCGCTGTATTTTCTGATTTTGTCGGCACTGCTGAATGTGGTGCTGGATCTTTTGTTTATCATTGTATTTCACTGGGGAGCCGCCGGAGCAGCCTACGCCACGGTTATATCCCAGGGGGTTTCCGGGATTCTCTGCCTGGTGTATATAGCAAAGAAAATGCCGGAACTGCGCCTTGAGAAAGGGGATTTCCGCCTGTCCGCCCATATTGTGAAAATGCAGGTGGGAATCGGCATCCCCATGGCGCTTCAGTATTCCATCACAGCCATTGGAACCATGATGGTACAGTCTGCGCTGAACATGCTGGGGTCCATGGCGGTGGCAGCCTTTACCGCAGCCAGCAAGGTGGAGCAGATCGCTACCCAGGCCTATGTGGCACTTGGGACTACTATGGCAACCTTCTGTGCCCAGAATATGGGGGCAGGAAAGCTTGACAGGATACGCAGGGGATTTCGGGCGACAACCTGGATCGGTGTGGCCTATTCCCTGGTCTTTGGCCTTCTGACCGCCTTTTTTGGAAAATATCTGACTTATCTTTTTGTGTCCAGCGATGTGCAGACACTGATGGGGCAGGTGGATATTTACCTGAAATGTGCATCCCTGTTTTTTATTGCCCTGAATATTGTAAATGTCTACCGGAACGGCATACAGGGGATGGGATACGGTGTCCTGCCTATGATGGCAGGTGTGGCGGAGCTTTTAGGCCGCGGTATCGTGGCTTTGGCCGCGGGATTAAACAGGAGTTACCTTCTGGCCTGCCTGGCAAGCCCGGTGGCCTGGGTATTTGCAGGTGTGCTGCTGCTTTTCATGTACCGGGTAGTTATGAAGCAGCAGGAAAAAGTTTTCGGAAAAACCAGATAGCCTTGCCTTTTCTTTTTTCTCTTTTTGAGTTAAAATAGAGAAAAAACAGAGAGAAAAGCAGGGAGTATTTGTGAAGAGATTTGTGACCACAACTTACAAGATTACAACAGATAAGATAAAAAGACATCCGCTGAAATTCGTGATGATAAGCGACCTCCACAACGTGGTGTTGGGAAAGAAGAATGAACCTGTCTTTGACAGAATAAAGTCTCTTGCCCCAGATGCCATATTGATCGCCGGGGATTTGGTGCTTGGGAAAACCGACGCTTCCCTGAAACCGGCTGCGGCATTTTTGAGCGAGGCCGTGAAACTGGCTCCCGTATTGTACGGACCGGGTAATCACGAGCAGCGGATGAAATTATTTACAGAGGATTATGGTGGCAGGTTCTCCGCGTTTGAGAAAAAAATAAAACAGATGGGAGTCACCTATCTGGAAAATGAGCGTATGATTCTGAAGATAAACGGTGAAACCGTGGCAGTCACCGGACTGGATCTGCCCTATGAATATTATGAAAGGGGTCCTGTCAAGGGACCGGGCAGAACGGAGCTTGAAGGACTGATAGGCGGGCCGGATAAACAGGTATATGAAATCCTGCTGGCGCATACGCCCAGGTATGGGGATGCATATTTTGCCTGGGGCGCGGATTTGATCCTGTCAGGCCATTATCATGGGGGCATTGTGCGGCTGCCCTTTTTGGGAAGTATTATCAGCCCTGATCTGCGGCTGTTTCCCCGCTACGGATATGGGGAATACAGGAAAAGAGACGGCGCTTCGCCCAAAAAAGCGGGCAGAAGACAGAGGATAACAGGCAGTGAACAGATCATGATTACAGGAGCAGGACTTGGAGAGCATACGCTGCCTCTTAGGATCAACAATCCAAGAGAGCTGATCGTGCTGGAATGTCTGCCGAAAGAGGTGTGAGATGGAAGAGAAAAACTGTATGGAAAAAATACGCGGGAACATCAGTCAGGTCATTGTGGGAAAAGACAAGGTACTGGAGCTTTTGCTCACGGCTCTGACTGCAGGAGGCCATGTCCTTTTGGAGGATGTGCCGGGAACAGGCAAGACCATGATGGCAAAATCCCTGGCACGTTCCATGGACGGAAAATTCTCCAGGATCCAGTTCACTCCGGATCTGCTGCCCTCAGACGTGACGGGGCTGAATTATTATAACCAGAAAGAAGGAGAATTCCTTTTCAAGGAAGGTCCGGCCTTCTGCAACATCCTTCTGGCCGATGAAATCAACCGGGCTACACCCAGAACCCAGTCAAGCCTTCTGGAGTGTATGGAGGAGCATCAGATTACCATTGACGGGGAAACCAGAACATTGGAGGAACCGTTTTTCGTGATCGCCACCCAGAATCCGGTGGAGACCACAGGTACATTTCCGCTTCCGGAAGCACAGATGGACCGTTTTTTTATGCGCCTTTCCATGGGCCTTCCTGACAAAGCGGAGGAGCTGGCAATCCTGGACCGTTTTGAGGACAGGCAGCCACTTTTGGAACTTCCCTGTGTGTGCACACGGGAGGAACTGTTAAATGCCAGTGAGGCGTATAAGAAAGTATATGTACACCCGGATTTGAGATCCTATCTGGTGGAGGTGGTACAGGCTACCAGAGCGGCCGGGGATGTGATAGCAGGTGTCAGTCCCAGAGGAACCCTGGCATTATTTAACGGGGCAAAAGCCTATGCCTATGTACAGAACAGGGATTACGTGGTGCCTGAGGATATAAAAACCGTGGCAGTTCCCATACTCGCGCACCGGATGGTCATGACCTCCGGATACGGGCAGGAGGAGAGCGGCAGTCAGGCGGTCAAACGGATACTGGAACAGGTCCCTGTACCCACGGAGGAGTGGAAGAGAAAACCATGACAATTTTTTTACTTTTGCTGGGAGCTGTCCTGCTGCAGTTTTTGGCGGAATGGTTCTACCGGAACCATTGGGACAGGCATCTGGAAGTGGATGTTAAATTCCAGGATCATCCCGTCCATGAGGGTGAGCACGCGTATCTGACAGAGACCATTGAAAACAGAAAGTGGCTTCTTCTCCCCATGCTGCAGGCAGCGTTCCGGGTACATAGAAATCTATTTTTTGAGGAGGAGGAAAATACCAGCATCTCTGACTATACCTATAAAAGAGATATATTTTCCGTGCTTTTTTATCAGAAGATCCAGAGGGAAATCCCATTTCTGGCGAAGAAAAGGGGATATTACGAGATTGGGCAGGCAGAAATCCTCACAAGAGGCCTGCTCATGAACCGTGAACTGTATCTGACCGTGCCTCTTTCCACCCATTTGTATGTGTATCCCAGAACCACCCCTGTGTCTAATATGGAGATTCCTTTTAAAAAGCTGATGGGACAGGTTTTGGTGCGGCAGCGGATGTATGAGGACCCCTTTTCTTTCCGGGGCCTGCGTAAATATCAGCCCGGGGACCCCATGAACAAGATCAACTGGAAAGCCTCCGCAAAAGAAGGGGATATGATGGTGAACCTGTTAGATTCCAGCTCCAGCGCCCAGGTCCTTATATTCCTGGATGTGGAGGATGAAACCATATGGAAATACGAGGAAATCCACGAGGCAGGCATATCCCTGGCGGTCTCTCTGGCAGAACAACTTTTGAAAAGAGGCGTTGCCACAGGCCTTATCACCAACGGCAGAGACCACATCACAAAGCTGCCGATCGCAGTGATGCCGGGCACGGGAAGAGGGCAGCTTGTAAAACTGTACCAGAACCTGGCCAGACTGGATCTGGACCTTCCTGCCGGTAAATTCCCTGAACTTTTAAGCGCGCAGTGCCGTCTTTTAGCAGAAGGCCGGGGAATCCCCCTTCTCATCTCCAAAAACCAGGGCAGGCCCCTGTTTGCCGGGATGGAAAGCCTTGCAAAAGCCGGAGGCAGTGCCATGTGGATTTCCACCCTGTACAAGGATATGGAATGGAAACTTCCGTCCTCACCCTATATGGAAATAATGCGCTGGGAGGTGCCGAGATGAAACCGGATTTGCTGGTGATATACCGTTTCTTTCATACATTTCTTCTGATTGACAGTCTGGCTTTAATGATTTTGTCTTTCGGCGGGGATATCACGCCCCTTCAGTTTACAAAGAGTCTCCTATTGTTTATCCCGATACTGCTTTTATACTGGATCGTGCGCCGTTTCAAAAGTCTGTTTCTATTTGCGGTGTCAGGCGCCGCAAGTCTGGCAGTGCTGTATTTTTCAGCTTCAACCATATGGGAGCGGGGCGCATTTACAGTATGCGGAGTCTTTCTGGTGCTTCTGTACTTTTTTGAGCGGGCAGGCAGCGGGGAGAGTATGCTCGTGCGCCCTTCCTATGCGGGGCTTCTGGTTTTTGCCGGAATCTATATTTACGCACTGGCCTATCACAGAAGCACTTTGGGAAGGATCATATGCATCAGTACAGGCGTTTACTGGCTGCTCACCATCCTGTCTGAGAACCGCCGTTCCCTTTTGAAACTCTACGAACAGAATGAGAAGCTTCACAGATTTCCCGGAAACAGGATCGCGGAGGGAAACAGGATCGCGCTTGGAGGGTTCTGCGCTCTTATCACTGCAGGTATGGTGTTTCTGCCGATGTCTGGTTTTGACAAAATCCTGAAAAGGCTGGGACACCTGTTTTTGAACATGATCCGAAAACTTCTTGCAGGTCTTGGCGGTGCGGAGGAAATGATACCCGACGAACCGCAGATGGCAGAACAGATGCCGTTTTTTCCGGGGGAATTCCGCGAGGCTTGGCCTTTCTGGCAGACACTTTTTCAGATATTGGAGAAGGTGTTCATTTTTCTGTTTCTGGCAGCATCCGTATATTGGGTCTTCCGGATTCTCTACGGATTATATAAAAAATATCACGAAACCGCCTTTACGGACGGGGACCGTGTGGAGTTCCTCTCTCCTGTAAAAGGGGATAAGAAAGAATCCCTGAAAAGGGAAAGGAGAAGAAGCGGGCTGTTCTCTGCACGTTCACTGGGGGAAAAAATCCGCAGGTGTTATAAAAAGAAGATTGAGAGTTCCATGGAACAGAAGATTAAGGAGGCGTTTACGCCGGAGCAGATAGAAGAAGCTGCAGGGCTTACGAATGCGGAGGGGGTTGAGGAGTTTCATGGGATATACGAGAAGGCAAGGTACGGGAAAGAGGACTGCGGGCAGGAAGAATGGGGGAGGATGAAGGAACTGGGAAAGAGGCTGTAAAGCTGTCCGTTTTTCCAGGCAAGGAATATTCTGGACTTTTCCCTGAAAATAGTGTAAAATGCTGTAAGCGGTATGACCGTGTAATAACTGCAGGAAAAGGATGATAGTAAATGGGAATTCCGGTAAAGCTTCCGGTGTTTGAGGGACCTTTGGATTTGCTTCTGCACCTGATTGAGAAAAATAAAGTGAATATTTACGATATTCCCATTGTGAAGATAACAGACCAGTATATGGAATACATTCACCAGATGGAACGGGAAGACCTGAATCTTATGAGTGAATTTATGGTTATGGCTGCAACGCTTATCTCCATCAAGTGCAGGATGCTCCTCCCGAAAGAAGTCAATGAGGACGGCCAGGAGGAGGACCCCAGAGATGAACTGGTGCGCCAGCTTCTGGAGTATAAAATGTATAAGTATATGTCATATGAGCTCAGGGACAGGATGTCAGAAGCGGCAAAGAGTATTTATAAGCTCCCCTCTCTTCCAAAGGAAGTGGAGGATTACAGGGAGCCGGTGGATACCAGTGAACTGCTTTGCGGGCTGACACTGGGCCGTCTTCATAAAATTTTTCAGGATGTACTGAAGCGGCAGGAAGATAAGAAGGACCCGATCCGAAGTAATTTCGGCAAGATTGAGCAGGAGGAGGTCAGCCTGCCGGAGAAAATGACGGATGTGGAGGCGTATGCCAGACGGCACCGTCGTTTCAGTTTCCGGGATCTTCTGGGAAAACAGGCCAGTAAATTCCAGGTGGTGGTTACATTTCTGGCTATTCTGGAGCTTATGAAGACAGGAAAGATTTTTATCCGGCAGGAGTATATCTTCGATGATATTCAGATTGAGAGCAGGGAGGATAAGAAAGGGGACCCGTATGGAAATTGAACATCTGGAGGGCGCTGTTGAGGCGCTTTTGTTTGCTGTGGGAGAATCTGTGGAAGTTTCTGCCATTGCCAAGGCTATAGGACACGATACGGAAACCACCAGAAAAATCATTCGGAATATGATGCTGAAATATAATGCCAAAGACCGTGGGATCAAGATAATCGAGCTGGAGAACGCTTATCAGATGTGTACAAAGGAAGAATATTATGACTATCTGGTCAAGCTTGCCCTGCAGCCGAAAAAGGCGGTGCTTACAGATGTTATGCTGGAGACACTCTCCATCATTGCCTATAAGCAGCCGGTCACAAAGCTTGAGATAGAGAAAATCCGCGGTGTCAAGTCCGACCATGCAGTGAACAAGCTGATGGAATATAATCTGGTCCAGGAGGTTGGACGTCTGGACGCGCCGGGAAGGCCCCTTCTTTTTGGAACTACGGAGGAATTTTTGAGGAACTTCGGGGTGCAGGGGCTGGATGAACTGCCGGAACTGGATCCGGTACAGATTGAAGATTTCAAAGCAGAGGCAGAAGAAGAAATTCAGCTGAAGCTGGATGTATAAACGGGGGAAAGAGACATGCCAACAACTTACACACATGACATTTTCGGCAAGGAAGTTTATAAAAGGCTTCCTTCTGAGATAAAAGAGGCGATCAGGGAATCAAAAAGTATGTATTTAACCGGCCTGCACGGTTCGGATATTTTGTTTTATTATCAGCCCCTGGTGAAGAACCGGGTGAGTGGACTGGGACATCAGGTGCACAAAAGAGAGGCGGCGGAGTTTTTCTGCCAGGCGGTTGTCAAGTACCAGGAGGAGCCCACGGCGCAGATGCTTTCCTATCTGCTGGGGTTTGGGTGTCATTACATTCTGGACAGTACCTGCCACCCTTATGTGCGGCGGTTTGAAAAGGAAACAGGTGCTTCACACGCAGAGATTGAATCCGAGCTTGACCGTTATTATATGCTGCGTGAGGGAAAAGACCCGTTCACCTACAAGCCGGCAGTAAATATCTGCCCCACCTTGGAGGGCTGCAGGACCATAAGCAGGGCCTTTGGAAAGATTACAGTGAAACAGGCTGCAAAAGCGTTAAGGGGCATGAAATTCTATACAGGTGCCCTTGTCTGCGAGGGCAGTCTGAAGAGAAAAGGGCTTTGGGGAATAATGAAGCTGTTTGGATGCCGGGATACACTTGGCGGTCATATCATACCGGCCAAACCGGACAGAAGATGTGACATGGCAACAGATGTGCTGCGTCATCTGTATGACGAGGCATTGGATGAGGCTGTGGAGGCACTTACCAATCTGTACGGCTGCATGGTAAAGGAAGAGCGGCTGTCACAGCGTTTCGGCAGGAATTTTGGCTGAGAAAAACGGGGGGTATATGAAAGGATTAAGCAAACTGGAAAAACAGTGGGTGCTGTATGATGTGGGAAATTCAGCATTTGTTATGCTGTGTACCACAATAATCCCGATCTATTTTAAAAATATCGCCACAGCGGAAGGGATTTCCCTGGCGGATTCTACTGCGTATTTGAGTTATGCCCTGTCCGTTTGTACGGTTCTCGTGGCACTGATGGGGCCGGTGTTTGGAACCCTGGCGGATACAAAAGGGTATAAGAAGCCTATGTTTGCCTCCTTTTTTGTGATCGGCGTGATGGGATGTCTTTCCCTTGCCATACCAAATGAGTGGCTGGCTTTTCTGGTGGTTCTGGTGATCGCCAAGACCACATACAGTATGAGCCTGATCTTTTACGACTCCATGCTTGCGGATGTGACAACGGATGAGAGGATGGACATGGTATCTTCACACGGATATGCGTGGGGGTATATTGGAAGCTGTATTCCTTTCACCGCCTGCCTGCTTCTTATCCTTTTCGCTGAGAAACTGGGTATATCAGGTGTCACTGCCACCATGATCTCTTTTGGGATCACAGGAATCTGGTGGTTTGCGGTAACCATTCCGCTTCTGAAAAATTATGAGCAGAAGCATTGGGTGGAAGTGAAGAAGAACCCGCTGAGGGAAAGCTTTGTGAGACTGAAAAATGTTGTTTTTAAGATCAACAAGGACAAAAAGGTACTTTATTTTCTGGCTGCTTTTTTCTTCTATATTGATGGTGTCTATACCATCATTGATTTGGCGACTTCCTACGGAAAAGATGTGGGGATTGACGATACCCATCTGCTCCTGGCACTTTTGCTGACCCAGATCGTGGCATTCCCCTGTTCTTTGTTGTTTGGAAAGTTTTCGGCAAAGTTTAAGAGTGAGAAGCTGATCAAAGTCTGTATTCTGGGCTATCTGGGCATTGCACTGTTTGCCCTTCAGCTTGACCGGGCATGGGAATTCTGGTTTCTGGCTGTCTGTGTGGCTGTATTCCAGGGGGCTATCCAGGCGCTGTCCCGGTCATATTTTGCAAGGATCATCCCAAAGGAAAATTCCAGCGAATATTTCGGATTCTATGATATCTTCGGCAAAGGCGCGGCATTTATGGGAACCATGCTTATGGGAATCTCCACGCAGTTAAGCGGAAGTTCAAGGACAGGCGTGGGAATGCTGGCTGTGATGTTTATCATCGGATTTTTCCTGTTTGGAAAAACAGAGAAGTTGGAGCGTGTCTGATTGGAAGCTGTACCAAAGCAGGAAAAAACTGTTTTGGTACAGCTTCTTGTTATTCTTATACAGGAGCCGTTATCCTGGACTTTTTGTTATAATTGTCCGAGGACAGGCATATAATGTATAAGAAATTTTGTGTGCAGGGATGGAAGCATGAAAAAAATTATAAGCTGGATTTTAGTATGCGCAGTGATAACAGGATGCTTCGTGGGACATAGAGATATCGTCTGGGCAGGGGAAAATGGACAGGATGTTGGAAGTCTGTATGCCACCTCAGCGGTACTTATGGATGCGGATTCAGGCAGGATACTGTATGAAAAAAACGGGTTTGAGAAAAGGCCCATGGCCAGTACAACCAAGATCATGACCTGTATTCTGGCTCTGGAGAAGGGGAATGCGGAGGATATTGTGACGGCATCCGCCTATGCGGCATCCAGGCCCAAAGTGCATCTGGGGGTGGCGGAAGGGGAGACCTTCCGTTTTGGGGACCTTCTCTATTCCCTGATGCTGGAGAGCCACAACGATGCGGCCGTGATGATCGCGGAGCATTTGGGAGGAAGTGTGGAGGGATTCGCAGACATGATGAACGCGAAAGCCGGGGAGCTTGGATGTGAGGACACGTATTTCATTACGCCCAACGGGCTGGACGCGTCCGTGACTGTGGGGGAGGAGCAGAAAGTACACTCTACCACAGCGGCAGACCTGGCACGTATTATGCGGTATTGTATTAAGGAATCGCCCTGCCGGGAAGAGTTTCTCAATGTGACCAGAACTGCCTCCTACAGCTTTTCAGATGTTGACGGAAAACGGAGTTTTTCCTGTAATAACCACAACGCCTTTCTGAATATGATGGAGGGTGCGCTCACCGGAAAGACCGGGTTTACGGCAAATGCAGGATACTGCTATGTGGGAGCCCTTACCAGGGATGGCAAGACCTTTATTGTGGCCCTTCTTGCATGTGGGTGGCCCAATAACAAGACTTATAAGTGGAAGGATACTATGAAACTTATGAATTACGGTCTGGAGAATTACAGCTACCGCTCTTTTTCCGATGCAGAGCTTCCCCATATACCGGCTGCCATACCGGTTAAAAACGGGCAGAGCGCTTCGCTGGGAAATACGGCATTTACCAACCTGGAGGTGGAGAAGGCAAAGGATTTCGGAATGCTGATGCGCCAGGATGAGGAAATAGAAGTGGGATATGAGGGAAAAGAATCTCTGAAAGCGCCCGTAAGAGCGGGAACCCAGGTGGGAACCATCACTTACCGGGTAGGAGGGCAGACATTTCTCACCTGCCCTGTGAAGGTGAAGCAGTCCGTGAAAAAGATTGATTTTCCATGGTGTCTGGAGAAGACCATGGACAAATGGGCTTTCGGCGCGGCGGGCTGAGAGGCGGACACTTTACAATCTTTGATATTGTGATAAAATAAAGAAAAACACAAGGAGGAATCAGGATGAATGCAGTAATGGAAAATATTTTGACGAGAAGAAGTATCCGGGCATTTCAGAATAAGGAAATCCCTAAGAATGAGCTGGAACAGATTGTGCAGGCAGGTCTTTATGCACCCAGCGGCCAGAACCGTCAGACATGGAAATTTACAGTGGTGACGGACAGAGATAAGATCCGGAAGCTGGCAGAGGTGATCGGAAGGAAACTTGGCAGAGACGGCTATGACATGTACAGCCCCCAGGTTCTGGTGATTCCGTCCAATGAAAAGGAGAACCGGCATTCCATGGAGGATAATGCCTGTGCTCTGGAAAATATATTTCTGGCAGCCCATTCCTTTGGTATCGGTTCTGTGTGGATCAACCAGATGCGCGATCTCTGCCAGGAGTCTGAAGTGCGGGAGATATTAAACAGCTGGGATATTCCAAGATCACATAAGGTATTCGGCATGGCTGCTCTTGGATATGCTGCGGCATCTGAGAACAAGGAAGTGAAAAAAACAGGAGAGGTACATTTTGTAGAATAGGACGTTTAGAATGGGACATATCACATCAAAAGACGCATATAAAAATCTGGAAGACAGAATCAACTGGTTTACCCAGGGAGCGCCGCCGTCGGATACTTTTTATAAGATCCTGCAGGTACTCTATACAGAGAAAGAGGCAAAGTGGGTGGCGCTTCTGCCAGTACGTCCCTTTACGCTGAAAAAAGCGGCACGTATCTGGGGGACCACGGAGGCAAAGGCGGAAAAAGTGCTGGACCATCTGTGTGAGAAGGCTCTGCTGGTGGACTCCACATACAGGGGCGTACGCCGTTTTGTCATGCCGCCGCCCATGGCCGGATTCATTGAATTTGCGCTCATGCGGACCAGGGGGGACATTGACCAGAAATATTTAAGTGAACTGTATTATCAGTATATGAATGTGGAGGAGGATTTTGTCAAAGATCTTTTCTATGCCACAGAGACGAAGCTTGGGCGTGTCTACGTTCAGGAACCGGTGCTTACCACGGAGAATACGCTGCATATCCTGGACCATGAGCGGGCCAGCCACATAGTGGAGGAGGCGGCGTATATCGGCCTTGGCACCTGCTACTGTAGGCATAAGGCATTCCACGCGGGACATCCCTGTGAGATTGACGCTCCCTGGGATGTATGCCTGACTTTCGGTAATGTAGCCCGCTCTCTGGCAGAGCACGGCGGACATGCCAGGCTCATCTCCAAGGAGGAAGCCATGGATGCCCTGGAGCGTTCTTATGACGCGGGACTTGTGCAGATTGGGGAGAATGTCAGGGAGGACCCGGCATTTATCTGCAACTGCTGCGGATGCTGTTGCGAGGCCCTCCAGGCTGCCAGAAAGTTTTCCCCCATGCAGCCTGTTGCAACTACCAATTATATCCCGTCGGTGGAAGACACGACCTGTATGGGATGCGGAAAATGCGAAAAAGCATGTCCCATTTTTGCCATTTCCATGGAGGAAGTCCAGGAGGGCGGGAAAAAGAAAAAACGCCCTGTGGTGGATACGGATATCTGCCTTGGCTGCGGTGTGTGCGCGTCCAGATGCCCCAATGGTTCCCTGAAACTTCAGCGGCGCCCGGTACAGGTCATAACACCGGTGAACAGCACGCACAGGTTTGTGCTGCAGGCCATTGAAAAAGGGACCCTGCAGAACCTTATTTTTGACAATCAGGCATTTGCCAATCACAGAGCCATGGCTGCCGTGTTTGGTGTCATTTTGAATCTTCCTCCGCTGAAACAGGCCTTGGCCAGCAAGCAGTTCAAATCCGTTTATCTGGATAAACTGCTGTCCAGCGCTGTGAATAAGAGCAGGAAGAAAAAATAAAAGGCTGGTTTCAGTAATTAAAAAGGAACTTTTCGTTTCCATGATTTGCATAAGGTGCAGAAAATGGAAACGGAGGGTTCTTTTTTAATGAGTCGCACAACAAAAGAAAAATGTGAAAAAAGTGTGAAATTAGCACTCTACTCTTGACACTGCTAATAATGCGTGCTATATTACAATTAGAACAAGGGAAAAGAAAGAATCCCCTGTTATATGTAACAATTCGTTGATTGATATACATGGAAAGGAGAATGACTTATGAGAATGATACCCAGTATTTTTGGAGAAGATTTATTTGACGAATGGATGGACTTTCCTTTTGAGAGAGAGTTTTTCGGAAGAAAAAATCCTCTGTACGGAAAGAACGAGAAGAATCTTATGAAGACCGATGTAAAAGAGAGGGAAGATTCCTACGAAGTTGATATCGACCTGCCGGGCTTCAAGAAAGAGAACGTATCTGCCAGACTGGAGAACGGATATCTTATCATACAGGCAGCAAAATCTCTTGACAAAGACAAAGAGGACAAGGAAGGAAAATATATCCGCAGAGAGCGTTATGCGGGAAGCTGTTCCAGGAGCTTCTATGTGGGAGAGGGTATCACCCAGAATGAGATCAACGCCAAATTTGAAGATGGGATCCTTCGCCTGACCGTACCAAAGAAGGACAGAAAGCAGGTTGAAGAGAACAAGTATATCTCCATCGAAGGATAAGCTTTTTGTTACTCCTCCTTTAAGGGCCGCCGCTTCATTTGGAAGCGGCGGTCCTTTTGGGTGTACGGTTGGTTACTGTTCACTCCGTGCCCAGCAACACGCTTCGCGATGTACAGATATGGAGCATTCTGCTCCATATCGCGCTGGCTGCCTTGGGATTATCATGCCTTCGGCCTGAAAACACCTGGCGGGACAGTGGCGCGTGAACAGTAACTACGGTTGTAACAGCCGGGGGCCTTCACAGTCATGTACGATTTACAAATTCTGCCCGTCTGTGCTATGGTAAAAGAAAAAACAGGAGATGTCCAGATATGAAAACAGTTATCATGAATTTTTCCGGTGTGTATCCGGAGGAGGATTTTTATAAACAGGAATCATATGAGATGATGGATCTTACCCGGGCGGAAGGTGTGAACTGCTACTGTACCGGTGAGGCAGAGCAGGAGATCAAGGGGAAAATGGAAACGTACGGCCCTTATGGTATCCATTTTCTGGATTCCGGCAATTATCACTATGTGAGCAAACTCTGGATGGAGATGATAGACACACCGTTTTCCCTTCTTCTCTTTGACAACCATACAGATATGCAGGAGTCCGCGTTTTTCGGGCTTTTGTCCTGCGGGAGCTGGGTGAGGGAGGCCCTGTTGTCCAATCCTATGCTGAAAAGTGTGTGTATTGCAGGTCCGAAAGAGGCGGACCTTAAAAGGGATATCCCTGCAGACCGGGTGACATGGATATCAGGGGAGGAACTGGGGGAAGGAAGCATGGAAAAATTTTATGAGTTTTTAGAGAAGGATCCCTGGCCTTTATACATTTCTGTGGACAAGGACATTCTCTGCCGTGAGGATGCAGCCACGAACTGGGACCAGGGGGAAGTGAAACTGGACTGTCTCACAGGCTGGATCGAGGAGGCCGCGGCCGCAAGGAAATGTATTGGAGCAGACATCTGCGGTGAAAATCCACCGGAAGGCGGTTTCTGTGAAAATAGGGAATTACACATAAACAGTCAGACAAATAAAAGATTACAACAGGTAATGGCTAAAGTGTTGGTAAAATTTACTAATAATAGTAATTCTTATCAGAATGATTGACAGGGGGAATTGGATGACTGTATAATAAAAACCCAAATTGCAAATGTCGGAAATTGTAATAATAAGAAGGGAAATAGCAAGGGTATCTAAGGGGAGAAGGATCCCGGCTGTCCGGATTCAGGAGGAGATTTATGAGCTGAATAAAAAGCTGCCGTTCCATCAAAGGATCCAGCTTATCCGCATGACGGAAGCGGAATTTAAAAAGACATCTATCCAAAAAATAAGAAGGGGGCGTTTTTAATGCGCGGGGAAGATTTCCTGTCTGTGATTGAAGAACTGGTTTATCAGGTGACCGGAATCAGCGAACTGCCCCCCGATACGGATTTTATCAGGGATCTGGCGCTGAATTCTTTGGATGTGGCAAATCTTGTATGTGCCTTTGAGGACAGGTTTCAGGTGGAAATTCCTGTGCGGGATGTGTGGAAACTGTCCCAGGTGCGGGATGTGATAGAATACATGCAGAAAAAGGCGCTGCCGTACAGTCTGTAAAAAACAGGTGTAAAATCTTCTGAATTATGGTAAACTGTTAAAAGTGAAAACCGAGAAGAGGTGTAAGAAATGAAAAAAATAGGTTTTATCGGTGTGGGAGTCATGGGGAAATCCATGGTACGCAATCTGATGAAAGCAGGGTATGAACTGTCTGTCTATACCAGAACAAAAGAGAAGGTGGCGGATATTATTGAGGAGGGTGCTTTATGGTGTGACACCATTGCAGACTGTGTCAAAGACAGGGAAGCTGTCATCACCATGGTGGGTTATCCTGAAGATGTATGGGAGGTCTATTTTGGCGGGGCCGGAATCATAGCAAATGCCAGGCCAGGAACCTATGTCATTGACATGACCACCACCAGTCCAAAGCTTTCTGTGGAGATTTACGAGAGAGCCAGGGAAGCCGGAATATACGCAGTGGATGCCCCGGTATCCGGCGGAGATGTGGGCGCAAGACACGGTACATTGTCCATTATGGCCGGCGGTGATGAGGAGGCTTTTGAAGCCTGCCTGGAGCTGTTTAAATCCATGGGCAAGACTATCATCTACGAGGGAAAAGCCGGCAACGGGCAGCATACAAAGGCAGCCAACCAGATCGCGCTGGGCGGAGTGATCGCCGGCGTGTGTGAGGCCATCACCTATGCCCGCGCAGCAGGTCTTGATGTGCAGACTATGCTGGACAGTATCAGCCAGGGCGCAGCGGGAAGCTGGCAGATGGATAACATGGCACCCCGCATGTTAAAAGGGGATTACGACCCCGGATTTTTCATTAAACACTATATCAAGGATATAAAAATTGCGCTGGAGGAATCAGATGCCAGAAAGCTGACACTCCCCATCCTTATGGAAGTGCTTGATATGTATAAGAAGCTGGATGAAGAGGGAATGGGAGATATGGGTACTCAGGCCCTGATAAAATATTATGAAGAACAGTAGCAGGGAGCTGGATGATAAATTTCTGTCAAGCGGACAGGAAAGCATCCGCCTTGCGATTGCGCTGGAGCGTTTTTTTGAACTGTGCCCACAGGACACTGTTTTATATGCCCGGTACAGGGAATATCTGAAAAAACGCTTTCGTCCTGCTATGGAAAAGCTGATCTTGACCAGGGAAACAGAGAAAGTAAAGGCTCTGTTTGGCCTGTCAGAGGTGACGCTTGTGCAGATGAACGAGCTTTTGGCATTGGCTCAGAAGTATGGAAATACGGAATGTGTTTTGTGGCTTCTGTCAAAGAAAGAGGAGCAGTTCGGATTTGGCGGAAAGGATATGGAATTATGAGACAGGCAGAGGAAATTGCGCAGGAAATCTGGGCACTGGCCATTCAGGAAATTTCCTGCGCCTGTCCTTTTTTTGCGCTGGCATGCAGCTATTTGAAAACCGGTGCGGATGAGAAATGCATCTGTCCCTGTACAGACGGCAGGGTGATTCATTATTCCCCGGCGGCTGTTCTGTCTGATTTTCAGGAAAAGGGCAGGAAATACATAAACAGAATGTATCTGCACAGCCTGTTCCACTGTCTCTATCTGCACCCAGCTGACCGGGTAAAGAGAGAGGAAACATTGTGGGATCTGGCCTGTGACATGGTGGCAGAGTATACGGTGGACTGCCTTGGCTTTCCGTTTCTTATCGGGGAGCCAGGGAGGGAAAAAGAAGAGGTTTACTGTCTGTTCTGGAATGAAAAAGAATCCAGGACTGCAGCAGAGATTTACGGACTGCTGCTGGAGGGGAAATTTGAAAAAGGCTGTACCGATGCCTGGAGCCGCCTGTTTTTTATGGATGGCCACAGCCTCTGGAGAGACATTTCCGAAGGGGAACTTGCAGGCATCCGGGAAATATGGGAAAAGGCTGCAGCCTATACAAACCGGGATGCAGGCAGTGCCGGCAAAAGATCGGGAACTGAAAAAGGGAATATGCAGGAATGGTATGAGCTGCAGCAAAAGAGAAGGTATGATTACCGGAAATTTCTGCGGCGTTTTGCTGTACAGAGAGAAGAGGTACAGCTCGATATGGAAAATTTTGATTATATTTCCTATTGCCTTGGACTGTCCATGTATGGTAACATGCCACTGGTGGAGTCTCTGGAGTATACAGAGGCGTTCAAACTGGAGGAGATTGTCATAGCCATTGATACCTCCAGCTCCTGTTCCCGCCAGACGGTGCAGCGTTTCTTGGAGGAAACGTACTCCATGTTAAGTGAGAGGGAGAATTTTTTGAAAAAGATGAATGTCCATATCATACAGTGTGACTGCTATATTCAGGAGGATGTAACCCTCAGCTGTGAGGAAGACTGGCGGGCATACATGAAACATATCCGTATCCAGGGAAGGGGCGGCACGGACTTCCGTCCTGTATTTACTTATGTGGACAGGCTGATCGAGAAGAAAAAAATCAGGAATTTAAAAGGGCTTCTGTATTTTACAGATGGGGACGGCATCTATCCCGCAAAGAAGCCGGACTATGAGACAGCATTTATCCTTATAAAGGAGCCTCCCCAAAACGTGAAAATTCCTTCGTGGGCCATCCGGCTGTATCTGGATGAGAGAAAGGCAGGGTCATAAGTATGAATATTGGTCAGGCAAAACAGGAAATTGAAAATACAGTGCGGGCATACACAAAAAAGAAGGCTGACGGAAGTTATGCCATACCGGCGGTTCACCAAAGACCAGTGCTTCTGATCGGTCCGCCGGGAATCGGTAAGACGGCTATCATGGAACAGATTGCAGGAAGTCTGCAGATTGGTCTTGTGGCCTATACCATTACCCACCATACAAGGCAGAGTGCCATCGGACTGCCGGTGATTGAAAAGCGGCTGTTTGACGGAAAAGAATATACCGTGACAGAATATACCATGAGTGAGATCGTGGCATCGGTTTACCAGTGCATGGAACGTACCGGGTGCAGGGAGGGGATCCTTTTTATTGATGAGATCAACTGTGTCTCAGAGACGCTTGCGCCCACCATGCTGCAGTTTCTTCAGTGTAAAACATTCGGAAGCCATAAGATACCGGAAGGCTGGGTGATCGTGGCCGCCGGAAATCCGCCGGAGTATAACAAATCCGTGAGGGAATTTGACATGGTCACTCTGGACAGGATCAAGCGGATTGATGTGAAAGAGGATTACGCTGTGTGGAAATCCTATGCCAGGGAACACGAGGTGCATCCCTCCATTCCTGCATATCTGGATGTGCGGAGGGAGAATTTCTATCGTACGGAGGCCAATGCGGAGGGGCATTATTTTGTTACAGCCAGAGGCTGGGAGGATTTATCGCGGATGATGTATGTATATGAGGAGCTTGGGCTTCCTGTTACAGACGAATTTGTATTCCAGTATATCCAGCAGCCGGAGGTGGCAAAAGATTTTGCCGGATTCTACAGTCTCTGCAGAAAGTATCAGGAAGATTACGCGTTTCTTGAGCTTCTGGACGGAACCATGGAGAAGGCGGCAGTAAAAGCAAAAGAGGAACGGCTGAAAAGAGCAGGTTATGATGAGCGCTTTGCAGTGGTCAGTCTTCTGTTGGGAGCTGTACATGCGGCGCTGGCACAGTATTCCGCCAAAGAAAGAGAGTTAAGGAGTCTTTTTGAGGAAGTACGCAGGCTGAAAAACAGCCTGGATATTTTGAGGCCGGAGGAAGCGGATGAAATGCTGTGCCGTGAGATTGAAAAACGCCAACATGCTTTGGAAGTGAAAAAGGAAGCCGGACTGTATCGGGAGGATGAAGCTTTTCTTGCCGGGTATGTGACAGATTGGGTGAGAAGATTCCTTTATGAGTGGAAAAAAGTGAAAAACCGGGAGGAATGTACGGCATCCTCGTTCCTGAAAGAAATGTTTGGAAGGGAAAAAGAAAAACTGGATGAGTCCAGAGAGGATATGTGCCGCCTTTTGGAACGGGCGTTCGCATTTGCCGGGGAGGCGTTTGCGGGCGGACAGGAGATGGCTGTATTTACAGAAGAGATTTCCGGGGATGATACCGTGATGAAATTCATCATGGATAACGGCTGCAGGGCATATCAAAAGGCAGGAGAAATCCTGCAGACAGAGAAAAGGGAGCGTGAGCTTAGGGAGGAGATCCGGCAGTTGGCGGAATGCCTTCAGACAGGAGAAAAATTTTCATAAATAACCAAAAAAAGAAGATACTAAGTAACAATTCAGACAGGTCTGCGCAGTCACTGCACTGGCTGTATGAATGTATGGCAGCAGCAGGCATCCGGCCAATCTTAATGAAATTTTTAATGACCGGATACTTGTGACAGTTCAGGGTTCTGAAAGGTTACGATAGGAAACCGTAAAGACGGACCGGCAAAGAACTGGAAAGGACGAAACAATATGTTTAATAATATTTTGACTCGTGTGAATGATTTTATGTACACCTACCCGTTATTGATACTGCTTGTGGGGGCTGGCGTATATTTTACCGTTAGAACCCGCTTTGTACAGGGGCGTCTGCTTGGGGAGGCTTTTCGCGTGCTGCTTGAGAAGGCGGAGGTGAAGGACGGTAAAAAGCAGGTGTCCTCTTTTCAGGCATTGATGATATCAACAGCATCCAGGGTGGGGACCGGTAATATTGCCGGAATTGCCACCGCCATTGCTTCCGGTGGTCCCGGAGCTGTGTTCTGGATGTGGGTCATGGCCGTGATTGGCAGTGCATCCGCCTTTATTGAGAGTACCCTTGCACAGGTATATAAGGTGAAAGACGGGAAGGATTTCAGAGGCGGGCCTTCTTATTATATGGAGAAAGCCCTTGGAAAGAGATATCTCGGGATTATTTTTTCGGTACTGCTGATTGTCTGTTTTGCCTATGGGTTTAACGGACTGCAGTCATTTAATATGTCATCCTCTCTGGAGTATTATATTCCAGGGTATGCGGACAGTATTTATCCTGCTGTCATAGGTGCTGTGCTTGCAATAGCCACAGCTTTCGTTATTTTCGGCGGGGTACACAGGATTGGGTTTATCACCTCCGTGATCGTACCGGTGATGGCAGGGGGATACCTGCTTATGGGGCTTGCCACTATGGTGATGAATACAAACAGGATCCCAGAGGTGTTCGCCCTGATCTTTAGGGAGGCGTTTGACGGACAGGCTATTTTCGGAGGATTTGCGGGGAGCGCTGTGGTGATTGGGATAAAGAGAGGGCTTTTTTCCAATGAGGCAGGTATGGGAAGCGCGCCCAATGCTTCTGCCAGTGCGGCGGTAAGCCACCCTGCAAAGCAGGGGCTGGTGCAGGTGCTCTCGGTATTTATTGATACTCTGCTGATCTGTTCAGCGACCGCCATGATGCTGCTGCTTTCCGGTGTGGAAGGAAAGTCCGGGGTTCTGGATGGGATTCCGTATGTGCAGCAGGCGATTTCTGCGAATGTGGGTACATGGGGAATCCATTTTATCACGTTTTCTATTTTTACCTTTGCGTTTTCCAGTCTGGTGGGGAATTATTATTATGCGGAATCTAATATTAAGTTTATTAAAGATGATAAGAGGCTTTTGTTTGTGTTCCGGGTGAGCTGTCTCTTGGCAGTGTTCTTGGGGGCGCAGGCAGATTTCTCTGTGATCTGGAATGTGGCGGATATCACTATGGGGGGAATGGCTGTGCTTAATATTGTTGTGATCCTGGTGCTTGGAGGGACGGCGGTTAAGGTGCTTAGGGATTATGAGGAGCAGAAGAAGAAGGGGGTGGAGCCGGTGTTTCGGGCTGAGGAATTGGGGATTGAGGATACGGAGTGTTGGTGAGGAGGGAGGATCACGGACGTTAAAACAGAACGGCGCCGGGCAGGGGCATCCCTCTGTAAATATACCTTCGTCGGCAAGTCTTACTAAGTAAAAAACAGCGCCCCGGACAAGGCACCGGGCAGAACCGCTGTCCAGCCTTTATGGCTGAACAGCTCAACTGCCCTGAAATTTCGGATTGTAACCGAAATTTCTCCTTGCCCGGGGCGCTGTTTTTTACTAAGTAAGACTAGGCCTCCTGCGGAATATAATTACAGAGGGATGCCCCTGCCCGGCGCCGTTCTGTTTTAACTGGCAGTGGATGCGGAAGGGTGAGCGGATGCGGAAGGGTGAGCGGATGCGGAAGGGTGAGCGGATGCGGAAGGGTGAGCGGATGCGGAAGGGTAAGTGGAGGCGGAAGGATAAAAGGAGGCGTATGGATAAGCGAAGGCAGAAGGATAAGTGGAGGGAGAAATTGGGGAAGGGTTATGGTGATTATGTGGTGAGGGGGGATTGTGGGAGTGATATTGGGGTGAAAAAAATGGAAAATTTTTTAAATGTTATACTTGACTAATTTAATCCAGATTGTTATAATATTAACAGTTAATAAAATAATTTGGTAAATGATTAGGAAATTAATTTATTTTAGGAGGATGTTTGAGATGAATCAGTGTTTTGGTTGTAACACATGTGCAAGTGCGGATAAGAAGCTGGAGGGGTATATTCGGGAATTGCCGATGGAGACTTCACATCATAGGGTGGAAGGGCAGAGTACAAAGTGTGGTTTTGGACTGCAGGGAGTCTGTTGCAGGCTTTGCGCCAATGGGCCGTGTAGGATCACACCTAAGGCACCCAGAGGGATTTGCGGGGCTACGGCGGATGTGATCGTGGCTCGTAACTTTTTGAGGGCTGTGGCCAGCGGTTCCGGATGTTATATTCATATTGTGGAGAATACGGCGCTGAATGTGAAGAAGACAGCTATGGCAAAAGGTGAGATTAAAGGGGAGAAATCCCTGAAGAGACTGGCTGAGATTTTCGGCGTGGAAGGGAAGGATAAATGGGAGACTGCGCAGATGGTTGCCCAGAAAGTGCTGGATGATCTGTATAAACCGGAATATGAGAAGATGGAGCTGGTTGAGAAGATGGCTTATGCACCCAGGTTTAAAAAGTGGCAGGAGCTGAATATTTTACCGGGCGGCGCTAAGGGTGAAGTTTTCCATGGTGTTGTGAAATGTTCTACAAACCTGAATTCTGATCCGGTGGATATGCTGACAGACTGTTTGAAGCTGGGAATTTCCACAGGTATTTACGGACTGACACTGACTAACCTTCTGAATGATGTGCTGTTGGGTGAGCCTGAGCTTCGTCTGGCGCCTGTGGGACTTAGGGTGATTGATCCCGATTACATAAATATCATGATCACAGGACATCAGCATACCATTTTTGTGGATCTGCAGGAAAGACTCACGTCCAAGGAGGCTGTGGAGAAAGCAAAAGCAGCAGGGGCAAAAGGATTTAAATTGGTTGGATGTACCTGTGTGGGACAGGATCTGCAGCTTCGCGGGGCACATTATACAGAAGTGTTTGACGGTCATGCCGGAAACAACTACAGCAGTGAGGCGGTTCTGGCTACCGGTGGTATTGATGCAGTGCTTTCCGAGTTTAACTGTACGCTTCCCGGTATTGAGCCTATCTGTGAGGAACTGAAGATTAAACAGATTTGTCTGGATGATGTGGCAAAGAAGGCAAATGCAGAGCTGAAACCCTATGTATTTGAAGACAGAGAAAAACAGAGCGAAGAGATCATAGATGAAATTGTTGCGGCTTACAAGGAGAGAAGAGGAAATGTGCCCATGAACCTTCTGCCGGAACATGGTAATGATAATACACTTACCGGTGTAAGTGAAGGTTCTTTAAAAGAATTTCTGGGTGGTAACTGGCAGCCGCTTGTGGACCTGATCGTATCAGGGGATATCAAAGGTATTGCAGGTGTTGTGGGATGTTCTAACCTGACTGCAGGAGGACATGATGTGCTGACTGTAGAGATGACAAAAGAACTGATAGCCAAGGATATCCTGGTGCTGACTGCAGGATGTTCTTCAGGAGGGATTGAGAACTGCGGACTGATGACACCGGAGGCTGCTAAATATGCAGGACCCAAGCTGCGGGCAGTTTGTGAAAAACTGAATATCCCGCCAGTGCTGAATTTTGGTCCCTGTCTGGCGATCGGACGTCTGGAGATCGTTGCAACAGAGCTTGCGGAAACAATTGGTGTGGATATACCACAGCTGCCGCTGGTATTGTCTGCTGCACAATGGCTTGAAGAGCAGGCTTTAGCTGACGGGTGCTTCGGTCTGGCTCTGGGACTGCCGCTGCATCTGGGACTGCCGCCGTTTGTGACAGGAAGTAAGCAGGTGACAAAAGTGCTGACGGAGGATATGAAATCCCTCACCGGCGGACAGGTTATTATCAATGGTGATGCAAAAGAGAGCGCTGAAATTCTGGATAAGATTATCGAGGAAAAACGTGCAGGCTTAAATATCTGATACAGGGGGATGCGGTTATGAAGAGAATTATGGTGGATGCCAGCAAATGTGATGGCTGTAAAAGCTGCTCCCTGGCCTGTATGCAGGCGCACCGGGAAACACCGGGGACAATTTACGACCTGGACGTGACGGATATTTCCAACGAAACCAGAAACTATATCTATAAAAATCCGCAGGGCGGCTATACACCTGTTTTCTGCCGTCACTGCGACCAGCCGGAATGTGTGATGTCCTGCATGAGCGGGGCTCTCACAAAGGATGAGAAGACAGGCCATGTGCTGTACAATGAGGAAAAATGCGGTTCATGTTTTATGTGTGTTATGAACTGTCCATACGGTGTCCTAAAGCCGGATGATAAGACTCGTTTGAAGGTTATTAAATGTGATTTCTGTTTTGACAAAGGCGAGGAACCCAGTTGTGTAAAAGCCTGTCCAAAAGAGGCGATCTGGGTAGAGGAGGTGTAGCATGGGATATGTGATTTTAGGTGTGGGTGCTGCCGGCATCACTGCGGCCAAGACCATCCGGAAAGCTGATAAAGAGACGGAGATCACCATGATTTCCACAGATGAACAGGTACATTCCCGCTGTATGCTGCACAAGTATCTGAGCCACGAGCGGACGGCTGAAAAGCTTAGTTTTGTACCGGAAGAATTTTTTAAGGACAATCATATTGACTGGATAAAAGGAAAAACTGTGACAGGCCTTGATACTAAAGCTAAGAAGGTCAAGCTGAAAGACGGTACTGAAGTTCCCTATGAAAAGCTGCTGATCGCCACAGGGGCGGAAAGCTTTATTCCGCCTGTAGGCAATCTGCGGGAAGCGGACAATGTGTTCGGGCTGCGTCATCTGCGGGATGCAGTTGCCATTGATGAAATGGCGAAAAATGCAGAACAGATTGTTATCATCGGTTCCGGTCTTGTGGGGCTGGATGCGGCTTATGGCCTTATGGAGACTGGAAAGAAGGTTTCCATTGTGGAGATGGCAGAACAGATACTGCCCATCCAGCTGGATAAAAGGGGAGCCCTGGAATACCAGAAACGTTTTGAAGCGGCAGGAGCATCCTTCTATCTGGGAAGAAAGGCTGCGCAGACAAAAATGAATGATGCTGGCCGGATTACAGAGGTTATACTTGATAATGGAGAAGCTCTGCCTTGTCAGATGGTGATCGTAGCGGCAGGTGTGAGAAGTGCCACAGCGGGTCTGGAAGGTGAAGGTATTGTGGTTGACAGAGGAATGAAGGTCAATGATCACCTGCAGACAGGCGCGGCAGATGTGTATGCAGCCGGGGATGTGACAGGACTTTCCGGTATCTGGCCCAATGCCCAGAAGCAGGGGGAGACGGCTGCTCTCAATATGATGGGCGGAAAAGTGGAGTATACAGACCGATATGCAATGAAAAACACCATAAATTTCTTTGGACTGGTATCACTCTGCGTAGGTGTGATCGTGCCGGAGGAGACAGACGTGGTGATCGCCAGGGAGGATGCCGCCAATTATAAACGTGTAATCATCCGCGGCGGAAAAGTGGTGGGTGTGCTTCTTCAGGGGGACATTTCCCATGCAGGTATCTGGCAGTATCTCATAAAAAATGAAATTTCCATTTCGGGTATTGAAAAGGATATTTTTGACTTGAATTTCGGAGATTTTTACGGGATCAAGGAGAATGGAGAATATATCTGGCGTACTGCGGGCCAGGCTGGATGATTTATATAAAAAAGGACTTGACAAATAGAAGTTCTTATGGGTATACTTGGTGACATATACAGAAATGCTGTGATGGGAACAAGTAATCCCCGCGGGCTTCGACAGAAAGCTGCCGGTTGATGAGAGGCGCAGAAAGAAGCGGACGATGAATACCTCCCTGAGCTTCACACCAAACAGTGGATATGCGGCGGACAGCGGCATGAAGGCTAAGTAGGCTGTGACGGAGTGGCGCACGTTATCGTGCTGATGAGTATCGCCTTATAAAAGGCCGTACTTACTGAGGCAGACGGTGTGAATCGTCTGTGAATAAAGGTGGTAACACGGAAGCAGATACAGCTCCCGTCCTTTGCAAAGAGGGCGGGGGCTTTTTTGTACTGTACAAGCGTTAAGTAACCGCTGCCAGACCCGCTTCGGCGTGGGAAGTTTAGCTATCGCCCGGTTAAAATTTACAGATAAGTAAAGGAGAAAACAGGATGAAGATTTATGAAGAACTGACTGCCAGAGGCCTGATCGCGCAGGTGACGGACGAAGAAGAAATCCGTGAGCTGGTAAACAACGGAAAGGCAACTTTTTACATTGGTTTTGACCCAACAGCGGACAGTCTGCATGTGGGACATTTTATGGCCCTGTGTTTGATGAAACGTCTCCAGATGGCTGGCAATAAGCCCATCGCCTTACTGGGCGGCGGTACAGGCATGATCGGCGACCCTTCCGGGAGAAGTGATATGCGCCAGATGATGACAGTAGATACCATTCAGCATAACTGTGATTGTTTTAAAAAGCAGATGAGCCGTTTTATTGATTTCTCAGAGGGAAAAGCCCTTATGGTAAATAATGCGGACTGGCTTTTAAATCTTAACTATGTGGAAATGTTAAGAGAGGTGGGAGCACATTTCTCTGTAAATAATATGCTGCGTGCCGAGTGCTACAAACAGCGTATGGAAAAGGGCCTGAGTTTCTTTGAATTCAACTACATGATCATGCAGAGCTATGACTTTTACATGCTGTACAAAAATTATGGCTGCAACATGCAGTTTGGTGGGGATGACCAGTGGAGCAACATGCTGGGCGGAACAGAGCTGATCCGCCGCAAGCTCGGAGAGGATGCCTATGCCATGACTATCACCCTGCTTTTGAACTCAGAAGGCAAGAAGATGGGCAAGACCCAGTCAGGTGCTGTCTGGCTGGATCCAAACAAGACATCCCCCTTTGATTTCTACCAGTATTGGAGAAATGTCAGCGATGCAGATGTGCTGAAATGTCTGCGTATGCTTACTTTCCTGCCTTTAGAGCAGATTGATGAAATGGACAAATGGGAAGGCAGCCAGCTCAACACAGCAAAAGAAATTTTAGCTTATGAATTGACCAGCCTGGTACATGGAGAGGAAGAGGCCAGGAAATCACAGGAGGCAGCAAGGGCTTTATTTACCAGCGGAAATGCGGCAGATATGCCTTCAGCGGTCATCGAGCAGTCTGACCTGCAGGAGGGAAATATTGATCTGATCACCCTTCTGCATAAAAGCGGCTTGGCAGGAAGCCGTTCTGAGGGAAGAAGAGCCATCGAACAGGGCGGTGTCGCCATTGACGGTGAGAAGATCACGGATGTGAAATATCTGGTTCCGGGAGAGAAACTTGACGGTGAAGGGATCGTCCTGAAACGCGGCAAGAAAAATTTCCGGAAAGTGACAATAAAACAATAAAAATTCATCTTTCAGGATGCCGGGAAACTCTGTCAGGAGTCCCGGCATCCGTTACGTTTTGTGCAAAATCATCAAAATTATTTTTCTCTGTTAATGCCATTGCATTTTGCCATGGGATGTGTTAATCTGAGTTTACTAAAAGGTCAGCGCTGTACAATCGAAAACGCGCAGAAAACAATTCTAAAATAAGACTGAATGAAACATTTCCAAATTCTATGGAACTCCCATATTTTTTCCATTTACAATGAATTAGATTCAAAGGAATCTCCCTATTGTTTTTCTGATTGTGAAGCGCCTGCCGGAACAGAGAGGTTATAAATATGAACAAAAAAGGAATGATTTTTGAAGGGCTGAAGGTGCGCAATGAAATCAAAAAAGCAATGCATCAGGAGCATAGTCTGGCGGATCGTATCCGGGAGGAGAACAGATATCTCCAGGCAGGAGAAGCCAGTCCTACTGTTAAAAGTACAGTTGGTTGTGAAAAGGAACTGTCGCGTGTTCTGGAAAAACTTCTGGAGGAGGATGGGGAAGAAATCTGTCTGGACGTGACCTATTTTCTTGTCTTTGCGGCCTCACAAAATCCTGTTTGCCAGGAAGAGCTTAAAAAGCTGGCACCGGACCAAATTCTGAGCTATCAGCAGAAATTTTTGGACCATGGCTATCACGGTGATTATTTTTTGTCCTGTTTAGGTTATGAGGAGCATTATTTTGCACAGGTACTTTTTGGTATGCTGGAGGAGATACGGGAGGGATGCGGTGACAGGCCGGAGAATGCCTACCGGCAGTTCATTGGATTGATCCGTAAAGGCTGGCGCAGTGCCAGGCGTGAACTTTTTACGGAAGAAACCCTGGAATTTGAGCGGATACAGGAGTGGGCCAGCCCCTATACGGAACAGCCGGCCATGGGTATGAGTCAGTTGTGCATTATTTATCTGCTGGCTGAGATATTCTGTGTGGAGATAAAGAAAAATATGAATTATTATCTGATCTTGGAATGCATGATTGACAGAAATACAATCTGGGATTGTAAGAAAGAGGAGGTTCTGGAATACGAAGTCTGGGGGCGGGCAGGATATGCAGACAGCAGTTTCTGCCGGATGCTGACAGAGACTGTGCGGAATCCTTTTCAGGCAGCACTTGGTTTTCGAGTAGAAGGTTATGAAGAATTTGACTGTTATCTTCAAAATCTTTTTCATTTGGGCGGGATAGACCGAAATGTGCTCAGTGGGGAAATCTTGGATGAGAGGTCAAGGCAGATCCTTCTGGAATTGGGAGGATTCGAGAAAAATTCCGGGATAGAAAAGTATGTTTACTCTCTCTATATTGTTCTGCTGTCCGGGTATGTGAAAAAATGTCTGGATAAGATCCGGGAGGAGAACCCGGCCAGATGGCAGCAGAGAATGGAACAGCAGATAAAGGAAAAAGAGGCTATGGAAAAACAGCTGAAAGAGCTGGATGAACATTGCCGTATTATGAAACATAGAACCAGTGAGCTGGAAGAAAAACTGGAATGTGCGGAACGGACAGTACGGCGTAAAGAGAACCAGTTACTGCGTACAGTAAAACAGCACCAGTCCGAGAAACAGGAATTGATAAAACTCAGAGAAAGTCAATACAACACAGGGAAAGCCGGGTAATGACTTTTACGAAATGATTTGTTGAAAAGCAATACTGTAAATTGCGAAAGCAATATTTTTAGCAGAATTAACAAAATATAACATATAAAAATATGCACTATTTTTTGTAATATAAATGGATTTTATCAGCGTAATATGATATACTTTGAATACAAGAAAGGTCAGAAAAAATATGAGAGAAAATCAACTATTAGAACTAATATTTGAAGAATTAACCTTAATAAAAAATAATACTGATTCCATGAAAGAGGAAATCGCCACATTAAAAGAAGATGTGAAGGGTTTAAAAGAAGATGTGAAGGGTTTAAAAGAAGATGTGAAGGGTTTAAAAGAAGATGTGAAGGGTCTAAAAGAAGATGTCAGTGGATTAAAACAGGATGTCAATGGTTTAAAAGAGGATGTCACTAGTATCAAAGCGGCTCAGAAACGCGCAGACCGCCGTATTTCTTTCATATACAAAGAACTAAAGAATATGGACGACGCTATTTTAGGTGAGGTTGAACGAGTACATGAAATCCTGGACCGCCATGCAGCGGACGGGAGCAAGCATTTGGCATAATATAAATTCACACGTCTTAGCGGGCAGTATTTCATTTGTCTATGAAATGCTGCCCGTTGTCTCTGCTCTTCAGAAAAAATTTCAAATCCCTATTGACAAATAAAATTCATAGCATTATAATTGAGAAAAAGTTGAATTGATTAACACTTTAAACCGATGAACAAGAAGAGTAAGTGAAAATATTTATTCCCAGAGAGCCGTTGTTGGTGGAAATACGGCAGTAAGAGTTTTCGCTGAATGGACTTGTGAGGGCAGCTTGAAACCTTCTGGGAAGAGAGTAGACGCTGACGGGAAGCTTATCCGTTATCAAGGAGCAGTGTATGATAGTACATGAAAGAGCGGCTCATATTACAATGCGTATATGGGCAATGTGGGTGGTACCGCAGGAGTTGAAACGATACAGCTCTTGTCCCATTGGAGAAATCTGATGGGGCAGGAGCTTTTTTATTTACGGCAATAGAACGTTCGCAAAGCGCGCTTCCTATTGCAGCCGCTCTTTGGAAAAGGAGGAAAAACATGACAATCACACCAGACTGCAACACAATCCTGAAACTGGCAGAGAAATATTCAATTGTACCGGTATGCAGGGAAATCTATGCGGATGTTACAACACCGATCACCCTGCTTCGCAAGCTTACAGGGTTATCCAAAAGATATTATCTTCTGGAGAGTATAGAGGGCGGAGAAACCTGGGGAAGATATTCCTTTCTGGGATATGATCCGGTCATGCGGGTGACCTGCAGGGCCGGCAAAGTATATATAGAAAAGCAGGGAAATTCAGAGACTGTGGAAACAGCAAAGCCTTTAAACGTGCTGAGGGAAATCATGAAGGATTATAAATCGCCGAGGCTTTCCGGCATGCCCCCGTTTACAGGCGGGTTTGTTGGATATTTTGCATATTCCATGATCGGCTACGCAGAACCGGTACTCAATATTCAAAAGGGAACATTCCCGGATTATGACGTGATGCTTTTTGATAAAGTTATTGCCTATGACCATTTGAAACAGAAAATATGCATCATTGTGAATATGCGGACTGACAAAGTGATGGAGAATTACGGGGAGGCCACAGGGGAGATCACCAGGATTGCCGGACTGATCAAAAGTGCACCGGTACCTGCTGTTGATGCTGAACCGGAACAGATCCATTTTACCTGTAACGTAAGCAGAGAAGAATATTGCAGCATTGTGGAGAAAACAAAAGAATATATAAGAGACGGGGATATTTTCCAGGCAGTTATTTCCAGACAGTTTACCAGCCCTATGAAAGGAAGCCTCTTAAATGCCTACAGAGTTCTGCGCACAACCAACCCGTCCCCGTATATGGTGTACCTCCATTTTGATGAGGAAGAACTGATGAGTACCTCCCCGGAGACACTGGTCCGCCTGCAGGACGGCAGACTGACTACGTTCCCGGTAGCTGGTTCCAGACCAAGAGGAAAAGACACAGAGGAAGATGAAGCTTTGGAACATGACCTTCTGCAGGATGAAAAGGAATTGTCAGAACATAATATGCTGGTGGATCTGGGAAGAAACGACCTGGGCCGTATCAGCAGGTTTGGTTCTGTGGAAGTGACAAAATATATGATGATCCACCGTTATTCCAAGATCATGCACATTTGTTCCCAGGTGGAAGGCTCCATCCGGCAGGATAAGGACGCACTTGATGCCATTGAGGCGGTGCTCCCGGCGGGAACCCTTTCCGGTGCACCGAAGATCAGAGCATGTGAAATTATTGAGGAGCTGGAGAGTACAGAGCGGGGCGTCTACGGCGGCGCTATCGGTTACCTGGATTTTGCCGGTAATCTGGATACCTGCATAGCCATCCGCATGGCAGTGAAAAAAGACGGAAAGGTCTATGTGCAGGCAGGCGGCGGGATTGTTGAGGACAGCGTACCGGATTTGGAGTATGAAGAATCAGCAAACAAAGCGGCTGCGGTTATGCAGGCCATTAAAAATGCAGGGGAGGTGGATGAGTTATGATATTACTGATTGATAATTACGACAGTTTTACATACAACTTAGTGCAGATGATAGGTACCATCCATCCGGATATCCGTGTTATCCGAAATGATGAAATGACACCGGAGGAGATTGAAGGATTACATCCTTCCCACATCATCCTCTCACCAGGTCCGGGATATCCCAAAGACGCAGGCGTGTGCGAGGCAGTTATTCAAAAACTGCAGGGGAAAGTTCCCATCCTGGGTGTCTGCCTGGGGCATCAGGCAGTCTGTGAGGTGTACGGCGCAAAAATCAGCCACGCCAGGCATCTGATGCACGGCAAAAAAAGCAGGGTGCACATTCAGACAGAAAGCCCCATCTTTGCGGGGATGGAGGAGGAGATAGACGCAGCCAGATACCATTCCCTCATTGCGGAGGATGGCACCATCCCCGAATGTCTGCAGATATTGTCAACAGACGTGGAAAACGGTGAAATTATGGCTGTGGGCCACAGGGAATATCCGGTGTATGGACTGCAGTTCCATCCGGAATCCATTCTTACACCACAGGGAAAAAGCATATTGGAAAATTTTTTAAATATAAAAGCCGGAAGAGGAGACAAGATCATGATCAAAGAAGCAATTCACACACTGATGGACGGTAAGGATTTAAGCTATGAAGTGGCAAAGGCAGTCATGCATGAAATGATGGACGGCATTGCCACACAGGCTCAGATGGGAGCATTTTTAGCAGCACTGCGTATGCAGGGCGAGAGCATAGATGAGATCACAGCATTTGCTGAGGTGATGCGGGAAAAAGGGATCAAGATAAAACCGGAGAGAGAAGTTATAGATATTGTGGGAACAGGCGGAGACGAGGCAGGAACCTTTAATATTTCCACCACAGCGGCCTTTGTGGTTGCGGCAGGCGGTGTACCGGTGGCGAAACACGGAAACCGCAGCGTATCCAGCAAGAGTGGTGCCGCTGACGTGTTGGAAAACCTGGGAGCCAATGTGGCTCTGGACGCAAAGCAAAATGAAACCATTCTCAACAAGACAGGCATGTGCTTTATGTTTGCCCCTGTTTATCATTCTTCCATGAAGTACGCTGCCCCGGTGAGAAAAGAGATGGGTGTCCGCACCGTGTTTAATATTTTAGGCCCCCTGTCTAATCCGGCAGCAGCTACCATGCAGCTTCTGGGCGTATACGACAAAAACCTGGTTGAGCCTTTGGCAAAGGTACTGGGTAATCTGGGCGTGACCAGAGGTGTGGCTGTGTGCGGTGAGGACGGGCTGGATGAAATTACCCTCACCGGAGAAACCACGGTCTGCGAAATACGTTTTGGAGAGACCACCTGCTACACGATCTCGCCGGAACAGTTTGGAATGGAACGGTGTAAACTTGCCGAGCTGGTGGGCGGTTCCCCTGCTGATAATGCGCAGATAACCAGAGACATTCTTTCAGGCCGCGAGACAGGGCCAAAACGCGATGTGGTCCTTCTAAATGCAGGTATGAGCCTGTATCTTGGAATCGATGGTATTACCCTTCAGGAGGGCATTGACATGGCGCGGGAATTGATAGAGAGTGGTAAAGCCCAGGCAAAATTTGATGAATTTGTAAAGGCCACAAGAGGACAGTAAGAGAGGAGATTCAAAATGATTCTGGAACAGATTGCAAGAGATACAGAGATTCGTGTAACCCAGCAGAAGAAAAAAGTCCCTCTCCAAACAGTGAAAAAAGCGGCGTACAAGATGGAAACGGAAACGGGGTTTCCATTTGAAAAAGTGCTGGCGAAAGATGGGCTTTCATTTATCTGTGAAGTGAAAAAAGCATCTCCTTCAAAAGGGATCATTGCGCAGGAGTTTCCGTATCTGGACATTGCGAAGGAATACGAAGCGGCAGGAGCAGATGCCATCTCCTGTCTGACGGAACCGAAATACTTTCTGGGCTGTGACAGCTATCTGGAGGAGATCGCAAAAAATGTTAAGATCCCAGTCCTCAGAAAAGATTTTGTTGTGGAGGAATACCAGATATATGAGGCAAAGACTTTGGGTGCCAGCGCTGTGCTCCTTATCTGTTCTCTCATCGAACCGGTACTCCTGAAACGTTATATTCAGGTGTGTGACACCCTGGGGATCTCCGCTCTGGTGGAAACCCATGATGAGAAAGAAATCTCCCATGCCGTGTGGGCAGGGGCCAGGGTCATTGGAGTCAATAACCGGAATCTGAGAGATTTCAGCGTTGATGTGGGAAACAGCACAAGGCTTCGCGCACTGGCGCCGAAAGAAGTCCTGTTCGTGGCGGAGAGCGGTATAAAAGGACCTGAGGACATTGTACGTTTAAAGGAAAATAAAGTGAATGCCGTGCTGATCGGAGAGACACTTATGAAGAGCAGGGACAAGAAAAAAATGCTCACTTACTTAAAAGGAGAAGAAACATCCAATGAGCAGTAAAGTGAAAATCTGCGGCCTAAGACGGCTCCGGGATATAGAAATGGCGAATTTGTATGAGCCGGATTATGTGGGATTTGTCTTTGCAGCAAGCAGCCGTCAGGTCACGGAAGAACATGCAGAATCCCTCAAAGCGGAGCTTGCAGATGGGATTTTAGCGGCTGGCGTCTTTGTAAATGCGCCCGCCGTACAGGCAGCCCGCATTGCCGAGAAGGGAATCATTGATATGATCCAGCTCCACGGTGATGAGGATGAAGCATATATCTGCAGCCTGAAAAGACTCACCGGCAGACCAGTGATAAAGGCTGTTCGTGTACAGAGCCGGGAACAGATCCTTCAGGCGGAAAAACTGCCCTGTGATTATCTGCTCCTTGATACATATACAAAAGGGCAGTACGGAGGGAGCGGAAAGAGTTTTGATCTGTCTTTGATCCCGGGGCTTTCCAAGCCATTTTTTCTGGCCGGCGGCCTGAATGCTGAAAACGTGCGGCAAGCGTTGGAGATCAGCGGTGCATTTGCTGCGGATGTGAGCAGCGCGGTGGAGACAGACGGATATAAAGATACAGATAAAGTGAAGGCTTTTATTCAGGCAGTGCGGGAAGAGAAGCGGTAAAACCAATGGATTTTTAAGGAAGAGGATAAAAAGCATGAGTAAAGGAAGATTTGGAAATTATGGAGGACAGTATATTCCGGAGACACTGATGAGCGCCGTGCAGGAGCTGGAAGAGGCATATAAGAAATACAGCAAAGACCCGGCGTTTAACAAAGAGCTGGACGATCTGCTGAAAAATTACGCGGGCCGTCCGTCCCTGCTGTATTACGCGGAGAAAATGACAAATGATCTGGGGGGAGCCAAAATATATCTGAAGCGTGAGGATTTAAACCATACCGGCTCTCACAAGATCAACAATGTTCTGGGACAGGTGCTTCTGGCAAAAAAAATGGGCAAGACAAGAGTCATTGCCGAGACAGGAGCAGGACAGCACGGTGTGGCCACCGCCACGGCAGCGGCGCTTATGGGACTTAAATGTGAGGTCTTCATGGGACGGGAGGACACGGACCGCCAGGCGCTGAATGTATACCGCATGGAACTTTTGGGGGCAAAGGTACATCCTGTGGACAGCGGAACAGCCACGCTTAAGGATGCCGTCAATGAAACCATGCGGGAGTGGACCAGAAGGATGGATGACACCCTGTATGTGCTTGGCTCTGTTATGGGACCCCATCCCTTCCCTATGATCGTGCGCGATTTCCAGAAGATCATCGGAAAGGAGATCAAAGAGCAGCTGCAGGAAAAAGAGGGCAGACTCCCGGATGCCGTGATCGCCTGTGTGGGCGGGGGCAGCAATGCCATGGGTGCATTTTATGAATTTATCCCGGATGAGCAGGTACAGCTTATCGGATGTGAAGCGGCAGGCCTCGGTGTGGATACAGAGAAACATGCGGCTACCATAGCCAAAGGGACAGAGGGGGTTTTCCATGGCATGAAATCCTTGTTCTGCCAGGATGAGTACGGACAGATCGCCCCTGTGTACTCCATCTCGGCAGGTCTGGATTATCCGGGGATCGGACCGGAACATGCCAACTTAAATGAAACCTGCAGGGCAATATATGTGCCCATTACAGATGTGGAGGCAGTGGAGGCATTTGAATACCTTTCAAGGACTGAGGGGATCATCCCGGCCATTGAAAGCGCCCATGCAGTGGCATATGCCAGGAAGCTGGCTCCGGCTATGGAGAAGGACAAGATCATTGTGGTAAATATTTCAGGCAGAGGCGACAAGGACGTGGCTGCCATAGCACGGTACAGAGGAGTGGAGATTTATGAGTAAAATATATCAGGCGTTTGAAAACAAAAAGGCATTTATTCCATTTATCACAGGCGGAGACCCCTCACTTGACGTGACAGAACAGCTTCTGTACGCTATGGAGGAGGCAGGGGCGGATCTGATCGAAATCGGTATACCTTTTTCCGACCCCACAGCAGAAGGCCCTGTAATACAGGAAGCAAATGAGAGAGCACTGAAAGCGGGATGTACCACAGATAAATTGTTTGATATGATAAAAAGAGCAAGAAAAAAAGTCACTGTACCCATTGTATTTCTCACTTATGTGAATCCTATTTTTACCTATGGCAAGGAACGCTTTATGAAAAAATGTGTAGAGTGTGGTGTTGACGGCATTATTGTTCCGGATATGCCTTATGAGGAAAAACAGGAGCTGGCACCAGCCTGTGACACATTTGGGATTGATATTATCCCTCTGATAGCACCCACATCAAATGCGCGCATCACCATGATCGCAAAGGAGGCTAAGGGTTATATCTACTGCGTCTCCTCCCTGGGTGTTACCGGCGTAAGGAGCCAGATCAAGACAGATATCGGTTCCATGGTGGAATTGGTGCGGCAGGCAACAGATGTGCCCTGCGCTGTGGGCTTTGGCATATCCACTCCCCAGCAGGCATATGACATGGCAAAAGTATCGGACGGCGCTATTGTGGGGTCTGCAATTGTTAAAATTGTGGCAAAATATGGAAAAGATTGTGTGCCGCATGTAGCGGAGTATGTAAAAGAAATGAAGGCTGCCGTGGACCGGGACAATGGCTGAATAGAGCGGAGGATGGGCAATTCCATCCTCCATTTTTATGCAGAAAATTTCGGATGGCGGAGTATTACTGCTGCCGGGTACTATGGGCTGGATGCCTGCTGGCACTAGTTTTTCATACGGTCAGCGCAGTAAATGCGCAGACCTGTCTGAACTGTTGCAAAAAACATTCATAATAATTAAATATTTCACAAATTTTTGTTGAAAAATCCCCGGAAACAAGGTACAATTAAAATCGGCAGAAATTGGTTTTGTCTTTTAACTCAACAAAGTAAAACCAGGAGGCGATTTCTGCATGAAAACCGGATTATCACGCAGATTTTTCGTGCAGAATCCAGGTAAATAATAAAAAATGGAGGGCTGATAAATGAGTAATACAGCACAAAGCTTGGCAAGTAAGAGAATTGCTTCTTTACTTGATGAGAACAGTTTTGTTGAGATCGGCGGCTGTGTCACAGCAAGAAACACAGATTTCAACTTATCTGAAAAGGAAACACCGGCAGACGGTGTCATCACCGGTTATGGTGTCATCGACGGCAGCCTGGTGTATGTGTACAGCCAGGACGCTTCCGTTCTGAACGGAACCATCGGTGAAATGCATGCCAAAAAGATTGTCAGACTTTACGATCTGGCAATGAAAACAGGCGCTCCGGTTATCGGACTTGTAGACTGTGCAGGTTTGAGACTGCAGGAAGCTACAGATGCTCTGCATGCTTTTGGTGAAATTTACACCAAACAGGTTATGGCATCTGGTGTGATCCCCCAGATCACAGGTATCTTCGGAACCTGCGGCGGCGGTCTTGCAATTGTTCCGGCTCTTACCGATTTCACCTTCATGGAAGAGAAGTCCGGTAAGCTGTTTGTAAACTCCCCCAACGCTTTAGAGGGAAATGAAATTTCCAAATGTGATACATCCAGTGCAAAATACCAGAGCGAAGAGGCTGGCCTGGTGGATGTACTGGGAAGTGAGGATGAGATCCTTGCGCAGATGAGACTGCTGGTATCCATGCTGCCTTCCAACTACGAAGACAACTCTTCTTACGAAGACTGCACGGATGACTTAAACCGTGTGTGCCCGGAACTGGAAAATTGTGTGGGCGATACTGCGATCGCACTTTCCCAGATCGCGGACAACCATGAGTTCTTTGAAGTGAAAGCCGCTTATGCAAAAGATATGGTGACAGGTTTTATCCGTCTGAACGGTGCTTCGGTGGGCTGCGTTGCCAACAGAAGCGAAGTTTACAACGATGAAGGTGAGAAAACAGAGTCCTTCGACAATGTACTCTCTGTAAGAGGATGTAAGAAAGCAGCAGATTTCGTTAAATTCTGTGATGCTTTTGAAATTCCGGTGCTGTCCCTGACAAATGTAAAAGGCTACAAAGCAACAAAGTGCGCAGAGGCCAATATTGCCAAGGCAGCCGCACAGCTTACTTACACATTTACAAATGCAACCATACCGAAAGTGAACATCGTGATCGGTGAGGCCTTCGGAAGTGCATATCTGGCAATGAACAGCAAATCCACGGGAGCTGACATGGTATACGCATGGCCCGGCGCTCAGATCGGTATGATGGACGCGCGTCTTGCCGCTAAGATCATGTATACGGACAGCGATGCTGCCACGATCAATGAAAAAGCTGCTGAGTATGCCGACTTACAGTCAAGTGCAATGGCTGCTGCCAAGAGAGGTTATGTGGATGCCATCATCGAGGCAGAAGATACCAGAAAATATGTGATTGGTGCTTTTGAAATGTTATTCACAAAGAGAGAAGATCGTCCCAGTAAAAAACACGGCACGGTTTAGGCGAGGTGAAGCATATGAAGCAGACATGGAAAAAATTAATTGGTTTGATCCTGATCGGAGTTTGCGCGCTGGCTATGACAGCCTGCGGAAGCAGCAAAGACTCCACAGGTGGTTTAAAAGAGCTGGATGATGCTACCGTTGACTCCCTTGTGGAGAGCTTTGGCAGCGTTGTCGGCAACATTGCTGATCTGGATGAGGAATCCATTGCAGGCCTGATGGAAGGCGAAGATGCATTCAGCGCCTCTGCAGCCAGTGCATGGGAGGGAGCCGGCGAAGATCTGGGAGCATATGTTGAGACGAACAAAGGCGAGGTGGAGATCAAAGACGGCAGCTATATGCTGTCACTGTCATGTAAATTTGAGAACCGCGACGCAGTATGCGTCTTTACTCTGGATAAAAACGGCAACCCTCTCAGTGTGACCATTGACCCACAATATTCAATGGGTGAAAAAATGGCACAGGCAGGACAGAATACACTTCTTGGTGTAGGTACTGTTTTTGTAATGCTGGTCTTCCTTTGCTTTGTTATTTCCTTAATGAAATACATTCCGGGCTTTGTGGAGTCCTTTGGCAAGAAGAAAGCTGCTCCGGAAGAGGTTCGCGTTCCGGCTGCCCCTGTTATTCCGGAAGCAGTGGAGGAAGAGACAGTGGATGACGGTGAACTGATCGCAGTCATTGCAGCGGCCATCGCGGCATCTGAAAATACATCTACAGACAGTTTTGTAGTTCGTTCCATCAGAAAATCAACAAAAAGAAATTGGCAGAGAGCCTAATCACAGGAGGAAATGGTTATGAAATCTTATACAATTACAGTTAATGGCGTTGCATATGATGTAACAGTAGAAGAGGGCGCAGGAAACGCAGCAGCACCTGTGGCAGCTCCGAAGGCTGCTCCTAAGGCAGCACCAAAAGCCGCTCCGGCAGCAAAACCTGCAGCATCTGCAGCAGGCGCAGTGGCAGTTACCGCATCTGTTCCGGGTAAAGTATTCAAAGTGGAAGCAAATGTTGGACAGGCAGTAAAAACCGGTGATAACATCATCATCCTGGAAGCCATGAAAATGGAGATTCCGGTTGTTGCTCCGCAGGACGGTACCATTGCAAGTATTGACGTGGCAGTTGGTGACTCCGTAGAAAACGGCGATACACTGGCATCCATGAACTAGAATTTACAAACATTTGTAAATTCCCGACAGCTAAGAGATAAATCTTGCTGATACAATAGAAAGCACAAATCGAAAACTTTCTATTGTCACGAATACGAACAATGGGAGGTAATATAATGTCTAACGTTACAGATACACTGTCTAACCTGCTCCAGCAGACAGCGTTTTTCAATCTGACATGGGGAAATTACCTTATGATTTTAGTTGCCTTTGTATTTCTTTTCCTGGCAATTAAAAAAGGATTTGAACCGCTTCTTCTGGTGCCGATTGCCTTCGGTATGCTGTTGGTTAATATCTATCCTGATATTATGGCACAGCCATACACGGATGCAGCAGGAATCGAGCACGCAGGTGGACTTCTTCACTATTTTTATCTGATGGATGAATGGAGTATTCTTCCGTCCCTGATCTTCATGGGTGTTGGTGCCATGACAGACTTTGGTCCGCTGATCGCAAACCCCAAGAGCTTTCTTATGGGTGCAGCAGCACAGCTTGGTATCTATATGGCATACTTCCTGGCGATCTTTATGGGATTCAACGGAAAGGCAGCAGCAGCGATCTCCATTATCGGAGGTGCTGACGGCCCGACTTCCATCTTCCTGGCAGGTAAGCTTGGACAGACAGTCCTGATGGGACCTATTGCGGTGGCGGCATATTCCTATATGTCCCTGGTTCCGATCATCCAGCCGCCGATCATGAAACTTCTCACAACTGAGAAGGAAAGAAAAATTAAAATGGAACAGCTCCGTCCGGTTTCCAAACTGGAAAAAATCCTGTTCCCTATTATCATCACCGTTGTTGTTTGTCTGATCCTTCCTACAACAGCTCCGCTGGTTGGTATGTTAATGCTTGGTAACCTGTTCCGTGAATCAGGTGTTGTAAAACAGTTAAGCGAGACAGCGTCCAATGCCCTTATGTATATTGTAGTTATCTTACTGGGAACTTCCGTAGGTGCTTCCACAAGCGCTGAGGCATTCCTGAAACTGGATACTCTGAAAATCGTCGTTTTAGGTCTGGTTGCATTTGCAGTCGGTACTGCAGGCGGCGTGCTTCTCGGCAAGTTAATGTGCAAACTGTCCGGCGGCAAGATCAACCCGTTGATCGGTTCTGCCGGTGTATCTGCTGTTCCTATGGCAGCCCGTGTATCCCAGAAAGTTGGTGCTGAGGCAGACCCGACTAACTTCCTGCTGATGCATGCAATGGGCCCGAACGTTGCAGGTGTTATCGGTACTGCGGTAGCTGCTGGTACCTTCATGGCCATTTTCGGTGTTTAATATATAGAAAGCAGACTTTCTATTGTCATGAGTTATATGGGTTGAAATAACATTTTAGGAGGAAAACAAGATGGCAGAGGTAGTAAAAAAACCTATTAAGATCACTGAAACAATCTTGCGTGATGCGCATCAGTCTCTGATCGCAACCAGAATGACCACAGAGCAGATGCTGCCGATCGTAGATAAACTGGATAAAGTCGGTTACCATTCCGTAGAGTGCTGGGGTGGTGCCACCTTTGATGCATCCCTGCGTTTCTTAAAAGAAGATCCCTGGGACAGACTGCGTAAATTCCGTGACGGCTTTAAAAATACAAAACTGCAGATGTTATTCCGTGGACAGAATATCCTGGGATACCGTCCTTACGCAGATGATGTGGTAGAGTATTTCGTACAGAAATCTATTGCAAACGGTATTGACATCATCCGTATCTTTGACTGTCTGAATGACCTGAGAAACCTGCAGACAGCCGTTAAAGCATCCAACAAAGAAAAAGGACATGCACAGGTTGCATTGTCTTATACCTTAGGAGATGCTTATACTATGGAATATTGGGTGGATATGGCCAAAAAAGTTGAGGATATGGGTGCAAATTCTATCTGTATCAAAGATATGGCCGGCCTGCTTGTGCCTTATAAAGCAACAGAGCTGGTAACAGCGCTGAAAGAGGCTGTTGATATTCCTATTCAGCTTCATACACACTACACATCAGGCGTGGCTTCCATGACCTATTTAAAAGCTGTAGAGGCAGGCGTGGATGTACTAGATACAGCAATGTCTCCCTTTGCCCTGGGAACATCCCAGCCGGCTACCGAGGTTATGGTTGAAACCTTTAAAGGAACACCTTACGACACAGGCTTTGACCAGAATCTTCTGGCAGAGATCGCTGACTATTTCCGTCCGATCCGTGATGAGGCACTGGAAAGCGGCCTGCTGAATCCCAAGAACCTGGGCGTTAATATTAAAACCCTGCTGTATCAGGTACCGGGCGGTATGCTCTCCAACCTGACCAGCCAGTTGAAGGAACAGCACGCAGAAGATAAATTCTACGATGTTCTGGAAGAAGTGCCGAGAGTGCGTAAAGACCTGGGCGAGCCGCCTCTGGTTACCCCGTCCTCTCAGATCGTTGGTACACAGGCTGTGTTCAACGTGATCATGGGCGAGCGCTATAAAATGGTCACAAAAGAGACAAAGGACGTTCTCAGCGGAAAATACGGTGCTACGGTTAAACCGTTCGATTCTGAAGTACAGAAGAAGTGTATCGGTGATACAGAGCCGATCACCTGCCGTCCGGCTGATTTGATCCCGGATGAACTGGATACTTTGAGAAGTGAAATGGCACAGTGGTCCGAACAGGAAGAGGACGTATTGTCTTATGCATTATTCCCGCAGGTGGCTACCGAGTTCTTCAAGTATAGAGAAGCACAGAAGACGAAGGTGGACCCGAAGGTTGCGGATACGGAGAATGGGGCTTATCCTGTTTGATGTTTTGAAAATGGAAGGGCGAAGGTGTCGTGATGAGCGGGGCCTTTGCCTTTTTCTTTTTTTGGCAAGGGGGGACGTGTTCTTGGCTGTTCTACGGTAGTTAAAGGAAAGTATTTGGAATTGTTTGAGGGTAAATGCTTTGTTATTTTTACGGCTGCTGTTCTGGGATGTGATTGCAAAAAAGGATGCTGCGCGAAGTGTGTTACTGGGCATGGAGTGAACAGTGAATATGTTGTTGCTGTTTGCAAGCCAATGTCCCGGGAGGTGCTTTGCGCAGAAGGATTCCGAGTTTGCCGCGCCAATTGCAATTCAACGTGTTTGGTCCTTGAAGGGCAGAACTGTGCATCGTGAAGCGTGTTACTGTGTAAGGGGTTACGTTTTTAGTATACTGTGAACAGTAACACTATGCTTTTGTGGTGAATTGCCGGATGAAATTTTTTAGTGAAAAAATTCTGGATTTGTGTTATTATAACCCATGTGTGGGCGGAATTTGCCTATATGTTACGGAAGGCTGTCGTTATTTGGCCTTTTTAGGGGCTTGTGGAAGACAGCGATCAAATACCTTGGGGTATGTTTTGAAGAGAGGACAGACATGGGTAATGCGGAGAATTTACTCAGTAAGATGAATAAGCAGTACCAGAGTTTCAGCAAGGGGCAGAAGAAACTGGCTGCTTATATTAATGATAATTATGATAAGGCTGCTTTTCTGACGGCTGCTAAGCTGGGGGAGACGGTTGGGGTCAGTGAGTCCACGGTGGTGCGGTTTGCGATCTATCTGGGGTATAAGGGATATCCGGAGTTTCAGAAAGCTTTGGAGGAATTGGTGAGGAATAAGCTGAATTCGATCCAGAGAATGGAAGTGACTTACGGCAGGGTTCCCCAGTCGGAGATTCTGGATACGGTGCTGCATTCAGATATTGATAAGATTAAACTGACCATGGAGCATATTGACCACGGGGCCTTTGAACTGGCTGTGGAGACTATTTTGAAGGCGAAGAGTATTTATATTGTTGGGATACGAAGCTGTGCTCCTCTGGCAAGTTTTCTGGGTTTTTATTTTAATCTTTTGTTTGATCATGTACATCTGATGCATACGAACAGCTCCAGCGAGCTGTTTGAGCAGATGATCCATATCAGTGGGGATGATGTTATTATCGGGATCAGTTTTCCCAGGTATTCCATGCGGACTTTGAAGGCGTTGGAATTTGCCAATAACAGAAACGCCAAGGTGATCACCCTGACTGACAGTATACATTCTCCTATGAATCTGTATTCTTCCTGTAATCTGATCGCCAGAAGTGACATGGCTTCTATTGTGGATTCCCTGGTGGCGCCTTTGAGTGTGATCAATGCCCTGGTGGTGGCACTTTGTATGCGGAAGCAGAAGGAAGTGGTGGCAACACTGGAGGATTTGGAGAAGATCTGGGATGAATATCAGGTCTATAATAATGACGAGATCAATGTGGCTGACGGACAGGATATTGAACTGAAAAATCCGGGCGGCATGGAGGATTAGTGGCTGCGGACATGGGGTGAACCGTAAGGATCAGATTACGCGAATAAAGGAGCCTGCAATGGCAAAAATAATCATTATCGGCGGCGGGGCTGCCGGCATGTTTGCATCTGTGTTTCTGGCTGAGAAGGGCCACCAGGTGCATGTGTTTGAAAAAAATGAAAAATTGGGCAAGAAGCTTTTTATCACGGGAAAAGGGCGCTGTAATGTGACGAATGACTGTGACCCGGAGACGTTTTTTGAATCGGTTGTTTCCAATCCGAAATTTTTGTACAGCGCTTATTATGGGTGTACCAGCCAGGATGTGATGGAGTTTTTCTCCTCCACGGGTGTGGAGCTCAAAACAGAGAGGGGAAACCGGGTGTTCCCGGTATCTGACCACTCTTCGGATGTGATCCGGGCATTGGAGCAGAGGATGCGTACAGCGGGTGTGAAGGTACATCTGCATACGGAGGTAAAGGAGCTGCTTCTGGAGGATGGCCGTGCGGCGGGAATCCGGCTGGCAGATGGAGCAGAGATTTCCGGAGATAAGGTGATGGTGGCCTGCGGAGGATTTTCTTATCAGGCCACAGGTTCCACTGGGGACGGCTACCGCTTGGCAAAAGAGGCGGGACATACGGTGACGGAGATTCTTCCGGCCCTGGTGCCTTTGGAGGTCAGGGAGGCGTATGTAAGCCGGATGCAGGGACTGGCCCTTAAAAATGTGCGCTTTACCGTAAAGGATGGGAAGAAGGTGCTCTATGATGAGTTCGGAGAGCTTCTTTTTACACACTTTGGTATTTCAGGGCCTTTGGTGCTGACTGCCAGCTCAAAGATAGCAAAAAGGTTAAAGAAAAAGGAACTGCAGGGATATATTGATGTGAAGGCAGCTCTTTCCAGGGAACAGCTGGATGGCAGGATCCTGCGGGATTTTGAGGAGAACAGGAACCGGCAGTTTAAGAACTCTGTGGGAGGTCTGTTCCCGGCGAAGATGGAGCCGGTCATGCTGGAGCTCTCCGGTATTCCTTTGGAGAAGAAGGTCAATGAGATAACCAGGGAGGAGAGGCAGCATTTCGTTTCTCTGATCAAGGAATTTCCCCTTACGATCGCCGGGGGCCGGGATTTTAAGGAGGCAATTATTACCCAGGGCGGTGTGAAGACCGGAGAGATCCAGCCCGGTACCATGGAGTCTAAAAAAGTCCAGGGCCTCTATTTTATCGGAGAAGTTCTGGATTTGGATGCGGTCACCGGTGGATTCAATCTGCAGATCGCCTGGGCTACGGCTTTCGCAGCGGCTTCGTCCATAAATGAGAGCAAAGAATAACGGTACAAAGGAGACAGAAACAAGATGGCATTTAATATTGCGATTGACGGTCCGGCAGGTGCCGGAAAAAGTACCATAGCCAAAGCGTTTGCACAGAGGCTTTCCTACATCTATGTGGATACAGGGGCCATGTACCGCGCTATGGCGCTTTATCTGCTGAGGGAAGGGATATCTGCCGAGGATGAGGGCGGGATAGAAGAAGCCTGTGAACGGGTGGATATCTCCCTTGTACATGAGGACGGTGTCCAGAAGGTACTTTTAAACGGTGAGGATGTAAGCAGCCTGATACGGAGCGAGGAGGTGGGCAATATGGCCTCCAAAAGCGCACAGAACGGCAAAGTCAGGGAGAAGCTGGTGGAGCTTCAGAGACAGCTTGCAGCCAGGACTGATGTGGTTATGGATGGCAGGGATATCGGTACCTGCGTGCTGCCGAAGGCAGATGTTAAAATATATCTCACAGCCAGTGTCCACACAAGGGCGGTCAGACGCTATAAGGAGTATCTGGATAAGGGTATGGAGGCAGATTTGGCCCGGATAGAGGAAGATATTGAGAAGCGGGATCATCAGGACATGAACCGGGAAATTTCGCCTTTGAAGAGGGCGGCGGATGCGGTTCTTCTGGATTCCTCTGATCTGACCATTGAGGAAGTCCTGGATACCATGATGGAGATCTGTAAGAATAAAAAAATCTGAAGGAGCTGCGATGGAAGTAAAGACAGCCAAAAGCGCCGGCTTCTGCTTCGGCGTGAAGCGGGCAGTGGAAAAAGTATATGAGGTTGCGGGAGAGAAACGATCCGGTGTATATACCTACGGTTCTATCATTCACAATGAGGAAGTGGTGGGAGATTTGGAAAAGAAAGGTGTATCGGTCCTGAACAGCGAGGAGGAACTAAAGGCTCTTGCTGAAGGAACTGTCATCATCCGTTCCCACGGGGTGCCGAGGAGGATTTACGAGCTGCTCCGGGAAAAAGGACTGGACTATGTGGATGTGACTTGTCCCTTCGTGCTGAAGATCCACAGGATCGTGGAGCGGGAAAGCCGTGCGGGACGCCATATTGTCATTATAGGAGATAAAGACCATCCGGAGGTAGAGGGGACCCGGGGCTGGTGTGAAGGTCCCTCGACAGTCATCAAAACAAGGGAAGAGGCTGAAAAATTCCTGCGGGAAGGCCATGAAAATGTATGTATTGTCTCGCAGACGACATTTAATTACAAGAATTTTCAAGAACTAGTTGAAATTTTAGCCAAAAAGAGGTATGATAGACTTGTTTTAAATACGATTTGCAATGCAACCAATGAGCGACAGGCAGAAGCGGCAGAGATTGCAAAGACAGTAGACGCCATGATTGTCATAGGAGGCAAACATAGCTCAAACACCCAGAAGCTGTTTGAGATATGTAAAGGCGTATGTAAAAACACATACTATATACAGACACTTGCTGACTTGGATTCTGATAGTTTTCGATCCATTCAATGTGTAGGTATTACAGCAGGGGCTTCAACCCCAAATAAAATAATTGAGGAGGTTTCAAAACATGTCAGAATTAAGTTTTGAACAGATGTTAGACGAATCATTTAAGACAATCAGAAATGGGGAGGTAGTCGAAGGTACTATCATCGGTGTTAAAGAAGATGAAATTATCCTGAACATTGGCTATAAAGCAGATGGTATCATCACAAGAAACGAATATTCCAACGATTCTAATCTTGACCTGACTACTGTAGTTTCCGTAGGAGACACCATGGAGGCAAAGGTTCTGAAAGTCAACGACGGCGAAGGACAGGTTCTCTTGACATACAAGAGACTGGCAGCTGAGAAAGGCAACAAGAGACTGGAGGAAGCTTTTGAAAATAAAGAAGTCCTGACAGCAAAAGTAACACAGGTTCTGGACGGCGGTTTAAGTGTTGTCTTAGATGAGGCAAGAGTGTTCATTCCGGCAAGTCTGGTATCCGATTCTTATGAAAAAGACCTGACAAAATATCAGGATCAGGAAATTGAATTCGTGATCACGGAATTCAACCCGAGAAGACGCCGTATCATCGGTGACCGCAAACAGCTTCTGATGGCTAAAAAAGCTGAAATGCAGAAAGAACTGTTCGAGAGGATCCATCCCGGTGATGTGGTTGAAGGAACGATCAAAAATGTAACGGATTTCGGTGCGTTCATTGATTTAGGCGGAGCTGACGGCCTGCTTCACATCTCTGAAATGTCCTGGGGCAGAGTGGAAAACCCGAAAAAGGTATTCAAAGCCGGTGAGCCGATCCGAGTGCTGATCAAAGATATCAATGGTGACAAGATTGCCCTGAGCCTGAAATTCGAGGATCAGAACCCATGGCTGGATGCAGCAGAGAAATACGCTGCAGGCAATGTGGTAGAAGGCAGAATCGCACGTATGACAGATTTCGGTGCATTCATTGAGCTGGAGCCGGGCGTAGATGCATTACTGCACGTATCCCAGATTTCCAGAGCACACGTGGACAAACCGTCTGACGTATTATCCGTAGGACAGGTAGTTACAGCTAAAGTTGTGGACTTCAACGGAGAAGAGAAAAAAATCAGCCTGAGCATGAAAGCTCTGGAGCCGGCTTCTGATGACAGAGATGAAGCAGGATATGATACAGAAGAATAAGAGATATGATTTCAGAATGGCGGAAGTGCTGTGCGCATGTTTTGTCCTGAGTCATAAAAGACCGGCAGCGAAGCAGATTCGCTGCCGGTCTTCTTTCCCTTCTGTCAGACACGTGCCTGGCTTTTCAGATATTCGTGCAGATAAGATTTCTGCATCTCCTGGCTTTTAAGAAAGCTGTCCGTCCACTGGATATAGGAATCCTCGGATGCGTAGGCGGGTTTTAAGACAGGAAGACCGGGTGTGCCAAAGGCCCGGAGAAAATAACCGCTTACTCTTTTGCAGCAGTTGGAAGCTTTTGCTTTTTCCCGGCAGGCAGGGTCCACATACACCCCCACACTTTTATGGACTGCCTCATCCTCCAGAGGAAGATAGTAATAATTCTTATAGTCAGGATAATAGTATTTTAAAGTGCCTTCCAAAAGAGGCATTTTCATTTTGCCGCAGTCCTTCTCCACGGTGACGTAAGCACAGGGCAGAGAAAAAGAAAGCGGGACAGGGAAGGAGAGGGGCAGTTTCAATGTGAAAAGGATTTCCTTTTGGAGGCTTCCGTCCATGGTCCTGTCTGTCACTTCCCGGACGGAAGGGACCTGGAAATCTCCCCGAAAAAGGACCAGGAGGGCACCAAAAGCCAGAAGACGGCCCATGCCCTCCACATCATCATGATTGTGTAGGAACAGGAGGTCTAAAAGCGGTTCCCGGCCTGTTTTTGCGTAGGTGCGGTAGACCTTGATCAGTTCCTTTCCGTTCATGGTATCCTTTCTTTTGTATCCGGACAAAGGTTCCAGGGATTTTTGGCGGAAGTTCTCTGTCCCAAGAAGGGAACGGAAAGGCTGAAGGGCGCGGTAGAGGTCCACGGATACGGCATCTGTGAAGGGTGCTGTAAGTCCGTAGCCCCTGTATTTGTGCTGCAGGTAAGGAATATCAAAGGTACTGCCGTTAAAGTGCAGAAAACAGCTTTTCCCGGCGCACAGAGCCTGAAAGGCTTTCAGCACGGAAATTTCTTCCTCCTCATTCTCTTTTTCTGCGAGAAATTGTACCATCTCCCATTTGCCGTCTGTACACAGCGCGGCTCCGATCAGATACACCCGGCTGTTATGATGGCTCAGTCCTGTTGTTTCAATATCAAAAAATAATAAGTCATCTTCCCCGGTGTCTGCAGGAAGAAAGTGTTTAGCATATTCTGGCATAAATTGATAATTAAATATCTTGTTTGTTAGCATTTTAACAATAACCTTTCTAATTGTATCAAAAATAATACGAAAAATAGACAAATCATTGTAGCAGTTTTTTGAAAATAATGTTATATTATATAAAGACGTAACAAATACCAAATGGGGCATCCTCTGCCCCGGAATAGACATAAGAAGGAGGCATCTATGGATTTTAAAGTTGCAGGAATCTCTCTGTATTATATCATAAACTGGTTTTTTATCTATAGTTTTTTGGGCTGGGTGTGGGAATCCTGTTACGTTTCCGTCAAATCAAAAAAACCGGTGAACAGAGGATTTATCAATGGTCCGTTCTGCACCATTTACGGGTTTGGCGCTGTCAGCGTCTATCTCATCCTGAAAGATTTTGATCAGAATCTTCTGGTGCTCTACATAGGAGGCGTGGTGGTTGCCACTGTGCTGGAATTTATGACCGGATGGCTGATGGAGACGATCTTCCACACCAGATGGTGGGATTACAGCAAAAAAAAATGCAACCTACACGGGTACATCTGTCTTGGTTCTTCCCTTGCCTGGGGTGTCTTTACCGTTCTGCTGTTTAGGGTATTCCAGCCTTTTGTGGAATGGCTGACCAATCTTTACCCTGTTACCATAGGAACCATTGCCGTAAGTATTGTTGTAATTCTGTACGGTGCGGATTTTATTACTTCCGCAGTCGCTGCGTTTGGCATCAGCAAGAGATTTGCCAGAGTGGAGGATATGCTGGAGGATTTGACCGCATACCTGCAGACTACAAAGCTGTATGAGACAAAAGAGGAGATCAGGGATAAACTGGAAGAGATCAGAGCTTTCAATCTGGCCGATGCTGCGGAAAAGATCGGTACCAAGAAATCTGAGTTCACCCAATTGCTTGAGGAACGCTTTTCCCTCTCTGAGAATTATATGGAAAAGAAAGCGGAGCTTGAGAAACGTATGGATGAGTTTTCGGAAAAATATCTGTCCGCAAGGAAAAAATCCAACCTTGTCGGCAAACGTATGATCCATGCTTACCCCGGACTGCGGGCGGAATTCAGGCGCTATAAAGAAAGAAAAGCCAAAAAACATTAACTGGCTTCTTATATTATTCAATTAAAGGAGGGACTACACATGGCGTTTTTAACCTTTAAGGGCGGCGTACACCCTTATGATGGAAAAGAACTGTCAAAAGACAAGCCTATAACGGATTACCTGCCGAAACAAGAGCTGGTCTATCCGTTATCACAGCACATAGGCGCACCTGCAAAGTCCATTGTGGCGAAAGGTGACCATGTACTGGCCGGGCAGAAAATTGCTGAGACGGGAGGTTTTGTTTCCTCACCCATTCACGCATCCGTTTCCGGTACCGTAACTGCAGTAGGCAGGGTACGGAATAACATGGGAAATATGGTGGATGCCATTACCGTGGAGAATGATGGGAAATACGAGAGCATTGAAATGCAGAAGGTGGACTCTCTGGATTCTCTTTCCAAAGAGGAGATCATCAAAAGGATTCAGGACGGCGGTGTTGTCGGTATGGGCGGAGCTGGTTTCCCCACCCATGTGAAGCTGTCTCCAAAGGAACCGGACAAAATTGAGTATGTCCTGGTGAACGGAGCCGAGTGTGAACCTTATCTGACATCGGATTACCGGCGGATGATGGAACAGCCTGAGCTGGTAGTAGGCGGGCTGAAATGCATGCTGAAGCTTTTTGACAACGCAAAGGGATGCATCTGCATTGAGGACAACAAACCGGATTGTGTTGCAAAGATGACAGAGTTTGTGAAGGATGAGCCGCGTATAGAGGTGAAAACCCTCAAGACAAAATACCCGCAGGGCGCAGAGCGCTGTCTGATCAATGCTGTTACAGACAGAGAACTGAATTCCTCCATGCTTCCCGCGGACGTGGGATGTGTTGTGGACAATGTTGATACGGTATGTGCTATCTGCAGGGCTGTTTTGGAGGGACGTCCTGTGATCGAGAAAATAGTCACCGTGACAGGGGACGGCATAGCCAATCCCCAGAACTTCCGGGTAAAGACCGGCACCAGTTTCGCGGAACTGATCGAGGCAGCCGGGGGCTTTAAAGGCCCTGTGGAGAAAGTGATCTCCGGCGGCCCTATGATGGGCTTCGCCATGTTTGATTATCATGTGCCCATTGTAAAAACTTCGTCCGCCATCCTGTGTCTGACAAAAGATGTGGTGGCAGCCAATGAAGAGTCGGCCTGTATCAACTGCGGACGCTGTGTCAGCGGATGTCCCGCAAGGCTGGTTCCTTCCCGTCTGGCAACATATGCGGAAGAGGGACAGGAAGAACTGTTTGTGAAATTTAATGGTATGGAGTGTGTGGAGTGTGGCTGCTGCAGCTTTGTCTGTCCGGCTAAAAGGCCCCTGACCCAGTCTGTCCGGTCCATGAGAAAAATGGTTCTTGCCAACAGGAAAAAGCCAAAGTAGGAGGAGAATAACATGAGTGACTTATTACATATTTCATCTTCGCCTCATGTGCGGTCGAAGGTGAGCACCAGCGGCATTATGGGCACGGTACTGCTCGCACTGCTGCCGGCAGCTTTATTTGGTATCTATAATTTTGGGCCTCACGCGCTTTTGCTGATTTTGATCTCTATGGCAACATGTGTGGCAACAGAGGCGGTCTATGAACATTTTATGCACAAAAAGCTGACGGTCAGGGACTACAGTGCAGCTGTCACCGGCCTTCTTCTGGCCCTGAACCTGCCGCCGTCCGCACCCTGGTGGATACCGGTCATCGGTGGTGTGTTTGCGGTTCTGGTGGTAAAACAGCTTTTTGGCGGACTGGGACAGAACTTTATGAACCCGGCCCTTGCAGCCAGATGTTTTCTTTTGATCTCATTTACCGGCAGGATGACGAATTTTGCTGTCCCTGAAAATGCCTGGGGCAAAGTGGTGGATACGGTATCAGGTGCTACCCCTCTGGCAGCCTTAAAAGCAGGGGAGAGCGTTGATGTTATGAGCCTGTTTCTGGGCAACGTACAAGGAACTATCGGTGAGACCTCTGCACTGGCTATCTTGATCGGTGCAGCCATTCTGCTTGGAACAAAAGTGATCGACTGCAGGATCCCTCTTACCTATATCGGTACCTTTGCTGTATTTGTGCTGCTGTTCGGCGGACATGGTTTTGATATGAGCTATCTTGCAGCACATCTCTTCGGCGGCGGCCTGATGCTGGGTGCCTGGTTTATGGCAACCGATTATGTGACCACTCCGATCACGAAAAAAGGACAGTTGGTTTACGGTGTCTGTCTCGGTGTGTTTACCGGGCTTTTCCGTATTTTCGGCGGTTCAGCGGAAGGTGTTTCCTATGCCATCATTTTCTGTAATCTGCTGGTACCTCTCATTGAGCGGGTGACCATGCCGGTTGCTTTCGGAAAAGGAGGTAAGAAAGCATGAAAAAGAACACAATTTTAAAAGATACGCTGATTCTTACCGCGATCACCTTGATCTCCGGCCTGCTTTTGGGTCTGGTATATCAGATCACAAAGGATCCCATCGCTGAGCAGAAAGAGATGAAAAAACAGGAAGCTTATATGGCTGTTTTCTCAGATGCAGATTCTTTTGAACCCTATATTCCGGCGGAGGATGCCGATTTGTCTGCATACCTTACCGAAAACGGCTACACAGCGCAGACCGTCAATGAAGTGATGAAAGCTGTGGACGCACAGGGCGAAGTGCTGGGATATGCCATCAACATGACCACATCCGAGGGATACGGCGGTGATATTACATTTTCAATGGGAATAAAGAGTGACGGTACCTTGAACGGAATTGAAATTCTGGATATCAGCGAGACTGCCGGCCTCGGCATGAATGCCCAGAAGGATGAATTTAAAGATCAGTTTAAAGATAAAAAAGTTGACAAATTTGAAGTGACCAAGACCGGGTCACAGACAGACAGCCAGATTGATGCCTTAAGCGGTGCGACTATCACATCCAAGGCCATGACAGGCGGTGTCAATGCCGGTCTGTGTGCATTCCAGTATTGTGTAGAGGAGGCTGAATAGGATGAGAGAAAATTCACCTGCGGAGCGTCTGTATAACGGTATCATCAAGGAAAATCCTACCTTTGTTCTGGTACTGGGTATGTGTCCGACTCTGGCAGTTACAACAGCAGCCATCAACGGCATTGGCATGGGACTTACCACAACAGCGGTGCTCATGATGTCCAATCTGTTTATTTCCCTTCTTCGGAATATCATTCCGGATAAGGTGCGTATGCCTGCGTATATTGTTATCGTGGCATCCTTTGTTACTGTGGTAGAGCTTTTACTGGAAGGATTTATCCCTTCGCTCTATGATTCACTGGGTATCTATATCCCTCTTATTGTAGTGAACTGTATCATTCTGGGAAGAGCCGAGTCCTTTGCTTCCAAGAATACTCCTGTTGCATCTATTTTCGACGGTATCGGCATGGGGCTTGGATTTACCCTCTCCATTACCATCCTGGCGGCATTCCGTGAGCTGATCGGTGCGGGTACCGTGTTTGGATTCCAGGTTATGCCGGGCGCTTATGAACCGGCAACGATCTTCATCCTGGCACCGGGAGCCTTTTTTGTTCTGGCATTTCTGGCAGCTCTGCGGGCCAGGATCCAGGATAAGAAGCCAAAGGAAGAACAGCATCCGGTGCATTGTATGGAAGGCGGCTGTGCATCCTGCGGCAACAAATCCTGCAGCGGCAAATTTTACGACAACACGGAGAAGAAATAGGAGGATAGGAGCATGAAAGAATTATTGATTATTGCGGTCGGCGCGGCGGTAGTAAACAACGTTGTGCTGAGCCAGTTCCTGGGATTGTGTCCGTTCTTCGGCGTTTCCAAGAAAATTGAGACGGCAGCCGGTATGGGCGGGGCAGTTGTCTTTGTTATCACGCTGTCCTCCCTGGTCACCAGTCTGATCTATAAGTATCTGCTGGCAAATCCCCACGTGAACATGCAGTTTCTGCAGACCATTGTATTCATTCTGGTCATTGCAGCCCTGGTACAGTTCGTGGAGATGTTCCTGAAAAAATCCATGCCGGCTCTGTATCAGAGTCTGGGTGTATATCTGCCTTTGATCACAACAAACTGTGCGGTTCTGGGTGTTGCTGTCATCAATGTGCAGAAAGAGTACAACGTGCTTCAGAGTACCGTCAATGGTTTTGCCACAGCAGTCGGCTTTACCATCTCCATTGTACTTATGGCAGGTCTGCGTGAGAAGATGGAATACAATGATATCCCCAAATATTTCCGGGGATTCCCCATGGTACTGTTGACAGCCGGTCTGATGGCCATTGCTTTCTTTGGCTTTTCCGGCATAATCTAAGGAGGCGCGGAATATGGTTACAGGAATTGTGATTGCGGCGGTTTTGGTAGGCGGCGTAGGCCTCTTTATCGGAGTCTTCCTGGGAGTAGCAGGAAAGAAATTTGCCGTAGAAGTAGATGAAAAAGAAATTTTAGTCAGGGAAGAGCTTCCGGGCAACAACTGCGGCGGCTGTGGATATCCGGGCTGTGACGGCCTTGCGGCTGCCATCGCAAAAGGAGAGGCTCCTGTAAATGCCTGTCCCGTGGGCGGAGCACCCGTGGCAGCCAAGATTGGGGCTGTTATGGGAGAGGAAGTGGGAGACACGGTCCGCATGACCGCATTCGTAAAATGTGCCGGTGACTGTGAAAAAACCACAGAGTTGTATGATTATACCGGCGTGGCAGACTGTAAAATGATCTCCCAGATGCAAAACGGCGGAGCAAAGTCCTGCAGCTTCGGCTGTCTGGGCTCCGGTACCTGTGTAAAGGTTTGTCCATTTGACGCAGTCCATATTGTAAACGGCATTGCCCTTGTTGATAAGGAAAAATGCAAAGCCTGCGGAAAATGTGTGGCGGCCTGTCCAAGGCACCTCATTGAACTGGTCCCTTATGATCAGCAGCACGCAGTGGCCTGCAGCTCCAGAGAAAAAGGAAAAGCGGTTATGAATGCCTGCAAGGCAGGCTGTATCGCCTGCAAAAAATGTGAGCGCGAGTGCCCGGCACAGGCCATCACCATTGATGACAATCTGGCACATATTGATTCAGAAAAATGCACCAACTGCGGCAAGTGCCAGGAAACCTGCCCAAGAAAGATTATCTGCTGATGAATAAGAAACAAATATATATTTTCATATGTCTGACAGCCGTCTGCCTCCTTGCGGGCGGCTGCGGTCAGAAAAAAAAGGACATGGTGTCAAAAAAGGGATTCTTTTTTGACACCATGATTTCTGTTTCCGTCCTTTGTGACAGCCAGAAGCAGGGAGAGACTCTGCTGGATGAAGTATTTGCCATGTGCAGCAAGTTTGAAAACATATTCAGCAGAACAAAAGAAGAAAGTGAGCTTTATCGTTTGAATCACAGGTCAGGAAATGAGGTGGCGGTGTCAGAGGATTTATATGCCCTGCTCTCCTGCGCAAAAGAGTATTATGAGAAGACAGACGGAAGATTTGACATCTCTGTGGCGCCTCTGTCAGATTTGTGGGATTTTAAAAGTGAAAACCCCAAAGTCCCGGATCATGCGCAAATCAAAAAAACACTGGAAAAAACAGATTATTCCCAGGTACACCTGGAACCGGAGCATAAAGTGGTCTTTGATGATCCGGATACCATGCTGGATCTGGGAGCGCTTGCCAAAGGGTATATCGCGGACAAGCTGAAGGCGTATCTGGTATCCAAAGAGATAGAGGGAGGCTGCATTAATCTTGGAGGCAATGTGCTGACCATCGGGAAAAAGGAAGACGGGAGTCCCTGGGAAATTGGGATTCAGAAACCCTTTGCCAAGAGGAATGAGATTGTGGCGTATGTGGAGTCTGTGGGGAGTTCGGTTGTCTCTTCCGGAATCTATGAAAGATATTTTGAAGTGGACGGAAAGCTGTATTATCATGTGCTGGACCCTGAGACGGGGTATCCTGTGGAGACAGATTTGGCACAGGTGACCATTCTTTCAGATGGGTCTTTGGAAGGCGATGCGCTTAGTACCAGTTGTTTGATCCTGGGGTATGAAAGAGGGAGACAGCTGATTGAAGATACTTCTGGGGTGGAGGCTGTGTTTGTGAAGAAGGATGGGACTGTGGAGACTACGGGTGGGGTGGAATTGAAGAAATAAGGAGGGGGGACGGAAAAGACGGGCGGCGGGTCTGGGGGTGAGGGGGTATGTATCCTTTGGCTCGACGTTCCAGAACCTCCGAGCTAACTGCTAACTGCGGCTAAGACGCTCGCCGGCCCTTTCCTGTTTCTTGGCAATCCGCAGGGCTTTGGCGCTTTTTTGGTTAAAAGAGATTGCCTTTTTTTCCGTCCCTTTTGCCATCATAAAATATTCCCACTGCGAACGTACATTTGCATTTTCTCTCCTCTTATGTTAGAATGTTAAAATGAAAATGAAAAAAAGAGATATAGGACTGATTGGCATAGTATTGCTGATCGCTTTTTTATGCTGGCTTATCCCCTACATCCGCGGTCAGTTTACATACAAAGAAGCACAGCTTCGCATCACGGTGGACGGAGAAGAGTATGGTGTTTATTCCTTGGAGGAGGACCAGGTTATCCACATAGGGGATACGAATGTGTGTGTGATCAAAGACGGTTATGTATCCATGACAGAGGCAGACTGCCCGGATCATCTCTGTATGAAGCAGAAGAGGATTTCAAAAGAAGGCGGTACTATTGTCTGTCTGCCTAACCGGGTTGTGCTGGAGATCACAGGAGATGAGTCTTTGGATGCCCCGGATGTGGTGGCGTCATAACTGATACGGGAGATATGGATATGAAGAAGACAGCATACATGGGGCTGTTTGCAGCGGTTGCCATTATATTCGGATATGTGGAAACTCTGCTCCCGTTTTTTGCGGGAATCCCCGGAATTAAGCTGGGACTGGCAAATCTGGTCACTGTGATTTTGCTCTACCTGTTTGGATGGAGAGAGGCGGCAGTTGTCTCTTTTATAAGGATATTGGTGATTGGATTTATGTTTGGAAATTTGTTTTCCATATTATTCAGTCTGGCCGGGGCGGCTTTGAGCCTACTGGTGATGGTGCTGCTGAAAAAAAACGGCGGGTTTTCCGTGGCAGGTGTGAGCATTGCCGGCGGCGTGACACATAATATCGGACAAATTCTGATAGCGGTCTGCGTGGTGGAGAATGTGAACCTTTTTTACTATCTTCCCGTGCTTCTGATAGCCGGACTTCTGACCGGACTGCTGATTGGCGTATTATCCGGTGAGATTATGAAACGAATACCTGGAAAGGATTTGACATGATTGCATACATAAAAGGCGAAGTGATTGAAATAGAAGAGGATAAATTGATTCTGGAGTGCGGAACTATAGGGTATAATATCTCTATGCCTGCATCGGCCTTGGACGGCACCCTCCGTCCGGGACAGGAAGTAAAAATACATACACATCTCCATGTGAGGGAGGATGCCATGCAGTTATATGGCTTTCTCACACGGGATGATCTGAAGATGTTCCGAATGCTTTTGGGAGTCAGTGGGATTGGGCCAAAGGCAGCACTGGGGATCCTCTCCGGACTGTCTGCGGATGAGCTTCGGTTTGCAGTGCTGTCTGATGATGTGAAGACCATCTCCAGAGCCCCCGGTGTGGGGAAAAAGACAGCCCAGAAGATGATCCTGGAGCTGAAGGACAAGCTGGATCTGCAGGAGGCCTTTGATACCAAGACCATGCATGTGCAGGACTCTTCCCAGGCTGAGACAGGGGACCTTGCGGATGCCAGGAAGGAAGCTGTGCAGGCGCTCACTGCCCTTGGATATTCCGGCAGCGAGGCTTTGCGGGCTGTGAAGCAGGTGGATATGTCTCCTGACATGAATGTGGAAGAGATACTGAAGCAGGCACTTAAAAAAATGAATTTTTAGCGGGATGAGAGCATGGATAAAAAGAGAGTGATTACCACAGACGTAATAGAAGAAGACCTGAAAATAGAAGGAAATCTGCGCCCGCAGTATCTGGATGACTATATTGGACAGGAAAAGGCAAAGAATAACCTGAAAGTTTACATAGAGGCTGCAAAACAGAGGAATGATGCATTGGACCATGTATTGTTCTACGGCCCTCCGGGACTGGGTAAGACAACGCTTGCGGGCATCATAGCCAATGAGCTGGGGGTACATATGAAAGTGACCAGCGGTCCGGCCATTGAAAAGCCGGGGGAGATGGCAGCTATTCTCAACAATCTGCAGGAGCATGATGTGCTCTTTGTGGATGAGATCCACAGGCTGAACCGGCAGGTGGAGGAGGTGCTCTACCCGGCCATGGAGGACTATGCCATAGATATTATGATAGGAAAAGGCACAGCGGCCCGCTCTATCCGGCTGAACCTTCCGAAATTCACACTGGTGGGAGCTACAACAAGAGCAGGCCTTTTGACTGCACCCCTTCGTGACAGGTTTGGGGTGGTGCACCACCTGGAATTTTATACGGAGGAGGAACTGAAAACCATCATTCTGCATTCTGCAAAGGTCTTGGGTGTGGAGATTGACGAGGAGGGGGCCTGGGAGATGTCAAAGCGTTCCCGGGGAACGCCAAGGCTGGCCAACAGGCTCTTAAAGAGAGTCAGGGACTTTGCCCAGGTACGGTATGACGGGAAGATCACCAAAGAGGTTGCGGATTTTGCCATGGATCTTCTGGAAGTGGACCGATATGGACTGGATCAGACCGACCGGCTTTTACTCACCACAGTAATTCAGCGTTTTTCCGGGGGACCGGTGGGACTGGATACCCTTGCCGCGGCGATCGGTGAGGATTCCGGTACCATTGAAGATGTCTATGAACCTTATCTTATTAAGAACGGATTTCTTCTGCGCACCCCCAGAGGAAGGGTGGCAAGTGAGCTGGCATACCACCATTTGGGGCTGAATCAGACAGGGGAATGAGAAAAAGGTTGTTTTTCTGCATATTTCGATTATAATAGACAGTGGAAATAAAATGCAGATGATGGAAAGCACTCTTTTGGTACTTTCTGTTATCATGAATGAAAATCGGGAGGAGCCCTTTAATGGCAGTTAAGAATACTACACAGGTTTTAATCGGAGGCAAGATTATTACCCTGAGCGGATATGAAAGTGAAGAATACCTGCAGAAGGTTGCATCTTATATGAATAATAAAATGACGGAATTGGGACAGCTCCCAGGTTACAGCCGTCAGTCCGTGGAGACAAAACACACGCTTCTGAGCCTGAATGTGGCAGATGACTATTTTAAGGCAAAGCGGCAGGCGGAAATTTTCGAGGAGGATCTGGAGGCAAAGGACAGGGAGATGTATGATTTAAAGCATGATCTGATCACCAGCCAGGTACAGCTTGAGAATGCCAGAAAAGACGTGGCCCTAAAAAATGAACAGATAGATAAGCTGCAGAACAGAATAGAGGAACTGGAAAAAGAACTGGAAGAACTTTTAAAATAATAGAAAGTATGCCTGACGTATTTTTTATTGTGAAGAATAACGGCTGCGTGTAAAACTTCCGGAACATAGAATGATAGGGCGCGCTCCGGACAGAAGGAACACGTCCTTTTATTATTTTATAAAGAAAATTATGATAACGCGAATTTTGGAGGAGACAGATTATGAGAGCAGAACTGCTGGCACCTGCCGGCTCTTATGAAGGGCTTCGGGCTGCTGTCACTGCGGGGGCGGATGCGGTCTATATTGGCGGCCAGATGTTCGGAGCCAGGGCATATGCCAAAAACCCGGACACGGACCAATTACTTGAGGCCATAGATTATACCCATCTGCACGGCAGGAAAATTTATATGACAGTGAATACCCTGCTTAAAAACAGGGAGCTTAGGGAACAGCTATACACCTATCTGGCTCCTTATTACCAGCAGGGCGTGGACGGTGTGATCGTACAGGACTATGGTGTTCTGTCTTTTATTAAAAGGGAATTTCCCGGCCTTCCCATCCATGTGAGCACCCAGATGGCTGTGACCGGCCCCTGGGGCGCAGAACTTTTAAAAGAGGCAGGGGCGTCCAGGATCGTGACAGCCCGTGAGTTATCCCTGGAGGAGATCCACAGGATCTACCTGGAAACAGGTGTGGAGATCGAGAGCTTTATCCATGGAGCGCTCTGCTACTGTTATTCCGGTATGTGCCTGTTTTCCAGTATGCTGGGAGGCAGGAGCGGCAACAGAGGAAGATGTGCCCAGCCCTGCAGACTTCCCTATGAAGTGTATGACGGGGAGAAAAAACTGGGAAATAAAGGGGAGGAATACCCTTTGAGCCCAAAGGATATGTGTACCATTGACATCCTTCCGGAGATTTTAAAAGCGGGGGTCTATTCCCTGAAAATCGAAGGGCGGATGAAAAAGCCGGAATATGCGGCCGGTGTTACGAGAATTTACAGAAAGTATCTTGATCTATATGAAAAGAACCCAAAGGGGTACCGTGTCCTGGAAAGTGACAGGCAGGAGCTTTTAAAATTATACCAGAGAGACGGATTTCATGAGGGATATTATAAACAGCACAACGGCAGGAATATGATCGCGGTGCAGAATCTGAAAGCCCAGGATAACAGAGAAAAGGGGCCGGGAAAACGGGATGAGGAATTATTTTCGCAATTGAAAGTTCAATATGTTGATAAGAAATTGCAAGAAAAAATTTATGGAAATGTAATCCTCTTTTGCGGAAGCCCTGCTATACTGGACTTGAAATATGGATCCCGCCATATACAGGTGGAGGGGGAAATGGTACAGGCCGCACAGAAGCAGCCCCTCAGCGCGGAGCGGGTGAAAAAACAGATGGAAAAGACAGGAAATACCCCGTTTGTCTTTGAAGGTCTGGATGTGCAGACCGACGAACAGGGTTTTCTGCCTATGCAGAGCCTAAATGAACTGCGCAGAAAAGGCCTGGAGGCACTGACAAAGGAGTGTCTTTCCCCGTACAAAAGAACTTTGCCTGTGCGGACTGCAAAGCCGGACCGTATGGGAAAGGGAGCAGGAGACTCCAAACGCTTCTATGTATCTGTGGAGACCTGGGAGCAGATGGAGGAAGCTTTAAGACGTGGAGAAGTGGACGGCATTTACTGCAGCATATCCATGTTCTGGGGAGACAGCTTTGAGGAAAAGACCAGGTATGCCATGGAATATATAAAAGAATTCGGCAAAGAGTGTTATCTGGCATTGCCCTATATCCAGAGAGAAAAGATCCTGGAGGGCAAAGAGGAGGAGCTTGAAAATCTGGCAGGGTGTCTGGATGGTTTCCTGGTCCGGAATCCGGAAGAGCTGGGATACTTAAAGCGTCTGGGGCTTGCAAAGAAAGCAGTCTGCGATTACGCTTTATATGCGTTTAATGATGAGGCGAAGGCTTTTCTGGAGGATCAGGGCGCGCTTCGCACCACGGTTCCTCTGGAGCTGAACGGCGGCGAGATACGCCGCAGAGACAATGAGAACAGCGAATGGATCATCTATGGGTATTACCCCATGATGATATCTGCCCAGTGTCTGAAAAAGACCTGTAACACCTGTGGTAAAAAAAGCGGATCTACCCGCCTGAAGGACAGGTACGGGAATTATTTTCATACCCAGTGTGTATGCGGCTTCTGCTATAATGTAATTTACAACAGTGTTCCCACAGGACTATTAAGGGAGGCAGACCAGGTAAAAGCCGCATCTGTTTCGGCAGTCCGTATGAACTTTACCATAGAAGGGAAAGCTGAAACTGGAAGACTGCTCGATTTGTTTCTGGATGTTTACAAGAAAAATAAAGACGTGCCCGGCCAGGTGCCTGACTTTACAAAGGGACATTTGAAACGGGGCGTGGAGTAGGTGAAGAGTTGATAAATTTAATTGTAGAACTTTCCAAATATCTGCTGCTGATACTGGCAGCCCTCTATACGCTGGAGAGTTTCAGTGTATTCAAATACAAAGCGGAGGATGATAAGCGGTATATATTGAGAAAACAGCTTATCGTGATCTTTTTCATGGACTTTGTGGCTTTTCTTGTTATCTTTCTGAAAACAGAGAAGATGGAAGTCATTTATTTCTTTGGAGCCCAGCTTCTGTATTTTATAGTGGTTCAGGTACTTTACAGAATTTTTTACAAAAAGGCGTCATTGCTTTTGCTGAACCATATGTGTATGCTGCTCTCTGTGGGTTTTATCATGCTGGCAAGGCTGGATACGGATTCGGCGGTAAGACAGTTCCGGATCGTAGTGATCGCCACAGTCATTGCCATGGTAATTCCGGTCATGATAAGAAAGCTGACATTTTTGAACAAATGGACCTGGTTTTATGCCGGAGCAGGTATGCTGCTGCTCCTTGTGGTGCTGGTTCTGGGCAAGAATGTCAATGGAGCCAAGATCAATATTTCCCTGGGCGGATTTGCATTTCAGCCTTCAGAGTTTGTTAAGATAATTTTTGTGTTTTTTGTAGCCTGCAGACTTTACAGGAAAAAAGCCACCTTTCAGGACCACGTGATCACAACGGCGATCGCCGCAGCTTATGTGCTGGTGCTGGTGGTATCCAGGGACCTTGGAAGCGCCCTGGTGTTTTTTATCACATATGTGGTCATGCTGTATGTGGCCACCAAGAAACCGCTTTACCTATTGGCAGGACTGGGCTCCGGCTGCGTGGCTGCTGTGGGTGCTTACTTCCTCTTTGGCCATGTGCGTCAGAGGGTGGTGGCCTGGAAGAATCCTTTCTCTGTTTATGAGGGGTCTGGTTACCAGATCGTACAGGGACTTTTTGCCATTGGTACAGGCGGGCTTTTTGGGATGGGGCTTTGTCAGGGTTCACCCAATATGATCCCTTTTGTGAAGCAGGACTATATGTTTGCAGCGATCTGTGAGGAACTGGGCGGTCTTTTTGCCATGTGTCTGATTCTGATCTGCATGAGCATGTTTCTGCTGGTAGTCAATATTTCCCTTCAGATCAAGAAACCATTTTATAAGCTGATCGCGCTGGGGCTGGGAACAGAGTACGCGTTCCAGGTGTTTCTCACCATCGGCGGCGTGACAAAATTTATCCCCATGACGGGAATTACCCTTCCCCTTGTCAGCTACGGCGGAAGCTCTGTATTAAGCACCATTATTATGCTGGCGATTATCCAGGGGTTATATATTTTGAGAGAAGATGAGGATGAAGAACTTGAAAAGCAAAAAGAAAAAAGAAGAGAAGCGTCTCTTAAAGGAAGAGAAGGCGTTGGAGAAAAAAGAATTAAAGGCTAAGAGAGCCCGAAACCGGGAATATGCCATAGTCAGTTATTTTTTCGTTTGCATCTTTATTTCTTTGATTGGCTATATGGTTTATTTCCAGGTGGTGAAGCGTGAGGGCGTGATCAGCAGCCCTTACAATACCAGGCAGGACCAGTTCGAGGACCGGGTGGTACGCGGCAGTATTCTGTCAGCTGACGGACAGACTCTGGCCTATACCCAGGTAAATGATGACGGTTCCGAAACCAGGGTATATCCTTACAACAACGTGTTTGCCCACGTGGTGGGATATGATGCCAACGGCAAAAACGGTCTGGAATCCCTGGCGAATTTCCAGCTCATGTCCTCCCATGACGGCTATCTCTCCCAGGCAGCCAATGAGCTGAAAAGTGAAAAAAACCAGGGTGACAATGTAGTCAGTACACTGGACACGTCTCTGCAGCAGACAGCCTACAATGCCCTGGGTGACAACCGGGGCGCCGTGGTGGTCCTGGACCCAAAAACCGGGGCCGTTCTGGTATCAGTAAGCAAGCCCGACTTCAACCCAAACACCGTGGCGCAGGACTGGGATTATCTGGTCAATGACAGCTCCAACAGCAGTCTCTTGAACCGGGCCACACAGGGTGCGTATCCGCCGGGTTCCACATTTAAGATCGTGACAGCCCTGGCATACTTAAAAGCCCACGGCAGCATAGACGGATATTCCTACAACTGCAGCGGCAGCATTACCATGGATGACCACACCATCACCTGCTATGACGGAGAAGTACACGGGGAGGAAGACTTCACCACAGCCTTTGCCGAATCCTGCAACAGTGCGTTTGCAGGCATCGGTGTAGACCTGGGCAGATCAAAACTGACGCAGACAGCGGAAAGCCTTTTGTTTAACAGCAAACTGCCCATTCCCATCGAATACAATAAAAGCAGATTTGACTTAGGTGACCACCCCGGCAATCCGCTCCTAATGCAGACCTCCATCGGGCAGGGCAACACCTTGGTTTCCCCCATGCACATGGCCATGATCGTCAGTGCTATTGCCAATGACGGCGTACTGATGAAGCCATACTATGTAGACCACGTGGAGAATGTAAACGGAGACATAGTAAAAACTACCAAGCCTGCAGAATACAAACAGCTTTTAGAGACCAGCGAGGCACGCACCATGCAAAGCCTCATGGAGGAGGTAGTAAACCGTGGAACCGCATCCTCTTTAAGCGGAGAAAACTACAGCGCTGCCGGCAAAACCGGTTCAGCCGAATACTACGGCTCCGACGGGGATATCAGAACCCATTCCTGGTTCGTAGGATATTCCACAATGGGAGACTCCCAGATCGCCATAGCCGTCATAGCTGAAGGCGCCGGAACCGGCAGCTCCGTAGCCGTCCCCATAGCCCACGAAGTCTTCAACGAATACTACTACTAAAAAACCGCTTAATAAGCCATTCAAAAATATCAATAAACTTACTGCCTTGTCTCTTTCATAGCCGGAAAAACCCACACTTTCCGAAATCTAACGCATTAAACTCTTTTTTCCACCTATGAAACTACGCGGGGCAGTCACCCCCCCTCCTCCCGCTCCCTTCCTCTTCCGTCCCCCTTTCCCATCCCCCTGTGCAGTTTCCATTTTATCCCTTGCACAGGTATCTAAAAAGAGTTATACTAATACCAACGAAACACAACGCTGACCCGGAAAAGGGTTTTACAGGAGGACTTGCACTATGATTGAAGCAACGAGCTGTGGCGGGGTGGTAATATATCGGGGAAAGATACTGACCTTATACAAATCCTATAAGCACAAATATGAGGGCTGGGTTTTGCCGAAAGGGACAGTTGAAGAAGGCGAAGACTATAAGGATACAGCGCTGCGTGAAGTGAAGGAGGAGGCAGGCGTAGCTGCGAATATCATCAAATATGTAGGTAAAAGCCAGTATAGTTTTTGTGTGCCGGAAGATACTGTGGAAAAGGACGTTTACTGGTATCTCATGGCGGCAGGCAGTTATTACAGCCGGCCACAGAGAGATGAATATTTTGTAGATTCCGGTTTTTACAAGTTCCATGAAGCTTACCATCTATTACGGTTTTCCAACGAAAAGCAGATTCTGGAAAAGGCTTATAATGAATACCTGGATTTGAAAAAATCAAATCTTTGGGGAAACAAAAAGTATTTTTAGTTATTCAGCTGACGAAAGGGACTGGTTTTTCCAGCCCCTTTTTGTACTTTTACTTGGCACCAGGTAACCCGCTATGACAGCTTTCATAAAAAATGGAGGAGGTAGCCATATGTTAGAGCAGATTGATTTAACAAAAGAGATGGGGAAAGAAGAGTACAAAGAAAAGATGGAGATTCTGGAAGGGACCCTTTCCCGCCTGCAGAGAGAATGCAGAGATTTGGGGATTCCGGTTATGATCCTTTTTGAAGGGTTCGGAGCAGCCGGAAAAGGAGTGCAGATCAATAAACTGATCCATCCGCTGGACCCAAGGGGATTTAAGGTTTTTGCCATCAAGCAGGAGTCCAAGGAGGAGCGCATGTATCCGTTTTTGTGGCGCTTCTGGACCAAGACACCGGAGAAGGGAAGAATCGCTATTTTTGATACAAGCTGGTACAGAAGAGTGTCCGTGGACCGGTTTGAGGAAAAACTCTCACCGGAAGAGCTTATGTATGCCTACCAGGAAATCAATACATTTGAGAAAACTCTGACAGACGACGGTGCGGTACTGATAAAATTCTTTATGCATATCAGCAGAAAGGAGCAGAAGAGGCGTTTTGACAAGCTTCTGGATAATAAGGAGACAGCCTGGAGAGTCAGCAAGGCAGATTTAAACCGCAACGAGGAATATGGCACTTACAAAGCCATGCTGGAGGAAATGCTGGAAAAGACTGAGACGGAGTGTGCCCCGTGGACTATCATTGAGGCCATGGACCGCCGTTTTGCCACTGTGAAGATCCTCTCCTCCGTGATTGACAGCCTATCGGAAAAAATAGAGGAGGTCAAAGCAGAAAAACTGGCAAAAGAAGAGAGAAAGAAAGTGGAAGCGGGGGCCGAAACAGAGACAAAAGAGTATGAGCCTCTCCCCAAAAAGGTTCTGGAATCCTCCACTTTAAGCAAAGCGGACCTGACGCTGGCCTATACAAAGGAAGAGTACAAGAAGAAATTAAAAGACTTACAGGACCGCATGGCGATCCTCCACAGCGAGCTGTACAGCCGCAGGATCCCTGTGGTACTTGGATTTGAGGGCTGGGACGCGGGAGGCAAAGGCGGTGCCATCAAACGTCTTACAGAAGCCATGGACCCAAGAGGATATGTGGTGAATCCCACGGCGGCGCCGTCTGTTGTGGAGAAGAATCATCATTACCTGTGGCGGTTCTGGAAGGACATGCCAAAGGCAGGCCATGTTGCCATATTTGACCGTACCTGGTACGGAAGAGTCATGGTGGAACGGATTGAGGGATTCTGCACAAAGGAAGAGTGGCAGCGGGCCTATAAAGAGATTAATGATATGGAAGCCCATCTGGCCCATTCAGGAGCTATTGTACTGAAGTTCTGGATGCACATTGATAAGGACGAGCAGGAGCGCAGATTTAAAGAGCGCATGGAAAATCCGGAAAAACAGTGGAAGATCACGGATGAAGACTGGAGAAACCGGGAAAAATGGGACCAGTACGAGGAGGCAGTCAATGAGATGGTCATCCGGACATCAACCTCCTACGCACCATGGATCATCGTGGAGGGCAATGACAAGTATTATGCCCGCGTCAAGGTGCTGGAATCTGTTGTAAATGCAATTGAGAGAAGGCTGAAGGAATCCAAATAAGGATGGAAATTTATGTTAAACTGGTATAAGAATCTGTATGTTGGCGATAATGCAAAAAAGAAACAAAAAAAGCTGATACGGAAGATCGATCAGGGTGCAGGGGTCATTGATGTTTATCTTGTGACCCTTGCTGTCAACCCGGCTAATTCACTGGAAATAATTTCTGCCAATTATTTGCTGCAGAAACCAGTCAGGAGAAACTGTCCCATGATCGTGGGACTCTGCTCGGGATATTATGAGGCTGTGGACCTGGTGGAACAGATTGCAAAAGAAGTCTATGAGGATACAGGCGCTATGGATATCCGCGGCTGGCTCCTTGAAAAGACAGCCCGGGAGAAAAAAAGAGACTGACAGGTGGGAAGATGATGCTGATACATATAATTTTGGGTATACTAAAAATAATCGGAATTCTGCTGCTGGTAATTTTGTGTCTGCTTCTTCTCCTTCTGCTGTCACTGGTCTTTGTGCCCGTGCGATATTATGGAAGCGCTTACCGGGAGGACGGGGAGTATGAGGCAAAAGTGAAGATATCCTGGCTGTTTCATCTGGTCTTTGTCACAGGCAGATATGGTTCCGAGACGGAGGGAATACAGCTTTCCATTCGTTTTCTGGGAATACCCGTGGATGTGGTATTGAAAAAAATTGCTGCCTGGAGCCAGAAGAGGCAGAAGAAAAAGTCAAAGAAAAAGTCAAAGAAAAAGCCTGAGCTTACCACAGCGGAGGAGAAAAAAACCGCTGTACCGGAGAAGGAAGGAACAGAAGAACAAAAAGCACTTTTGGACAAAGGAAAGGAAACTGCAGAGCAGGCGGAAGCAGTTTCGGAACAGCCGCGCAGCGTTAAACAGGCACTGTTGGAAACAAAAGAGCAGGCCGGCCAAAATGCCAAAGCGGCAACGGTAAAGCAAAAGGAAGAGCCAAAGCCAAAGCCAAAGCGGAATCCCTTGGACAAGATTCGCAGAATTTTCGCGAAAACTGCAGAGATCCTTAAAAAAATCTTTGCTCTTCCCGGAAAGATCAAGGCGGCTTTTGTAAATTTTAGGCGGACAGCCAAAGAAATTTATGGTAAAATAAAGCAGGGAAAGGAATTACTTTCTTCAGAATCCTTTTTAGGAGTAAAGACTCTGATCTTTGGAGAACTGGGCACCCTTATGGGACATGTACGGCCCAGGAAATTAAAGGGGGATATCTATTTTGGATTTGATGACCCGGCTCTTACAGGGCAGGTGCTTGCAGTGGCCAGTATCTTCTATCCGTTTTACGGAAGGGGATTTTCCCTCCATCCTTATTTTGACAGAGTTATATTGGAAGGAAGGGCTCAGATCTGGGGAAGAATGTACGGTGTGATATTTGTCCGTACAGTCTGGAGACTGTTCCGGGATTCCAATGTAAAGGAATTGAGAAAAAAATTCAGGAAAGACAAGTAACGCCTTCCGGGTCCAAATGCCTGGAATGTGAAAGAAAATAAACAATAAGGAGGAAACAACTATGGATTCAGATAATAGTTTCAAGACAACGGTGGATTCCCTCTTCAAGGGAATGGACAGCTTTATCACCACCAAAACAGTGGTAGGTGAGGCGATCACGGTGGGGGATACCATTATCCTTCCACTGATCGACGTATCCTTTGGCGTGGCTGCAGGGGCATTTGCGGATGACAAGAAGAACAACGGCGGCGGAGGTATGGGCGGCAAGGTTTCCCCAAGTGCGGTGCTGGTGATCTCCAATGGCAGTACAAAGTTGGTCAATGTAAAGAATCAGGACGGCATTACCAAGATCCTGGATATGGTCCCTGATTTTGTGAATAAATTCACGGATGGTAAAAAAGTGGAAGTGGCTGCTGCAAAAGAGCCTGCAAAGAAAACAGGATTTGAGAAGAAAGAGGCAGAGGAAGCCAAAGAAGAAGACAAAACAGAAGAGTAAAGAGGATACCGCACATAAAAAAGCCGCCGGGAAGTCATTCATGGCGGCTTTGTGCATATATTAAAGTAAACAGGCAAAAGGAGAAACAGAGAACTGTGCAGAGACTCATTGGATTTTTACTTTTTTGGATTGGAGTAGGGCTGTTTCTTGCCTTGATCTTTCCAAAAAGCTTCCTTATGGTATTACTTGCGGCACTCTGTATGCTGGTAGGGTATAATCTTTTCTGCTGCTGAATGAAATAGAAGATAGAAGAGGACAAAAAAAGACCTTGTCTCATCGGACAAGGCCTTTCCTCATTCTTTACGCTCTCTCCACTTTACCGCTTCTTAAGCAGGAAGTACAAACATACATTTTCTTTGCAGCACCGTTTGCTGTTTTTACTTTAACAGATTTGATGTTGGATTTCCACATCTTGTTTGATCTTCTATGGGAATGGCTCACGTTGTTCCCGAAATGAGCACCTTTTTCACAAATTGCACACTTTGCCATGGTAGCACCTCCTTAACATAGAATAAGTCCGTGTATACAAACTCACAACAATAGTTATTTTAACAGAAGATAAGAGGATTTGCAAGCGAAAATATAAAAATTTTAAATTAATATTTCGTTTTTGGGAAAGATATGTTAGAATGGTTCTATGAAAAAGCGGCTGCCCGGGGAATATGCGAAGCAGCGGCCAAGAAAAAAGCTATGGAGGTGTCCGTGCATGGATGGACTTGTTGATACAGGATTAGGTAAAATAATGATTGATACGGATGTCATCGCTACTTATGCGGGAAGCGTGGCAGTCGAATGTTTTGGAATCGTAGGCATGGCGGCGGTCAGTATGAAAGACGGGCTTGTTAAGCTCCTGAAGAAAGACAGCCTGAAGCATGGAATCAATGTCATCATCACCGATAATAAAATCACTCTGGAATTTCACGTGATCGTAGCGTACGGCGTGAGTATCTCTGCCGTGTCCGACAATCTCATCAGCAATGTGAAATACCGGGTGGAGGAATTTACCGGTTTGACTATAGAGAAGATCAATATCCTTGTAGAGGGCGTAAGAGTAATCGATTAATTAAGGAGGAAACTTGTTTTGAATACCAATACCGTTGACGCTAAGATGCTTGGCAGGATGTTTCTGGCTGGTGCCAAAAATCTGGAAGCTAAGAAAGAATGGATTAATGAACTGAATGTGTTCCCTGTACCGGATGGTGATACGGGAACGAATATGACGCTGACAATTCTGTCTGCTGCTTCCGAAGTAAGTGCTCTTGAGGATCCGACCATGAAGACACTGGCAAAAGCCATCTCTTCCGGTTCTCTGCGCGGGGCAAGAGGAAACTCAGGCGTTATCCTTTCTCAGCTTCTGAGGGGTTTTACAAAAACCATTGAACATTACGATACCGTGGATGCTCCTGTATTTGCGAAAGCATTTGAAAAAGGTGTGGAAACCGCCTATAAAGCTGTTATGAAGCCAAAGGAAGGAACCATCCTGACAGTAGCCAGAGGCGCGGCTGACAAGGCCCTGGAGATCGCGGAGGACTGCAGTGATCTTGGGAGTTTCTTCACAGATGTCATTGCCCATGCAGAACATGTGCTCTCCAGAACACCGGACATGCTTCCGGTCCTCAAAGAGGCGGGTGTTGTGGATTCCGGCGGTCAGGGACTTGTAGAGGTTCTCAAAGGTGCTTTTGACGGCTATCTGGGCAAAGAAATTGATATGAATTTTGAGAAGCCCAAATCCTCAGGCATGAGCAAACCGGTATCCGCAAAGGAGAGTAATATCAAATTCGGTTACTGTACAGAATTCATTATTATGCTGGAGAAGGCATTTCCGGAAAAAGAGGAACAAGCTTTCAAGGAGTTTCTTATGTCTATAGGAGATTCCCTGGTAGTTGTGGCAGATGATGAAATCGTTAAGGTGCATGTACATACCAATGATCCTGGTATGGCAATCCAGAAAGCCCTGACCTATGGCCAGCTCTCCAATATGAAAATAGATAACATGCGTCTGGAACACCATGAAAAGGTGATCAAAGAGGCAGAAAAGCTGGCAGCACAGCAGAGGGAATCCGTGCCGGAAAAAGAAGTGGGATTTATCTCTGTTTCGGTAGGGGACGGCATGGGAGATATCTTCCGTGATCTGGGCGCCGATTATCTCATAGAGGGCGGACAGACTATGAACCCAAGTACAGAGGATATGCTGAAAGCCATTGAGCAGGTACATGCCAAGAATATATTTGTGTTCCCAAACAATAAAAATATTATTCTGGCAGCAAATCAGGCAAGGGATTTGACAGAGGATAAGAATATCATTGTCATTCCAACCAAGACCATTCCCCAGGGGATCACGGCTCTGATCAATTATGTACCGGAGAAGACAGTGGAGCAGAACACGGAGGAGATGCTTCAGTGCATCGGTAATGTAAAGACCGGACAGGTCACTTATGCGGTGAGAGATACCAGGATTGATGATAAGGAAATCCGGCAGGGTGATATTATGGGAATCGGCGACCACGGTATTTTAGCTGTAGGCGAGGGCGTGGAAGGGATTACCATGGAGACCATTGACGCTATGGTGGATGAAGATACAGAGATCATCAGCGTATATTACGGTTCCGATGTGAACAGGGAGGACGCCCAGCGTCTGGGTGAGAAGCTGGAGGAGCGTTATCCGGATTTTGATGTGGAAGTAAATAACGGCGGTCAGCCGATTTATTATTATGTGGTATCCGTGGAATAACCTGCGTGAAGGTACTGAACAGTTACAGAATAAGAGGTGTGGACGCGGCTTTAGCCTGCTGCGGAAACACCTCTTCTTTACACCAGGGGAAGGTTTTATACGGTCAGTCCGGTAAATACGCGGACTTGCCAAAGAGTTACGAAAGACAGCAGTGTCAGACAGGGATGGAGTAACAGATATGAGAGAAGCAGATGCAATCCGTTCCATCAAGGGAATTGGTGAGAAGACAGAAAAATTATTTGCGAAACTGGGGATACGAAGTGTGGGTGATCTGCTTAGATACTACCCCAGGGACTACGAAGAATATGCGCAGCCTGAGAGCATCCCAATGCTGAGGCCCGGGAAAAAGGCTGCTGTGGCCGGCAGGATAGCCGGAAAAGTTGGTGTGCGCAGTACAGGAAGGCTCACGGTGGTGACAGCTGTTCTGAAAGAGGAGGGAAAAAGCCTTTCCCTGACCTGGTATAACATGCCCTTTTTGAGAAATACCATATCCTCGGGAAGCTGCTACATATTTCGTGGAATGGTCACGGAAAAGAAAGGGCGCCTGACAATGGAGCACCCGGAGGTATTCACGCCTGAAAAGTACGGAGAGATGCTGCACACGCTGCATCCGGTTTACGGCCTGACCAAAGGACTTACGAATAAGCTGGTGGTCAAGACGGTACAGCAGGCTCTGGATGAGAAGGAGATCGTGCAGGAATATCTCCCGGAGGATTTCCGCAGCCATTATCACTTGGCGGAATATAACTTTGCGGTTTCTGAAATCCATTTTCCAAGAGACAAAAAGAATATGCTTCTGGGCAGAAGAAGGCTGGTATTTGATGAATTTCTATTTTTCATACTGGCTGTACGCATGATGAAAGAAAAGACCCAGGATGCTGCCAGCCATTTTACCATGAAACCCGTTTGGGAGACAGAGAATGTCATAGAGAACCTGCCCTACCCTCTGACCAATGCCCAGAGGCGTGTTTGGGGGGAGATCGAGAGGGATATGACAGGACATACCCTTATGTCCAGGCTGGTACAGGGTGATGTGGGAAGCGGAAAGACTATTATCGCATTTCTATCCATGATCCTGGCAGCTGTCAATGGATACCAGTCTGCGCTGATGGTTCCCACAGAGGTTTTGGCTGCCCAGCACTTTGAAGCGCTGAAAAAACTGTTAAAGGAGCAGGGACTGGCCTTTGAGCCGGTGCTGCTGACAGGTTCCTGTACAGCAAAGGAAAAGCGGATGATTTACGAGCAGATATCTTGCGGGCAGGCGAAAATGGTGGTGGGCACCCACGCCCTGATCCAGGAGAAGGTACAGTACGAGAACCTGGCTCTGGTCGTGACGGATGAACAGCACCGCTTTGGTGTGAACCAGAGAGATGACTTGTCTAAAAAGGGGGAGAAGCCCCATGTTCTTGTCATGAGTGCAACCCCCATACCCAGGACGCTGGCCATAATCCTGTACGGAGATTTGGATATTTCCGTCATTGACGAGCTTCCGGCAAGAAGACTGCCCATAAAAAACTGTGTGGTAGATATTTCTTACCGGCCAAAAGCATATGCTTTTATGGAGCGGGAGATTCAGGCCGGAAGACAGGTCTATGTCATCTGTCCCATGGTGGAGGAGAGTGAAGGGCTGGAAGCGGAAAATGTACTGGATTACACAGAGCGCCTGCGAAACATCATGCCTCCGGACATAAAGACAGAGCCACTTCACGGCAGAATGAAACCCGCTGACAAAAATAAGATCATGAGTGCCTTTGCTTCCGGTGAGATACAGATTCTGGTATCCACTACAGTGGTGGAGGTAGGTGTGAATGTTCCCAATGCCACAGTCATGATGGTGGAGAACGCGGAGCGATTCGGCCTGGCGCAGCTTCACCAGCTCAGAGGACGCGTAGGGCGCGGGGAACATCAGTCTTACTGCATATTCATGCAGGGGCAGGACGCCCAGGAGACAAAGGAGCGTTTGGAGATTCTGGTAAAATCCAACGACGGCTTTGAAATCGCAGGGGAGGATCTGCGGCTCCGGGGACCGGGGGATCTGTTCGGAATCCGTCAGAGCGGAGATATGGAATTTGCTCTGGCTGATATATACCAGGATGCCCAGGTGTTGAAAGAGGCCAGTGAAGCGGGAGGAGCAATCCTGAAGCTGGACCCGGATTTATCACTGGAACAACACAGAAGGCTCAAGGCACGTCTTCTGGATTATGCGAAGGAACGGCTGGAGCTGCCGGGACTATAGAGAAAAGGTGCGTAACGGTGAAGATACTGAACAGTTACCAAGGTGTGACAGCATGAAGAAAAATGCATTAGTAAAAGATTTTTTTATGGAGATAAAAAAGACCAGGAACCGGTTTCTGTCCATTATGCTCATTGCAGCACTGGGCGTTGCTTTTTTTGCCGGTGTGAGGGCAGCGGCTCCGGATATGAATATGTCGGCAGACCTTCTGTATGACAAGAGCAATTTCATGGATATCCGCATACTGGGCGACCTGGGTCTTACAGAGAAAGACATAGAGGCGATCCGGGATATAAAGGGTGTGGAGAATGTGCGGGGCGGCTACAGTGCCGATGTGCTCTGCAGTACAGAGGAAGCACAGCTTGTAGTCCGCATGATGTCGGCCAATGACCATATCAACAAGATAACAGTAAAACAGGGCCGTATGCCAAAAAAACCAAACGAATGCCTTGCGGACGAACGGTTTTTAAGCCTTTCAGGCTATAAGGTAGGGGATACGGTCACTGTAAAATCCGGTACGGATGACGATATCGGGGATACACTTGCGGTCACAGAATATAAAATTGTGGGAAGCGGAACCACTGCCTATTATCTCAGTCTGGACAGAGGAACCAGCAAGATAGGAAACGGGGAGCTGAGCAGCTTCCTGGTTATTCCTCCGGAAAGCTTTTCCCTGGAAGTGTATACAGAGGCCGTGATACGTGTAGCAGGAGCCGGAGAACTCTTGTCAGGATCTGAGAAGTACGAGGATACGGTAAAAGAAGTGGAAGACCGGCTGGAAGCCATTGCAGACGGCCGTTGTAAGATCCGCTATGAGTCGGTTCGCCGGGAAGGTCAGGAAAAACTGGATGATGCGTCCGCGGAGATAGAGGAGAACCGGAAGAAGCTTGCGGATGCAAAAAAGGAACTGGATGACGGAGAAAAAGAACTCACGGATGCGGAACAAAAACTTGCGGATGCAAAAGAGGAATTAAAAACCGCCAGGGACAAACTGACTGACGGGGAAGCCCAGCTTGCAGACGGCCAGGCACAGGTGGCGGATGGTGAGAGCCAGATCGCAGAGGGATGGAACTCCTATTATGAAAATGCGTCCACTCTGAAAGAAAAGACGCAGGAACTGGAAGATGCCCGGGCGCAGACTGCAGACGGTGAGCAGCAGATTGCGGAGGGCTGGCAGGAAATTGGCACACAAAAAGCAGCGCTTGCGGATGGTCGAAGCCAGATCGAGGAGGGGAAAGCCCAGATAGCCCAGAGCAAACAAAAGCTGAATGACGGAATCGCACAGACAAAAAACGGTATTGCCCAGGTAGAGCAGAAAATCCAGGAGATAGAGGCAGGTCTGCCTGCTGTCCAAAACGGTATTACAGAGGTTACGGATGGCATCAGCCAGGTGGAAGCAGCACTAGCGGATCTGCAGCAGAAACAGGCGGCTGTCCGGGATGGGATTGCCCAGTTGGAAGAGCAGCTTGCCGCTTTGCCCCCTGAGGCGGAGGATATCCGGCAGCAGTTAGAAGCCCAGCTTGGTCAGGCGAGAGAGCAGGAGGCAGCACTTGCAGCAGGAATCACAGCCGCTGGGGAGAAGCAAACCGGCCTTCAGTCAACTCTGCAGCAGCTTCAGGAACAGAAGGAACAGATGGATCAGGGCCTTCTGGTACTCAAAGAGCAGCAGAATACCCTGCCAGTCACATTGGAGGATCTTCAAAAGCAGTTAGCCCAGGTGGAGGAGCAGGAAAAGACCTTGGCATCCAAGGAGGCAGAGATTGGGGCGGGGGAGAACCAGTTGGCCCAGGCGGAGGAACTCATCAAGGAGAAGGAGCAGGAGCTGGAAGCTGGAAAGTTTCAGGTGGAGGAAGGTGCAGTCCAGCTGGCTGACGGAGAAGATCAGCTAGATGAGGCCAGGGCACTTCTGGAATCCAAAGAAACAGAGCTTGCAAGCGCCAAAAAACAGCTCATCCAGTCAAAAAAAGAACTGGATGACGGAAAAGCACAGCTTGCGGACGGAGAAAAAGAAATCGCGGACGGGGAGTCTGAGATTGAGGAGAACCGGCAGAAGCTTGCGGATGGACGCAGAGAATACGAAGATAAAAAAGCCGATGCCGACGAGAGGATAGCGGATGCCCGGCAAAAAGTTGCGGATGGGCAGAAGGAACTGGACGAACTGGAAGTGCCGGAATGGCACGTTCTCAACCGTGATCACATACAGACTTATGTGGAGTACGAGCAGGATGCTGACAGGATCAAGGCTATCGGGGATGTATTTCCGGCAATCTTTTTCCTGGTTGCATCCCTCATATGCCTGACCACCATGACCCGCATGGTGGAGGAAGAGAGAACCCAGATCGGCACCTTGAAGGCGCTGGGATATAGTAAGTTATCCATAGCGGCAAAATATTTGTGTTATGCCCTCCTGGCGTCTCTTATAGGCAGCCTGGTGGGGCTGGTGGCAGGGCAGAAGATACTGCCGCCTGTCATTATCAATGCTTATGGCATTCTTTATAATAACCTTCCTGAGGCAGTGGCACCCCTTCATGTGGGGTATTCCGTGTCATCCACACTTCTGGCTATTGCCTGCACCACAGCCGCAGCCGGAATCGCCTGTTATAAAGAGCTTATGTCCACACCTGCAACACTGATGCGGCCAGCAGCTCCAAAGTCAGGAAAAAGAGTGCTGCTGGAACGGGTGGGGATCATCTGGAATCACTTAAGCTTTACCAACAAATCCACAGTCCGCAACCTGTTCCGTTATAAGAAGCGGTTTTTCATGACTGTGCTGGGCATCGGCGGATGCATGGGACTTCTGCTGGTGGGATTCGGCGTCAAGGATTCTGTCCGTTCCATTGGCACGATCCAGTATAATGACCTGCTGTCTTATCATGCAGAGGTGGTTCTGGAGGATAAGGTGACACAGGAGGAAAAGGACGAAGTGGTGAAAGCCATGGAGAAGGATAAGGACATCAAATCATTCATGGCAGTTTACAAGACATCCATGGATATTGAAAACGTGAAAGAGGATGTGACGAAAAGCGCCTATGTCATGGTCCCGGAAGATGCAAAAGAATTCAAAAAATATGCTGACCTGCGCAGCCGCACAACAAAAGAACATTATGAGCTGTCAGATGACGGGATCATCATATCGGAAAAACTGGCAAAGCTGCTGGATGTGAAGGAAGGCGACACGGTGGTCCTGAAAGAGGAGGAGACGGACCGTTTTGAAGTGAAGGTTTCCCATATTACAGAGAATTATTTCCTTCATTACATTTACATTTCACCCAAACTGTACAGCCAGGTGTTCGGTGAAACGCCGGAATTTGTGGATTATCTTACGATCAATAGCTCCACGGAAAGTTCTTTTGAAGATAGTATGCAGGAAAAATATATGGCATATGACCAGGTGTCCGAAGTGTCTTTTATCACCAAAACAGCGGACAGGATCGCCAATATGCTGAAAAGCCTTGATACGGTCATCTATGTACTGGTCATCGCTGCAGGCCTGCTGGCGTTTGTTGTATTATATAATCTGAATAACATTAATATCAGTGAGCGGATCCGGGAGCTGGCTACTTTAAAGGTCCTTGGATTTTATGATATGGAAGTATCCAGATATGTACTCAGAGAGAATGTCTGCCTGACGCTTATTGGGTGTTTTCTGGGGATTTTCTTTGGAAAAATCCTGCATAGGTTTGTGATCCTCACAGCGGAAACGGATATTATGATGTTCGGCAGAGACATTGAAATCATCAGTTTTGTGTACAGTATCCTGATTACTTTATTCTTTTCAGCAGTGGTAAATTTCTTCATGCATTTCCGCCTAAAAAAGGTGGATATGGTGGAGTCCATGAAAAGTGTGGAGTAAAAAACTTGAATTTTTTTAAAAAAAGGTATATGATTAACGGGAAAATCGAAATTTCAAAGGGTATGTAAAAGGAGGAGATTTATTATGCCTATTAAGAAATCAACGACAAAAGCAGCAGCAACAGAGGCTGTGAAGACAACGACCGACGAGAAAAAGACAGAAGCAGTAACCGCTGCAGAACCAGTGAAAACTGCGAAAACCACAGAGAAAAAACAGCCTGTAAAACGTGCCGCTGCAAAGAAAGCCGTAGCTGAGAAAAAAGCTGCTGTAAAACCTGCTGCAAAGGCTGCAGAAGCAAAGAAATGTGTTTATGTTCAGTGCATGGGCAGTGAATACAAGGTTGAAGATATTGAGAACAGTGTAAAAAAAGCATGGATGGACGAGACCGGAAAAAAAGAGAGCGACATCAAAGAAATGCAGATTTACATCAAACCGGAAGAGAATGCCGCTTACTATGTGATCAACAAGGAATACAAAGAAGGCGGAAATAAAGTAGATTTATAAGAACGTGCTTTCATGAGGTTTTATGTAAAAGGAAAAGAGGGAGCTCCTTCATTGGGAAGAAGCGCCCTCTTTTTTGAATGAAGGCTCATTCAGTTTTGCTGAACATTACTGTTCAGAACTTTTTAAGCTTCTAATTAAAGCTGAGTAGAACCGTTAGACATCGGAGTGGATCCTCCGCTTGACATCTGTCTTTCCTGTGCTTCGATCATTTTCTTAACCATATAACCACCAACAGAACCGTTCTGTTTGGAAGTCAGGTTTCCGTTGTAACCGTCTGTAAGCGGTACACCTAACTCATTGGCTACCTCATATTTAAAACGGTTTAATGCACTCTTTGCTTCGGGTACTGCTGCGCTGTTAGAAGAATTTGTGTTAGACATTTTTTTCTTCCTCCTTAAATGTTTTGTTTTTTTGTTACAATGGTAGTATGTGATTTATTTATATTTTTACACATAGAAGTTCTTTCAAGTTTTGACAAATTTTGTGAATTGTATTACAATAAGGGTTCAGTGAATAAAACATTTAATTTGCGCAGGTTGATTTGTATAAATCTGTAAAATATGTATAAAATTTAAAATAATAATTGCAGTTAGTTGTTATATTTGCTATAATTGTTCTGATAAAAGAAAATGAGGATGATAGAATATGAATGTTGGTATTATAGCGCACAACAGTAAAAAACCTCTGATTGAAGATTTTTGTATTGCTTATAAGAATATTCTGGCAAAACACCAGGTCTATGCCACCGGGACAACGGGCAGAAGGATTGAGGAAGTGACCAATCTGCATGTTCACAAGTTCCTTCCGGGAAGCATGGGCGGAGATAAGCAGTTTACAGAAATGATAGAGCGGGGAGATATAGATATGGTGATCTTTTTCTATAACCCGGCTATGATCGATCAGAAAGAACCGGATGTCTACCAGATTTCCCGGTGCTGTGACCAGTACAATATCCCTATCGCTACGAATATCGCTACAGCAGAATCCCTGATTCTGGGACTTGACCATGGTGATCTGGATTGGCGGCTGAGTAAGTAGAGAAAAGGAATTACAACAAGATGAGAGTGATTGCAGGAAGTGCAAAGAGTATGCCCCTCAAGACAATCCCCGGTACGGACACCCGGCCGACCACCGACAGAATCAAGGAGACGCTGTTTAATATGCTGCAGCCTTACCTATGTGAATGCCGGTTCCTGGATACTTTTTCAGGCAGTGGTGCTATCGGAATTGAAGCATTGAGCAGAGGGGCATATTCGTGTGTCTTTATAGAAAAAAATAAAAAAGCGGCAGAGTGCATTCGGGAAAATCTGAAGTTTACCCGGCTTGCTGATAAAGCAGAACTTTACTGCCAGGACGTTTTTTCTGCCCTGGGCGTTCTGGAGGGCAGCGAGCCCTTCGGCTGTATTTTCATGGACCCTCCCTACAATAGGGAACTGGAAAAACAGGTGCTTTCGGTGCTTTCCAAAGCATCCTATGTGGATGAGGATACCCTGATCGTGGTGGAAGCCTCCTTAGAGACACCCTTTGATTATCTGGAAGAGTACGGCTTCACTATGGTAAAAGACAAGAGATACAAAACGAACCGGCACATTTTCCTGAGAAAGGCATGAGATACGAGCGATGGTGAGAGCAATATATCCGGGCAGCTTTGACCCGGCAACTTTTGGACATCTGGACGTAATAAAGAGGGCAGCGGAGCTTTTTGATGAGGTAATTGTTGGAGTTTTGATGAATTCTGAAAAAAGTCCGTTGTTTTCTGTCGAAGAACGTGTTAATATATTAAAGAAAGTGACGGCGGATATCCCGAACCTGAAAGTGACATCATTTTCAGGGCTGTCGGTGAATTTCGCAAGAAGCTGTGATGCCAAGGTGATTATCCGCGGTCTGCGGGCAATTACTGATTTTGAATATGAACTGCAGATGGCACAGACCAACCGGGTGCTTGCCAGGGATGTGGATACCATGTTTCTGACTACCAGCCTGGAATATGCCTACTTAAGTTCCACCACTGTAAAAGAAGCCGCCTATTTCGGCGCGGATATATCTAAGTTCGTTCCGGAGTACGTCGTTGAAAAAGTGAGAGAAAAATTCGCACAGAAGGAAAAAAAGTAAGAATACAATAAGGAGAATGATTATGAGTAGCAGAATTGAACAGATTATCGAAGAAATTGAAGAATATGTAGAGAGCTGCAAATATCAGCCATTGTCCACCACCAAAATCGTAGTGAACAAGGAAGAATTAGAAGAACTTCTTCGTGAACTGCGTATGAAAACTCCGGATGAGATCAAGAGATACCAGAAGATCATCAGTAACAAAGATGCCATCCTGGCAGATGCCCAGGCTAAGGCAGATACCATTATTGCTGAGACTAAAGTTCAGGTACAGGAGATGGTAAAGGAGTCTGAGGTGATGCAGCAGGCATACGCACAGGCCAATGAGACAGTGAATACCGCTAACCGTCAAGCTCAGGAGATCATTGACGCGGCAACCAATGATGCCAATAATCTGCGTCTCAGTGCAATTTCCTATACAGATGAAATGATGGCTAATATGGGCCAGATCATGGCCAACACTCTTGAGGATGCAGGCGCAAAATACAACGAGTTTGTCCGTTCCCTGCAGGCTTCTCTGGATGTGATCAACAGAAACAGAAGCGAACTGCAGCCCCAGCTTGGAGGAGCAGCGCCGGTACAGGAAACTGCACCGACAGAGAGCGTATCTTTGGACGATGATGATTTAGATGATTTCGATGAATAAAATTGCCAGAAGGCCTGTGAGCAGAAAGTTGACGATTTTTGCCCATATGTAAGGCCCGAAGGAAAGGTCTGTTCCCGCAAGCATGGATTTTGTCTGAGCTGCAACGCAGATTCCGCCGAAGGCAGTGATCCCCAGCAGCATAGGGTACAGGATCATAAGGTCCCAGCCAGTACCTGCCAGGGCAGTGATGCCGGTGGTCATTTCTGTGATGCCGCACATGAGATACATAACAGGCCCTAAAGGTGCAAATACCTTTTTAATGACACCCTGGAAGACAGAAAAGAGGATGATATATCCTCCCAGTTTTGTGATGGACTCAAATCCGTTCATAATAGAGGTATCCAGAATTTCTCCCACGGGGGATTGGATGGATATCTCTTTTTCGTTTCTTTTGTTTTCTGCATGATCGTCAGAATCAGCGGCAATGGCCTGGCGGTCGGCTCTCCTTCGGAAAAGGAGGCAGCACAGATAGTTGGCAAGATAGATGATGCCATAGGTAGGCAGGATCAGTGCCTTCTGGCCAAGGGCCTGCAGACAGACATAGGAAGATAGGAAGGAGGGACCGGGGTGGTTGGCAAAGGTGAGCAGGTATTCGGCCTCTTTTTTGGAAATACGTTTTTCCAGGTAGAGGTCAGCAGTCACTTTGGCGCCCATGGGATAGCCGCAAACAAGGCCAAGGATCAGAGCGTAGGCACCGTCACAGGAGAGGGCGAAAAAGCGGTGCCACAGTCCGGCGGGGATACGGATCCAGTTTTTCAGCAGGTCAGTCTTGATCAGCAGGTTTGAGATGATCATAAAGGGCAGCAGGGAAGGCAGCAGGGTTTCAAACCAAAGCATCAGGCCGGAGGCTGCGCAGGTGAAGGAGGTGTCCGGGAATAGGAGGAGGAATGCAAGCATAATAAGGAAGGGGAGCAGGGAGAGGGAGCGTTTCATGAGGGGCCTCTTTGGGGTTTTTTTAAGTATATGCGGGGGGGAGGGGGATGTAGTATTCTTTTGTGAGGGATGGTGAATGCGGACGGAAGCGTATGGGAGAAGGCCGGGGGAGAGGCGGCATCCCGTCTGTGAGCCAAATATTAAACAAGTAAAAACACACCATCCCCTTGCCAATCAGGGGAGAATGTGACAAAATAGAAGACAGCAGAGGAATAAAATTACAGGAGGAATTGTTATGTCAGTATTAGAGAATCTGAAACCGGAAAGAGTTTTTCATTATTTTGAGGAGATTACAAAAATTCCCCATGGTTCTGGGAATACGCAGGGGATCAGTGATTATCTTGCAGATTTTGCCAGGGAGCATGGACTTCGTTATGTTCAGGATGAAAGCGGGAATGTGATTATATTTAAGGAGGCTGCCAGCGGATATGAGAATGCTCCGGTGGTGATCCTGCAGGGACATGTGGATATGGTCTGCGAAAAGCTTCCAAACAGTACCCATGATTTTACAAAAGACCCGCTTACACTTTTTGTTGAGGGGGATATGATACATGCGGACGGCACTACGCTGGGCGGTGATAACGGGATTGCTGTAGCCTATGAGCTGGCCATTCTGGAGGATGATAAACTGCAGCATCCGGCCATTGAAGCTGTGTTTACTGTGGATGAGGAGATTGGACTATTGGGAGCATCTGCTCTGGATACGACTCCCATGAAAGGGAAGTATCTGATCAATCTGGACTCTGAGGAGGAAGGGATTCTCTGGGCAGGCTGTGCGGGCGGTATGACAAGTATTAGTGAGCTGCCTGTAAAGTATCAGGAGAGAACAGGGATTTGCTATGATATTAAGGTGGATGGACTTCTGGGCGGCCACTCCGGGGCTGAGATTGATAAAATAAGGGCAAATGCCACACTGCTTATGGCAAGATTTCTCCATGAGTTCAGAGAGTATGGGGAGTTTGGACTGCTTTCCTTAAATGGCGGACAAAAAGATAATGCGATTCCCCGTCAGGCACAGGCTTCTGTACTGGTGGAAGCGGAAGATGGGGAAAAGCTGGTAAGCTATGCCGAAGAATTTACGCAGATGCTCAGAAAAGAATATACAGGTACAGATGAGGGGATCACGGTGACGGCTGCGTGTAAGGGCGAGAAGGGCGCACAGGTGCTTCACCCGGTAAGCCAGGAAAAAGTGCTCTTCTTCCTTGTGAATTATCCAAACGGCATTCAGAAGATGTGCGGATTCATAGAGGGACTTGTGGAGACATCCTGTAATGTGGGTGTTACAAGACTGACGGAGGAGTGTTTGACCTGCTCTGCCAGTGTGAGAAGCTCCGCAGGTTCGGCTAAAAAAGCACTGGGTCAGAAAATACAGTATCTGACGGAATTTTTAGGCGGTGAGTATCATGTGGAAGGGGATTATCCTTCCTGGGAGTATCGTCAGGATTCTGTTTTGCGTCCGCTGATGGTTCAGGTTTACAAAGAAATGTTTAAGGAGGAGCCTGCTGTCCAGGTGATCCATGCCGGTCTGGAATGCGGATTGTTCTACGAGAAAATTCCGGGACTTGACTGTATTTCCATAGGACCGGATATGAAGGATATCCATACTTCTGAGGAGACTCTTTCCATCTCCTCCACAGCCAGAGTCTATGAATATCTGCTGGAAGTATTAAGAAGATTGAAACAATAGAAAGCACGCTCCGCGAACTTGCTATTGTCAAAAATAATTGGAATATTTTCCCCTGTCTGTTCATAAAATGATATGTACGGGTAAGAGCGGGCTTTTTTATGCTCTGGTACAGGCACAGCCGAATTTTATGTCAGATGGGGGAATTTTTGTGCGGAAATGGATACTGTTTTTTCTGATTTTGGTGTTTGCAGATGTTTTTGCCATCAGTTCCCTGAAAGAACATGTTTCCCTGGAAACCCTGCGGGAAGCCGGGATTCCTGTTCAGGAGATGGAGAAAGCAGGTATGTCTTCTGAGGAGATGGAACTTTTTCTGCCTTTTTGGCAGGATATGGAGTATTTTCCTCTTGCCGTTTGCCCTGTGGAAAAGGAAGATCCGTTTTCTTTTGCGGATACCTGGATGGAGGAGCGGAATTATGGGGGAAAACGGAAACATGAAGGCTGCGATATTTTCGGTAAAGCAATGCTTTCCGGGTATTACCCTGTCATCAGTGTCACAGACGGAACTGTGGAGAAGGTGGGATGGCTCCCCTTGGGAGGCTGGAGGATTGGAATCCGAAGTCCGGGAGGAGGCTATTTTTATTATGCCCATCTGAGTGGTTACGGCAGGGAATTTCAGGAGGGGGAAGCTGTAAAAGCAGGAGAGCTTCTGGGGTTTCTGGGTGACACCGGATATGGCGAAGAGGGGACACGCGGGAAGTTTGCACCCCATTTACATATGGGATTATACGTGAGATACGGTAGTGAGGAGGAATATGCCTTAAATCCGTATCCTGTGCTTGTATACCTGAAGAATCATACAAAGGAGATAAGTTACTGAATTTCTATGGTGAGAGCTATGGAAATATGCTATACTTAATATACCTTACGCGAAAACCAGGCCGTTATAGGGAAATCAAAGCGCGCGGCTCTGGATACCCATTCGGGCACCCCGCAAATTGTGCCGCAAAAGATGCGGCTGCGATCAGGGACAGAAAAACAGGCGCACTGGTAAGGAGTAATGTCTTATGGAGATACATTTATGGCGTGAACTGCTGATTCCGTATGAACTTGCTGTCAAAGAGCTGGTTATCAAATTTAACCATCTGAAGAAGGAGCACAAAGAAAAGGACCTGTACTCCCCCATCGAGCAAGTAAGCGGAAGAGTCAAAACAATTAACAGTATTCTGGAGAAAATGCAGAGAAAAAATATATCCTGGGCAGACCTGGAGGAGAAGGTGGAAGATATCGCCGGCATCCGGGTCATCTGCCAGTTTTATGAAGATATTGAAAAAGTAGCAGAGATAATAAGAAAGCGCCGGGATATGCAGGTGGTGGAGGAGAAGGATTATCTCACACACATGAAAGAGAGTGGATACAGAAGCTATCATATGATCGTTCTGTATCATGTGGAGACTTTAGACGGCCCAAAAGAGATCAGGGCTGAGATTCAGATCCGGACCCTTGCCATGAATTTCTGGGCAACCATTGAACATTCCCTGCAGTACAAGTACAAGGGAAATATGCCGCTTCATTTAAAGGCGCGGCTGAACCATGCGGCTCAGTCCATTCTGCTTTTGGATGAAGAAATGTCATCTGTACGCAGTGAGGTTATGGACGCACAGAATTCCATGCTGCACCAGTCGAATCTGGTGACCGGAATCCTGAATAATATTGAGAATCTATACCACTACTCCAACAAGCGGGAAGTGGCAAAAATACAGGATGAATTTTACCGGATCTATGAGACAAAGGATTTGTCCAGGCTGGAGAGGTTCCACCGGGAACTGGATATTATCGCTGAGGGCTATCGGGCCCAGGCAGTGGCTACAGAAGAGATTATGTAAAGGAAGAGGTAACTGGAAAGGTACATTCAGTTACACAGAAAGAAAAATGAATCTGCCGAGTGCTTATGAACAAGAAATGAAAGAACTGCTGGGCACGGAGCTGGAGGCCTATAAAAAGAGCCTTGACCTGCCGGTGATGCAGGGGCTTCGTGTCAATTCAGCAAAGATCACATGTGAAGAATTTGAGGCTGTCTCCCCCTTCTCCATGGAGAAAGTACCCTGGATACCCAATGGGTATTTTCTGAAGGAGGAGGAGCGTGCATCCAGGCATCCTTATTATTATGCGGGACTTTATTACATCCAGGAGCCAAGTGCTATGACACCGGCCAGTAGGCTTCCCGTGGAGCCTGGGGATTATGTGCTGGATTTATGCGCGGCTCCCGGCGGCAAGGCCACGGAGCTGGGCAGCCGGCTTGGAGGAGAGGGATTGCTTTTTGCAAATGACATCAGCAGCAGCCGGGCTAAGGCTTTATTAAAAAATCTGGAGATGGCCGGCATTCCCAATATCTACGTGACCAGCGAGGACCCGGAGGTGCTTGAGAGAAATTTTTCAGGTTTTTATGATAAAGTGCTTATTGATGCACCCTGTTCCGGGGAGGGAATGTTCCACCGGGAACCCAGGATGATGGAATACTGGAAGGAGAGAGGGCCTGAGGCTTATGTCCCCATACAGAAAAAACTCATTCTTCAGGGGGCCGGTATGCTGCGCGGGGGAGGAATGCTTTTATATTCCACCTGCACATTTTCAAGGAAAGAGGACGAGGAAGTGATTGAATATCTGCTGCAGAATATGCCGGATATGCGTCTGAAGGAGATCCTTCCCTACGAAGGATTTGCAAAAGGCGCCGGACTTGAAAAATGTGTCAGGATTTTCCCGCACAGAATGCCCGGTGAAGGGCATTTTCTGGCTTTACTGGAAAAGAGCCAAAAGACTGGGGAAGACAGCGGCAGAGACAGGCGGCGTCCGGGAAAAAGAAAGCCGCAGAAGATGCCGGATTGTGTGGAGGAGTTTCTGTCACTTTTGGCCTGCCCCATAGACAGAGAGAGGCTGAAACTGGACCGTGACAGACTTTACCTTCTTCCCGTTAGGGAGGAGATGCCGAAACTCCGCTATCTCCGCACAGGGCTCTATCTGGGGGATTTGAAGAAAAACAGATTTGAGCCTTCCCAGGCACTGGCTATGGCCTTAAAGCCAGAGGCGTTTGTCTCCTGCATCCGGCTGGAACCGGAGGATGTGCGGGCAGTCAAATACCTAAAAGGGGAGACCCTGGATGTATCGGATCTGCCGGTCACAAAGCAGAAGGGGTGGCAGCTCATCTGTGTGAAAGATTATCCTTTAGGTTTTGGCAAGCTGGCGGGAGGCGTTCTGAAGAATAAATATTATGCCGGATGGAGATGGCAGTAATGGGAAAGATGCGATTGGACAAATACCTGGCTGATATGGGGCTGGGCACCAGAAGCGAAGTGAAAAAGTTTTTGAAAGGCGGGCAGGTGACAGTAAACGGCGGGACCGTCACAAAACCGGAGTTTAAGGTTGACCCTGATACCGATGAGATTTTGGCTTCCGGGGAGAAAGTGGCATATGAAGATTTTGAATATTATATGCTGAATAAGCCCCAGGGCGTAGTCTCCGCCACAGAGGACAGCAGGGAGAAAACGGTTCTGGACTGCATAGTTTCAAAAAAGAGGAAAGATTTGTTTCCTGTAGGACGTTTGGATAAGGACACAGAAGGCCTGCTCCTCATCACCAATGACGGGGCTTTGGCTCACAGGCTGCTCTCACCGAAAAAGCATGTGGACAAGACATATTTTGTACGCCTGAGAGAAAACCTGTCACAGGAGGACAGCAGAAAGCTGTGTGAAGGTGTGGATATCGGTGAAGTAAATCTGACCATGCCTGCAGATATCACCGGGTTTGTGCCTGGAGACAGGCAGTGCTGCATCACCATCAGGGAAGGAAAATTCCACCAGGTAAAGCGTATGTTTGCATCTGTGGGTAATGAAGTGGTATACTTAAAAAGGCTCTCCATGGGCCCGCTTATTTTGGATGAAGGGCTGAAACCCGGACAGTACCGAAAACTTTCGGCGAAAGAGATAGAAAGGTTAAAGAACAATGCTTGAAAATATCAATGCAGTATTATTTGATTTGGATGGAACCCTGGTGGATTCCATGTGGATGTGGAAGGCTGTGGACGAGGAGTTTCTGGCTATGAAAGGGCTGGAGGTGCCGGAGAATCTGGAAGAGTTCCAGCAGGAGCTGGAGGGAATGGGATTTACAGAGACTGCGGCATATTTTAAAGAACGCTTTGCCCTTCCGGATTCTTTGGAAGCCATTAAAAGCACCTGGGTCACCATGGCAGAACACAAATACTGCCATGAGATTCCTCTGAAAAAAGGGGTGCGGGAGTTTTTAGGTTATTTAAAAGAGAAGGAGATCCCCGCTGCCATCTGTTCCAGTAACAGCAAGGAGCTGATTTTGATGGTGCTGAAGGCCCACTCTATAGAAAATTATTTTTCCAGCATCACTACCTGCTGTGATGTGCCGGCCGGTAAACCGGCACCGGATGTGTACCTGAAAACAGCAGCGGGATTACATAAAAACCCTGAGGAATGTCTGGTGTTTGAAGATGTCCCTATGGGGATACTGGCAGGAAAGAATGCGGGCATGAAGGTCTGTGCCGTGGAGGATGCCTTCAGTGCACAGCAGACAGATCAGAAGAGAAATTTGGCAGATTACTATATTGCGGATTATTTCCAGGTGATGGACCATACCTATGAGGTGCTCATATGATGACAGAGTTTTTGCCGGTAACTGGTAAAGAGATGGAACAAAGAGGAATCACCCGGCCGGACTTTGTCTTTGTGAGCGGTGATGCCTATGTGGACCATCCCTCTTTCGGCACGGCTATCATTGCCAGGCTTCTGGAATCTTACGGCTATCGTGTGGGGATCATTGCCCAGCCTGACTGGAAGGATGAGAACAGCATCTCGGTGTTTGGAGAACCGCGCCTTGCTTTTCTGGTGTCAGCAGGTAATATGGATTCCATGGTGAACCATTATACCGTATCAAAAAAGCACCGCAGTACGGACGCTTATTCCCCCGGCGGAAAAATGGGGCTTCGCCCCGACCGGGCAGTTATCGTGTACGGCAATCTGATACGCAGAACTTATAAACACACGCCTGTGATCATCGGCGGTATTGAGGCTTCGCTCAGAAGATTCGCCCATTATGATTACTGGTCTGATTCCCTGAAACGTTCAGTGCTTCTGGACTCCGGGGCGGATATGATCTCTTACGGAATGGGAGAAAAAAGTATCCTTGCCATAGCAAGGGCGCTCAATGAGGGGACTCCGGTCAGTGATATACACCATATACCGGGCACGGTATACCGTACAAAGGAATTGCCGGGCGGTGTGCTCCTGCCATCCTATGAGGAGCTGTGCAAAGACAAGAAGGCCTATGCCGAGAGTTTTCGTATCCAGTATGAAAATATGGATCCTTTTACAGGGAAAGTTTTGGCAGAACCCTATGAGAAGCAGGGATATCTGGTACAGAACCCGCCGTCTAAGCCCCTCACGACACAGGAGATGGATGAGGTCTATCATCTGCCTTATACCCGCACGTACCACCCCATGTATGAGAAAATGGGGAAAATACCGGCAATTGAAGAAATCAAGTTCAGTCTCACCAGCAACCGGGGATGCTTCGGAGGCTGCAATTTTTGTGCCCTTGCCTTTCATCAGGGGCGGATCGTACAGGCAAGAAGCCATGAATCCATTCTGAATGAGGCAGTTATGTGCACAGAGGAGAAGGCGTTCAAGGGATACATCCACGATGTGGGAGGCCCTACCGCAGATTTCCGTCATCCTGCCTGTAAAAAGCAGATGACTAAGGGGGTCTGCAAAAACCGGCAATGTCTGTTTCCAAAGCCCTGCAAAAATCTGGAGGCGGACCACAGGGATTATCTGGAGCTTTTGGCAAAGCTGCGTGAGATTCCGGGAATTAAGAAAGTATTTATCCGCTCCGGAATCCGCTTTGATTATGTGGAGGCAGACCGGGACAAGGAATTTTTGGAGAAGCTGGCACAACACCATGTGAGCGGACAGCTCCGGGTGGCACCGGAACACGTGTCAGACAAAGTGCTTTTCTATATGGGAAAACCGGAACATGCTGTATATGAAACATTTTTGAAGGATTTTGAAAAGGCAAACGCACGCACAGGGAAAAAGCAGTATGCAGTGCCCTACTTCATGTCCTCCCATCCGGGATGCACCATGAAGGAGGCAGTGAAACTGGCGGAATATGTGCGGGATATGGGATTCACACCGGAGCAGGTGCAGGATTTTTATCCGACGCCGTCCACCATGTCCACCTGTATGTATTACACAGGCCTGGACCCAAGAACCATGGAGCCGGTATATATACCGAAAAATCCCCACGAAAAAGCCATGCAGCGTGCACTGATCCAGTATAAAAACCCCGCCAACCGGGAACTTGTAAAAGAGGCCCTCATAACAGCGGGAAGAACCGACCTGATCGGAACAGACAGAAAATGTCTCATCCGTACAGGAAGGGGAACCGATACAAAGAGAAACGAAGCGGAGCGCGGGGCCGGAACAAAAGACCGCAGAAATACCCAGAAGAGAAAAACAATAAGAAACATCCACAAAAAGAAGAGTAGGTGATCGTTTGAAAATAGCAGTCATAACCGGCGCTTCCTCGGGTATGGGGAAGGAGTTTGTGCGCCAGCTTGCATACAACTACGGCTGGCTGGATGAAATCTGGGCCATTGCCAGACGGGGCGAAGTTTTGGAGGAGCTGAAGAAGGAAATCTGTATAAAGATCCGTGTTATACCTATGGATATTACGGATGAGAAAAGTATCAAAAAGTTAAAAGAAATGCTGAGGGAATACAAACCTTATGTAAAATATCTGGTAAACGCCGCGGGCTGCGGGGTGCACAGAAGTGTGGAGGTCACACCCACAGAGGACTGTGCCAGAATGGTGGATCTAAACTGCAGGGCGTTGACAGAGATCACCAGGATCATTCTGCCGTATATGAGGCAGAAAAGCCATATTGTCATGACGGCATCCGCGGCTGCTTTCATTCCCCAGCCGGAATTCGCTGTCTATGCTGCTACAAAAGCTTATGTACTCAGTTTTTCACGGGCACTTGCCAGGGAACTGCGGGGGTATATTGCAGTGACGATCGTCTGCCCGGGTCCGGTAGATACAGAATTTCTTGAGAATATGGGAGGAAAAAGCCGTATACCCTCCTACAAACGCAGGTTTATTGCCCGTCCTGAGGCTGTGGTAAGTCAGGCTATTATAGATGCTGCCAGAAAAAAAGAAATCTCTATTTATGGATTTTCTATGAAATGTTTTTTTATCCTTTGCAAAATTGTTCCACATAGGGTATTATTAAAAATTGTAGAACTTGTTTTGTAACTGTTTGGTGCCCACCATTCCGCAAGGAAGCGGATATTATGAGGGGACTGAATAATTACCTTGTTTCTAAATGACACTTATGAGGAGACGGATTTTCAATGGAAAAAAAGAAGAAAATCAGAAAAGGTGATTTCGGCTATATTACTTCCCAGAAGAAAAAAAGAACTCTGTACACCATATTGGCCTTTATCGCCCCGCTTTCAGTTTTTTTTACCGGCCTGATTATCAAGGGAAACCGTGATACGGTTTTTACGGTGGTTGCTGTTGTGGCATGTCTGCCGGCCTGCAAATTTGCGGTGGGCATGATTATGATGTATATACAGAAACCCATGTCCGAGAAGGATTATCAGCAGATCGAAAAGCATAAAAATGGCCTGCCCCTGGGTTATGAACTGGTCATTTCTGCATATGAAAAACAGACCTTTGTGGATTCTATGGCAGTATGCGGCAATACTGTGGTTGGATACACCAGCCGCGAAAAGTCTGACATACCTTTTACGGAGAAGCATATCCAGTCCATCCTTAGACAGAATGGATACTATGTGAATGTAAAGATTTTCCGGAAACTGCCGGATTATCTGAACCGGCTGGAATCCATGTGGGAACACCGCGATTCCTTGGAAAAGGATATCCGTTTTACACCGGATGAAAAATATCCGGACTTGACCAGAAATGAACTGATTCTGCATACTATTTATGCAATTTCCCTCTAGAGCGTGTTTGAAAATTGCTTTCGGCAAGCTGTGCGTCACACTCGGTGGGAGATTTGGCACAATGAAGGAGGCGTAGCGGGCTACGCTGAACGAATTGGAGGCAAATATGCGGCAAAGTGGGGCGTGCAGATTGTCGGAATGGATTTTCAAACACGCTCTAGGAGGAATACATGAGAGAATTGACAGTTAAAGCAGGGGAGAGCGGACAGCGTCTGGATAAATATCTTGCGAAATATCTGAAGGAGGCACCGAAAAGCTTCCTATATAAAATGCTCAGAAAGAAGAATATCACACTGAACGGCAGGAAGGCTGACGGCAGTGAGAAGCTTCAGGCAGAGGATTGTATCCGTCTTTTTTTGGCGGAGGAGACACTGGAAAAATTTATGGGAACCCAGGAGGAGATCCACACCTGCCGCTTGGAGGTTATTTATGAGGATAGCCATGTGCTGTTTATCAACAAGCCGGTGGGAATGCTCTCCCAGAAGGCAGATAAAAAGGATATCTCTCTGGTGGAATATCTGACAGGCTACCTTCTGGAAAAGGGTGCCCTGACCAGAGAAGATTTACAGACTTTTCATCCTGCTGTCTGCAACCGTCTGGACCGCAATACAAGCGGTATAGTGGCAGCAGGTAAGACGATAGCCGGCCTGCAGACACTTTCCCGGGCATTTAAAGACAGAAGCCTTCATAAATTTTATCTTGTACTGGTATCAGGGAAAGTCGAACATCCATCCTATATAAAAGGCTATTTGTGGAAGAATGAGCGGACCAACAAGGTGACTGTGACAAGAGAACCAAAAAAAGACGCACTTCCCATAGAGACCCGTCTGCGGCCTCTTTCCTGTTCGCCGGAGGGAAAGGTTACCCTTTTGGAGGTGGAACTTTTAACGGGGCGCACCCATCAGATCAGAAGCCATTTGGCCAGTATTGGGCATCCTGTTATTGGGGACATGAAATACGGCAGCAGAGAAATCAACGAAGTATACAGGAGAAAATATCAGGTATCCTCCCAGCTTCTGCATGCGTGGAGGATGGAGATGCCGTCCGTTGAGGGAGAGCTTAATTACCTGTCCGGACTTAAGCTGACGGCGGAACTGCCTGCATTATTTAAAAAAGTCATCAAAGGGGAGAAACTGAAATGAGCAAACAGTACATAGGGCCTTCCATTCTGGAAGAACTCTGGGAATATATAAAAATGATTATTTTTGTAGTTGTTGTAGTTTTCATAGTCAACAATGTTCTTTTGATCAATGCTAAGATACCTTCAGAATCCATGGAGGACACGATCATGACTGGGGACCGTATCTTCGGTAACCGTCTGGCATACATAAATAAAGACCCGCAGCGCTTTGACATTGTTATTTTCAAATACCCGGATGATGAGACCCAGCTTTTTATTAAGCGTGTCATCGGACTGCCGGGGGAGACTGTGGAGATCAGGGATGGAAAGGTGTATATTGACGGTTCGGAAACACCTTTGGACGACAGCTTTACGCCGGAGCCGCCTCAGGGAAACTGGGGACCGGAAGTTGTGCCGGAAGACAGTTATTTTATGCTGGGTGACAACAGAAACCGTTCCAAGGATTCCCGTTTTTGGACCAACACCTTTGTAAAGAAAGAAAAGATTCTGGGTAAGGCTGTTCTTCGTTATTTCCCGTCACCAAAGCTGATAAAATAAAGGCAAGGGTGAAAAAGCAGCAGAATACCAAGTGAGGAGGAAGGGAGATGGCGACCTGGAATTCCAGAGGCCTGCGCGGTTCCGCGCTGGAGGACTTCATAAATGAGACATGCGAACGCTACAGGGAAAAAAGTCTTGCCCTGATACAGAAAGTCCCCACCCCCATTACACCTGTCCGTATAGACAAGGAGAGCAGACATATCACCCTGGCGTATTTTGAAAAAAAAAGTACAGTGGACTATATCGGGGTGGTACAGGGAATTCCCGTCTGCTTTGATGCAAAAGAGTGTAATACGGATAATTTTCCCCTGCAGAATATCCATGCCCATCAGGTGGAATTTATGGGTGACTTTGAGCGGCAGCAGGGCATTGCGTTTTTGATACTTTTTTTTACACACAGGGATGAGCTTTATTATATGCCATACCGTGAAATGCACCGCTTCTGGATGAGAGGGCAGGAGGGCGGAAGGAAACATTTTAAGTACGAGGAACTGAATCCCGACTGCTTTTTGAAGAGAAACAAAAATTTCCTGGTGCCCTTTTTGGAAGGGGTTGCCTGGGACCTGGAAAGCAGAGAAGCATAAAAGAGTTGTGCTTTTTCACTTAATAGTGTATACTATACTAAAAGTATGTGTCCGTGAAGAAAGAAATTGAAGTATACAGGTAAAACAGCCGTATCCGTCTTTAATGGCAGATTGGGCTGTTTTTCTAATTCATGACCATAGAAAGCCGGCAGTGTATGCTTTCTATGGTTGAATGATTTAGGGACAGCATGAAGAAAGAGGTATAATTTGAAAAAAACAACTAAGAAACAAAACGAACGGGTGAAAATCATCCCCCTGGGAGGACTTGACAAAATTGGAATGAATATCACAGCCATTGAGTATAATGACACGATCCTTGTGATTGACTGCGGGATCTCTTTTCCTGACGATGAAATGCTGGGAATTGACAAGGTGATCCCTGATGTGACATATCTGATTGAAAACAAAGAGAAGGTGAAAGGGTTTGTGATCACCCACGGCCATGAAGACCACATCGGCGCACTGCCTTATATCCTGCCGCAGATCAATGTGCCGGTCTATGCCACAAGGCTTACCATGGGGCTTATTGAACATAAGCTGGAGGAAGCGAAACTGATGAAGAAGACAAAGCGCAGAGTGGTGAAACAGGGCGGCCAGATTAATCTTGGAGAGATGCGTGTGGAATTTATAAAGACGAACCACAGTATAGCAGGCGCCTCCGCTCTGGCAATCTATACACCTGCGGGTATCATTTTCCATACAGGGGACTTTAAAGTGGATTATACACCCCTGTTCGGGGAATCCATTGATTTGCAGAGGATGGGTGTTTTAGGGAAGAAAGGGGTTCTGGCCGTGATGTGTGACAGCACCAATGCCATCCGCCCGGGATTTACTCCGTCTGAGACAAAGGTTGCAAAAACGTTTGACACGCTCTTTGCGGAAAACAGGACAAACCGAATCATTGTGGCTACCTTCGCATCCAATGTAGACCGTGTCCAGCAGATTATGAATACTGCTTATAAATATGGAAGAAAAGTGATCCTGCAGGGAAGGAGTATGGAAACCGTTATAAAAATAGCGGAGGAGCTGGGGTATGTGACAATCCCGGAAAAGACTCTTATTTCTGTAAATGAAATGAACCGCTACCCGGATGAAAAACTGGTGTTCATTACCACAGGAAGCCAGGGGGAGGCTATGGCAGCGCTGTCAAGAATGGCGGATTCCACCCATAAAAAGGTTGTCATTAAGCCTAATGACGCGATCATTTTCAGTTCCACCCCTATTCCGGGAAATGAGAAAGCAGTCTCAAGAATTGTCAATGAACTGGCAAGGAAAGGGGCTAATGTTATCTTCCAGGATACCCATGTGTCAGGCCATGCCTGCCAGGAGGAAATTAAACTGATCTATTCTCTGCTGAAGCCAAAGTATGCCATTCCGGTGCATGGAGAGTACCGCCACCTGATCGCCGGCGGCAATCTGGCAAAAGACTTGGGAACAGAGGAGGACCACGTATTTATACTGGAAGCAGGAGATGTGCTGGAGCTTTCCGAAGAAACGGGGAAAGTGGTATCAAAAGTTACCGCAAGAGGAGTCTATGTGGACGGCCTTGGCGTGGGGGACGTGGGAAACATTGTACTCAGAGACAGACAGAGCCTTTCAGAAAACGGAGTTATCATTGTATCACTGACCCTGGAGCGGAAAACAGGCAAACTTTTATCCGGTCCGGATATTATTTCCAGAGGTTTTGTGTATGTGAGGGAGTCCGAGGAGCTTATGCAGGAATTAAAGAAGGTGGCGTCAAAAGCCATTGAAAAATGTGATAAGCAGAATCACAGAGAGTGGGGGCAGATAAAGTCAGAAATAAGAGACAGCCTTGATGATTATTTGTGGAAGAAGATCAAGAGAAGTCCTGTGATCCTGCCTGTTATTATGGAAATATAGGCAGAGACATTGGAAGCAGAGATATCTGCCCCCCCAAAAGGGAGGGTATATGGTATGTGGAAGCGATTGTACTTGGCATGAGAGTCACTGCATTTCATCCCTTCCATCATGAATAAGAAAACTTTCCAGTCCGGCTTTGATAAAGGAATCTATGGTATTTTGAATCTTTCTCCAATCGCTGCACTGGTTGCGGATGGTCAGTTTATTGATGGTGAGACAACCGTTCATCTGGAAATAAAAGACAGCTTCCGCCTGTTCAAAAGTAAGCAGGCTGTGTGACATCAGCCAGGTCACATAGCCTTCTTTGTATACATCCGCTATCTTGTCAATGATTTTGGAGGAAATGATATCATCCAGAAAAAGCACCTGGTATCTGGGGGTGTTGTGGACCTTATGGCAAAAAGGAAATGTGCAGTTGGAAGCCGCACGCCCGGGGCACATGAGATGTTCCTCCACGCTTTTGGTATCCTCCAGCATTTCTGTCAGAATGTCATCCAGCACATCATCCATATCATAATAGTGCAGGTAAAAAGTACCTCTGTTAATCTCTGCCAGTTTGCAGATTTCCGTGACAGTGATCTTGGGATAAGATTTTTTCTCCAGCAGTTTCAGAAAGGTATCCTTGATGGCCTGCCGGGTGTATTTTGTGCGCCGGTCTTCTTTTCGTTCTTTGGTTTCCATGAGAGCCTCCGTTGTTGTCAGATATCAACAATTTTCCAAATCTGTTGATAAAATGAACAGATTCCTGATATTGATGATTGTAATTTTTATAATTACAATTATAATCAATTATAGAAAGAAATCAACAGGTTGTTCAGAAATTTGGAGGAAAATATATGGGACATGTAATAGCAGTAGCCGGAAAAGGCGGCGTAGGTAAGACAACTTTGTGTGGTCTGCTGATTCAGTATTTGTGTGAGAGCGGCAAGAAACCGGTTTTGGCAGTGGATGCAGACGCAAATTCAAATCTAAACGAAGTTCTCGGAGTTGAGACAGAGATCACTTTGGGAGAACTGCGGGAGGAAATAGAGCGCGCGGGAGTTGACAGCCGGTATCAGATTCCGGCAGGTGTGACCAAACAGGACTATCTGGAAATGAGACTGGCCGATGCGGTCACGGAGGAAGATGATTACGATTTAATGGTAATGGGACGCAGCCAGGGACAGGGATGTTACTGTTTTGTAAACGGACTGGTGCAGACACAGCTTCAGAGACTCCAGAGCCATTATCCCTATATTGTTGTGGACAATGAGGCAGGGATGGAGCATATCAGCCGCGGAATCCTTCCCACCATGCAGACTGCAGTTCTGGTGAGCGACTGTTCCAGACGTGGGGTACAGGCAGCGGGAAGGATCGCACGTCTGATCGAGGAACTGAATTTAAAACCTCAGAAAATGGGGCTGATCGTGAATCGGGCGCCGAAAGGTACACTGGACGCAGGAACCATGGAAGAGATTGAAAAGCAGAATTTAAACCTTCTGGGTGTAGTTCCCCATGATGATATGGTTTACCAATTTGACTGCGACGGAAAGCCTGCGGTACAGCTTCCCGGTGACTCACCGGTGCGGGCAGCGCTGAAAGAAATAGTGGAAAAATTAGGGTTGTAAAGATTAAAAACGGGTTACAGGGATTTGTCCTGTAATCCGTTTTTGGGTATGACGGGCATGCCGTCAGTCTGTGGTGAAAGTCCACAAGGGGCGTAGTTGCCGACGAACCCCAAAGCGACTCCCAAGGGTTACATCGTGAGATGTGGGCGAGAAGAAGGGATAGGAAAAGACCTTGCAAGGCTGACAGCATACTGTGGAGAACGCTAGTATTGGTTCGCCACCAAAACGTGTGTCAGCCGAGCAATCTCCAAAGACGTGCTGGGAAAAGCAGGACTTATTACGGTGGTGTGAGAGGGGAGTCCGGTGTAACAGAAATGACGGACCGGCTGGAGTTGTACAGTGCATTAAAAAAGTTGAATCTAACATTTTTGTAAGATACCTGGAAACGCTGGGAGGATGAGAAAAAATAAGTTATAATTATGACAGATAACAGTGAGAAGGAGCAGAGCAATATGAAGATCATGATCGTGGAAGATGACTTATCCCTGGCCAGAGAAATTTGCCTTCTCTGCAGAAAGTGGGATTTTGATACAGAATATATCAGAGCTTTTGAACATGTGGAGGCAGAGTTTATGCGCATCAAGCCGGATTTTGTCCTCCTTGATATCAATCTGCCTTATCACGACGGATTTTACTGGTGTGAAAAGATCAGAACTATTTCCAATGTGCCGGTCCTGTTTCTCTCCAGCCGCGAGATGAATGCCGATAAAATCATGGCGATGGCATCCGGCGGAGATGATTATATGGAAAAACCATTTGATTCGGAACTTCTGCTTGTCAAAATCCGTTCCATGATAAGGCGTGCCTATGAATACCAGAAAAATGACAGGGAGTATCTGGCTGACGGAGGGTACTATGACAGCGCGGAAGGGGTCTTTACCTATGAAAATCAATCCGTGGAGCTGACAAAGTCTGAGAATAAGATCATGTGTGCCCTGATGGAGTGCAGGGGAAAAGTAGTGGAACGTGAAAAACTGATGCAGCATCTCTGGAACACGGATGAGTTTGTCACAGATGCGTCTCTGACAGTTCTGGTCTCACGGCTTAGAAGCAAGCTTCGGGATATATCAGGCGGAAAAGAGATCATTGGTACCAAAAAAGGAAGGGGATATTATATATTATGAAAAAGTATCTGGAGGACAGAACCCTTGCCATACTGCTTTTTTTCATGTCGTTTTTGTTTGTCAATCTGTATTTCGGAGTTATCTGCGCCACCAGGGTAAACATAGGTGATCTGCTTTATCTGGATGTCATAGGGACTGTGCTTGCCGTGACCGTTTTTCTGTCTGACTACAGAAAACATAGGAGAATCTGCAGAACGCTTGCCCAGGAGCAGGACATACCGAAAGAAGAGATAAAAAAACTGTTGGGGCACCAGCTCTGTGAGATATGGTGCCGGAGAAAGGAAGCAGATGAGGAAAAAATACAAAGTCTATACAATGAAATACTGGAACTTAGTGATTACATTACCCTTTGGGCACACGAAGTAAAGCTGCCCCTCTCTGCCCTGCGGCTTATGAATGAGAGAAATCAGGACAAGGTTTTGCAGGAGGAAATGCAGGATCCCCTGGAGCGGATACAGCAGTATCTCAACACCATGATGATGAGCAGTAAGCTGAAAAAGCCGGAGAATGACATAAAGCTTGAAAAAGTCAGCCTCAAAGAAGCCGCTGCGGAGGCTGTAAAAAATCATTCTTACTTTCTGATACGCCATAATTTTGCCATAGAGATGTATCTAAAGGATATTGCTGTCTACACCGACCGCAGATGGCTGGTGTATATGCTGGACCAGATGATTGGCAACGCGGTCAAATACCGGGGAGAAACGCCTGCGCTCACCTTCGGCGCTGAGACTGTTTCGCCGGGAAGTACGGATTTCTGGATCCAGGATAACGGCTGCGGCATATCCGGTGAGGAACTTCCCTATATTTTTGACAAAGGCTTTATTGGAAACAGCCAGAGGAATGGCAGCTACCGTTCCACAGGGATGGGACTGTACTTTGTAAAGCAGACAGCAGACAGGCTGGGGATAGGGATCAGGGCATCTTCAGGGGAAAACAATACCAGGTTCACCTTTACCTTTCAGAATCATGCGGAACACTTTTTCCTGGAAGATCAGAGCAAACCTTGCAGAAATGTTAGAAACAGGGGAAAGGTGTTAGACAGATGCAAGGATTTCCCGCTCCTGTTTTGCTACAATTAGACTGTAAAGAAAAACAAAGGAGCTGGGGAAATGAAAAAAATAGTAGAAATTAAAAATCTGACAAAGGCTTATGGCCGCAAAGGGTATGAGTCGGTCGTGCTGAAAGATGTGATCATGGATATCTACGAACATGATTTTATTGCGATCATGGGACCAAGCGGTGCCGGAAAATCCACCCTATTGAATCTGCTGTCCACTCTGGACAAACCTACCAGAGGACAGATCATCCTGGACGGGGCGGATGTGACAAGAGTTGGAAACCGGCAGCTCTCTGAGATTCGCAGGGATAAGATTGGATTTATTTTTCAGGAGTATAATCTTCTGGACAACATGACGCTGCAGGACAACATCGCACTTCCACTGTCTCTGAATGGGAAAAAGAGAAAAGATATTCTGGAGAAAGTAGACAGAATGGCGGATATGTTCGGCCTGTCCGCCCATCTGAACAAGTACCCATACCAGCTCTCCGGGGGCCAGAAACAGCGCGGTGCCAGTGCCAGGGCATTGATCACAGAGCCCCGGATACTCTTTGCTGATGAGCCTACCGGTTATGTAACATTAGTACACAACCGGTTAAAAAAATGAAATGCCAGTGATATTCTGGTCATTATCAATTCTTATTTCTTTAAGCACGCTTTTCCAGAGTGTTCTCTTTTCTTCCCTTGTCAGGGAATCATATATTTCCCGGAAACCTTTTGAGACAATCTGCCGGACACCGGACAGATCAACACGCTTTTCACTCTCTTGCGGTTCATTCAGCTTTTCCAAAGCGGCAGAGTACGTCACATAGTCTTTTTTGTAGTCCTCAATATCAATCAGATCATTCATGTACAGCTCTTTGAGCTTTGTGAGCTTGCGGCGCAGCGTGGCACGGTCTACACTGGCAGCAGTCTTTTTCCGTTCTGCAGCCTGGACCTCCCAGGAAACCTCATACTTTTCTATTTCTTCAGATAGATGCTCGAAGAGCCAGGACTCCACTTTGTCCTCACGCGCAGAGTGATTATGGCAGCAGCGGCCCCTTTGAAAATGCTGGTTGCAACGATAATAATATATATCGCGCGTCAGGTACCCAATAAGATTATGCCGGCACTCCTCACAGACCAGCACACCTGTGAAAATATATACTTTTCCGGACGGATTGCTCCGGGAGTTTCTGCTGGACAGCTCCTGCACCCGGTCAAACTGCTCTCTGCTGATGGCAGCAGGGCAAAAATCCGGATTGTATCTGCCATTCCGGTCGTAAATGCCTATAGCCAGCTTGTCATGGAGCATCCGCCGGAAAGTGGCATCACACCAATTTACGCCATAGGTTTCCCGGATATATTTGATAGTGGCACGCTGAGAAGTGCTCCGCTCATAATAATCAAAGGCATCCTGCAGAATAGCTGTCTTTTCAGGAATCAGCTCCAGGCGTTTGTCCTCATTCACACGCAGCCAAAAAGGACAATTACCAGATAGGACAGTGCCATGCTGCACTTTACTATCAAATACAACATCAATTCTCTCTCCATCCAGATCAGCCTCATTCTGGGCAATAGAAAGTTTAATGTTAATGTAGAGCCGCCCACTTGCGGTGGTAGTATCATATCCCTCTCCATCATCAATGGTTTTCCATTCACAATGATGCGCTTCTAGCACTTCCATGACCTTATAATAATCTGGGACAGAACGAAACCAACGGTCAAGGCGCGTGAAAAGCAGCATATCAATCTCATCATGCCGCACGGAATCCAGCATCCGCTGGAACTCAGACCGTTTATGCAGCTTTTTTCTGGCTGTCTTTGCAGCATCTATGTAGACACCGACAATGACCCATCCCTGCTCTTTTGCATAAGCCTCCAGGCGTTCTCTCTGGGATTCCAGGGAAAGTCCTTTGATTTTCTGCTCCTCTCCGGAGACACGGATATAAAGCGCAACCCGGATGAGCCTGTCCTGGATTTCCTTGTATAACATAACATCACTCCTGAAAAAAAGGTATAAAAAATACACCTATACAGGTGCCGGAGTTTTATGATATAATCAATCTGGTTGGAATTATTATATCAGGTGGCACTGGTATAGTGGTTTAGGAGCTGCTCTCATTGGCGTGAGAGCAGCTTTTTTCTTTTGCGCCGGCGCAATTACATAAGGCTTTCAACGTATGCTTTTATCTCTTCCGCTTCTGCCAGCTGATCTTTGCCAAAAGTAACGGCGTTCTCTGCTTGGTCAATAGTGCGTGCAATACCATGGATGCCGGTGCGAGGGAGGGAAAATTGCATATACCCTCTGGAAGTCAAAGAGGGCTTTTTGAATTTGATGGAAAGTATTTTGTTTATAGGGATGCGCGTTTCTCCGCGCATATGTTTGGTGATGCTCATATCATGCTCTCCGCGAGACATTATGATGAAATTTCCATCAAAAGTGATAACGGTTTTAGGTTTTTTAAATTCATACCTATCTTTCATAAATCTCCTCCTACTATTCAAAATCAATATGTATTACGTTTGAGGTTTTTGTTCTGTGGTATTTTATGCCATTTTTTTGGCTTCCCCTTTTACATAACCGAGAGAACGAAGTTCAACAGCACGCTCCATGAGTTTGTTCTGTCCATCTGAATTGAGTGAACGAAAAACTGATATTAGCCGATTCTCTTGTTCGGTTAGTGAAAAGGAGATTTCTCCATACAAGTCAGCGATACTTTTTATATGATAAAGACGGCAGAGAGTTATGAGCATATCGGCGTCCGGCTGACCGCGGCCAACTTCCCATGCACTGATGGTTTTTCCACTTTTGCCAACAGCCTCTCCAACCTCATAAACAGTCATATTATTCAATTCTCTATAATATTTCAGGCGTTTTGCCAATTCATCACGTACCATTTCAAATCCATACCTCCTATCTGTGATTTCATAATAAAGCATAAGCATTACAAAGTCAATAAAAAAATCTACAAAACATAGACAAAAAACACTAAAACATCTTGACAACCTAAAAAACATAGACTATATTATAATCATCTAAAAAACATAGACAGAGAGGAGGACAAAATGAAAGCGTATCAAATTATCAAAAATTACATTGATGAAAACGGAATCAAAATGAGCTATGTAGCGGACGGCATTGGTATGCCGCGTGAATTGCTCCGGAGGTCACTGGATGGAACCAGGGCACTGAAAGCTGATGAGTTTATAAAAATCTGTGCGATTTTATCTCTGGATTTAACAGATTTTGATACAAGAGAAAGAGCAAGTGCATAAGGAGGCGTGGATAGTGAACCAGAGACCAAAAAGCAGAGTGGATGGAGTAGATGAGTTCATGGTACAGAGAGCTGCAGAACAGATTCTAAAAGAAATGGCAGAAAATGGATGGAACCAAGGAGAGGCTGAGCTGCTCCCAAGATACTTAGAGGGAGCTATAAAGAAAAATAGCGAACGGATCCGTAAGTTGGAACCATTCGCTGTATGTGAGGTTACTGCACAAGAACCTCTTTAGACTCTGATACAGCTCTGTCATAGTTAGCGGCTATGTGAGACAGAGTTGTTTCAACATCATCTGGATGCAACTCTTTGTGGATGCAATAAAGCAAAGCAATGTTATGTATCCGGATTTCGTTTTCAGTCATATGATGACTCCTTTCTTTAATTCTCAGCCTGGCCAGAGGCTGGCAATTAAAAGTATAGAGGAGAGCAAAGGGAAAATCAAGGAGGACCACATGAAACGAATAAACGAACTGATAAAGGAAAGAAACAGAGAGCTTGACCTTGCACACCATTCCATGACTGCCAATGCCAGGAAAGAGCACCGCGAAAAAGTCAATCAGCTGAATGAACAGATAAGAGCAGAGATGAGAGCAACTGCATAAGGAGGGACAGAGAAATATGAGTTCAATAATTAAGCTCAAAGATGATATTGAGAACCGGATAAAAGAAGAATGCGAAAAGATCAAAGAATCTGATAATCCCAGGGGAGTGATGAACGAATATGTAAGGAATATCCGTTGGTATTCCCCTGAGTTAGCTGCTTATGTGAAAAGGCAAATGTTACTCATTCTTAATCTAGACGATTGATGAAGCGCAATAGAGAAAAAGCAAGCTCATAAGGAGGAAAAATCATGTTGATAAAAGTCACGGGGAAAAATGAGATGTTGGAGAAATTGAATACGGCAAAACAGTTGATAGATGAAGCTGAGAAAATCCTCTGGGGACTGAAATCCACAATGGGTATAGAGATTGTGGAAGACAGTCCCAAAGATCCTGACGAGGTTTTGGCTAAAACTTACATGAAAACTAATTTTCGGAGATGACACCCTCATCAACTAAAAGATTTACAGTTTCACGCAAAGCGGTTGAAATAGCACATTTCATTACACTTTCATTGATGAAATCAGAAAGCAATGTGTATGATGGTTCTTTTCCTTTTTCTTCACAGTATTTGTCATAAGCCGCTATACCATGGGCCTTTGCATCGTCGTAAAAGGCAGGACTGGAAAATAGGAAATCAATGCGCTCATCAATTTTAGACAGCAACTCATCTTTAGACATTATACCCCTCCTCTCATATGTACTCAGCTCCGGCCAGGGAGCTTGTATGTAAAGTATAGAGGCGGAGACAAGAAAAAGCAATACAGAAAAGGGAGCGACAAGATGAATATTAAGGAGGTAAGACGTGGATAAAATCAAAGAATTACTAGAACAGGGTCGCGTAATAGTGGCTAAGGCTGGAGACAAAGCCACACCAGTGGAATTGTCGGAAGCGGTCCTGGAGTATTGCGAGGCAGCAGGGTACACACTGGACGAAACTTTCAGTATTTCTAACAAAATAAGAAATGCGGCATGGGATGCAAGAGAAGAAAAATGCAAAGGAATGAGGTTCTCCATCATAAAAGAAGCGGAGGAATAACCTCCGCAAGAGCCTATTTATTAGGCAAGATGTCCCAGACAGCTGTTTTGAAATCATTGGATTTATAAGCGTTTTCCAGAATTTCAGTCATCATTTCAACGAACTCTTTGCGAGAGAGATCAGAGATGTGCTGAAAATCATGTTTTTCAACAGCGCCGCGAACCGCAGTATCAATAGTCATAAATAGTGCTCCTCTCTTTATGTACTCAGCTCCGGCCAGGGAGCCTGTACCTAAAGTATAAGAGGGGTCTACC